>Ga0206936_1055_pt1 | contig 36559 bp, 27 predicted proteins | sample Alteio_BWOrgHeat_14_FD_152922 | JGI IMG/M metagenome (GOLD analysis project Ga0206936, IMG submission 152922) | Enriched cells from forest soil in Barre Woods Harvard Forest LTER site, Petersham, Massachusetts, United States -... | ecosystem: Environmental > Terrestrial > Soil > Temperate forest >... | reverse complement strand
CAAATCGCACATTCGCCGCTACAAACTCCTTCGTCCCCGCCGGATACACATCGTTGCTCGACTGGTTCAGGCTCAATGGCGTCGTGTCAGCATACGCTGCAGCCGTTACGCCCGGCAGCCCGGCCACGCGCTCATAGAGCCTCCGCTGAATCTCCGCATCCTGCTCCTCGCTATACCCCGCCGCATGCACATCCATCACCGCCAGGGTTACTCCCTCAGGCGCAATGCCCATCGGCATGCGGAAAGTCCGCTCCAGCCCCCGCAGCGCCACAAACGACGAAGTCACCAGCAAGCAGCAAAGAGCAATCTGCACCACCAGCAGCCCCGAGCGCAATATGGATCTGTCTGCTCCAGCCGCAGTCGATCCCGCAGACTTCAGCGTCTCATTGGGATCGGTAATCCACACCTGACGTGCCGGAATAATCCCGAAGAGCACTCCCGTAAACAGCGCCAGCAAGCCAGAGAATGCGAAGACCGTCCAATCCGGTTGCACCAGAAAATGGATTGGCAGCTCCGTAAACGCTGGCCGCCAGCTCGTCAAAATGTTGAGCAACGCCGCAGAAGCGAGACTCGCGACAGCCCCTCCGAAAAGCGCGATCAACACTGACTCCGTTAGCAACTGCTGCAGGATGCGTCCCCGGCTCGACCCGATCGCCAGCCGGATACCCAGCTCCTTCGCCCGATCCGACATGCGCGACGAGAACAACGCCCCCAGATTCGCGCAAGCCGCCAGCAGCACGAGCAGCGCCATTGCCATCACACCCGCAAGAAACGCACGCACCGGCCCGCCAAGTAAATCCCCCAGCAGACCCGGTTTTGCTACCCTCAGCCCAATTCCCTTGTTGTCGTTCGGATACTCTTGCGCCAGCACGCCCGCCACTCGTTGCAGATCGGCATTCGCCTGCGCCACCGTGACGCCGGGCTTCAGCCTGCCCACAATCCAAGAATTGGTGTTGCGCCGGTATTCCAGCGTGTTTAAACCCTCAATCTCCGGACCGTTGTGGTATGGCACCCATACCTCCGGCCACAGGAACCGCTCCGTGCCAATGAAGTTTTTCGGAGCCACTGCCACCACCGTGTATGGATGCTTGTTCACAAGAACCGTCTTGCCGATAATGCCCGCGTCGCCGTTGAACCGTACTTTCCAGCAGTCGTAGCTCAGCACCACCACTGGGCTTCCATTGACCTTCACATCATCCGCCTGCGTGAAGAATCGCCCCAGAAGAGGCTGCACGCCCAGCATCTCAAAATAGTTCCCCGTCGCCTCGTATCCCCACACCGTCTGCGCCACGCCATTCACGCCAATCCCTATCGGCTGCACACGCGTCGCGGCAACCGCCGAGAACGTCTTGTTCAAATCGCGAATGTCCCGGTAGTTCGGATACGAGACCACAAAGTCTCCCGCATCCGGCCCCTGGATTTGATAAATCTGCTGCGGCTCAGCCACCGGCAACGGATGCGGCAGCAGCGCATTCAGCACGCCGTACACCACGACATTGGCCGCAATCGCCATTGTCAGCGTGAGCACTGTAGTAAAAGCAAAACCCGGCGAACGTCTCAACTGGCGCAGGCTGAATCGGAGATCGGCTAGAAGAGTCTGCATCGTTCAACTCCCGCCCACAGGTCAGGGCACTAACCTCGTTGCAAGCCGGTGGCCGCTAATTCCGTCCCCAAATCACTGAAAACACGACCAGCATTATCGGCGAGCTTGTCCAGAATCAGCAATCACTGTTCGCAAACGAACAGTCCGGCTTAATGTCAACCCCACCGTGACAGTCTTGTAACAGGGCACGATTTCAGTCGTGCTGATAAGGTCAATTGAATCAAAGCGGCTTTAGCCACTACGCGTTTCCGCTTGCCCAAACCAACTTTGTCAGCAGTCTGAGCTATTCGCAAACGGACAGCAGGCAATCACTGCCCCACCCGCCACGGCGAAACCGTCGTCCACTTCTTCAGTTCACTGGTAGCCCACCCCGTCGACTTATCCGCGTGACATGAAGTACAAGGGTTCGGAATCCCCGACTGCTCCGTCTCCGTGGGCGTAATAAAACGGAACGTATGCGCATGGACATAGTTATCCTTGATCGTCTGCTCGATCTTCGGCATATGGCATGCCACGCAGCGGCTCCCCGCGCTCCCCTCCGCATGATGGGTATGCTCCGCAACCGTCCCCTTCAGCCCCGCTGGATTGTCACTGGCATGGCACCCCAGGCATAACTTGTTGCTGTCCGCCACCTTGAGATTCGCCACGTTCTTGTTCGAATGCACATCATGGCAATCGAAGCACCTCAGCTCACGGTGATACATGGTGCTCTGCACGAAATCATTGCCCTGCATCCGGTTCTTGTGCGCCGTCTCATCCGCAAACTGATAGAAGTTCGTCGTTCCAAACTTCAACTCCTCAAGCTGCCAATAGTCCGCGAGCTTCTCTCCCGGTATGTAGCCCACAGGCCAGTCGTAATACTTTCCCGCTACCGGATTCGTTAACGGCTGCCCTTGGCTATGGCACTGAATGCACGTATCGTTCGCGCGCACAAAATCCAGCGTCTTAGGGTTCACAATATTTGCCTTCGTCGGATGCGCCACATGTGCGCCCCCCGGCCCATGGCACTTTTCGCAACCCACGTTCCACTCCGTCACCGCGTGCGTCTCCACGTTGTAGTTCACCGAGTGGCAACCATCGCAGGTTGGCCCCGTGGGCCGGTCAGAATTCGCCGGCCCATAGTGCGGAACCCACCAGTCCGTCCCTGCCTCCACGTGATACGGAAGCCACTTCTTCTTCTCCACATCCCATTGCGCACCAAGAGGAAAGTAGTCCTCCCCGCGTTTGGTAAAGTACCGTTGCTTCCATCGGCTCCCATACACAAACGCCACATCACTCAACTCAAAAGTCCGCATCGGGTCGGCGCTTTTGAAATCCCCCAGCACCGCCTCAGAATGCTCCTTTGGATCGCGCACCACATTCGCCATCCGCGTCTGCTTCCACCCGGCATAAGCCACAGCATGACACCCCTTGCAGCTCTCCGAACCCACAAACCTGGCAGCGCTCGTCTGTGCCCGCACCGTGAACACCGCCAACCCCATCAACAAAATCACGCAGAGCCGTCGAAAATCAATGAACATGTTTCGCCCTCATGTTAAATGGATGCCTGAAAACATCTCTTGCATGATAGGCGAGAGCTGGGTGACTGATTTCGCCCTTGAGTCTCTGCGGATCCAAAAGCTTTAGCTGTAGCGCTCGCCGTACTCAATCGCCTTCAGAATAATAAGTGCAATCATTACGCATTCCCCAAGGGCAAGAGGAATCACAATTAAAATGGTCGAAATTGGAAACAGCCCTTTAAAGACATAAAGAGTCAATAAATGCGCAACCAGACCAAGCCCAAATCCTACGAGGACAAATCTCTGACGGATTTCTGCCCAAAAATAGAGGACGCATGGAGCGAACACCATGATCGAGAGAAATATCATGTCAAGCGAAGCAGAGTGATCCTTGCCCTTTCCTGAGAGGGCCGCCCAAGTCAATCCGACCGCAACACAAAAAATCCTCAACCCTATCTTTGAGGATGCTTGCTTATTTCCAGACCGTACCGATCTCTCGTGCATCCTTCGCTCTCTTCAACCACTGGAAGCATTAGTTGAAAAACATCTTACCCTTCTCTGACAATCCTCTACCACAGTCTTGCGCTTTTTTATCTGCCCTGCCGCAGGATGCCAACCCTTGCTTAGGACAATAAGAATGGCGACGTCATTCAGACCGTCGCCATTCTTTTAGAGCAACACGAGAGCTTCCGGCAAACAATTAGTACAGGTTCGAACACTCACCCTGGCTAGAAAGCGGATCCTTCATCCTGCATCAGGAATGCAGTGGGGCCTAGCAGAGTAGGATACGAGATCGGATTTCCGCTGTTGTCCAACATGATCATCGGCTGAGAAGTTGCGCTGCCCACATCGACCACCGAGCCGCCAAACGTCTCTGCATATGCATACCAGAATGGATCGGCAATGTAGTTCGTCAGTGTCGCGAATGCACCACCGACTGTCGGGCGCTCAACAACCCACTCTGCCGTGTTTCCGACCAGGTGCGTTCCAGCAGGTGCACCGAAGGTGATGCTGACGGCCGTGTTCGTATTCCTGTTAACCAGGTATGCGTGGCCGACAGTGTTCGACGTGCTCCAGACTTCAACAAAGTAGTCATCACCAGGCGCGATGCCCAGATTGGTGATGCGAGTCTCTCCATTCGGATACCATTCAAACCACGGCGAGTAGTAGCTAGCGGTCGTGGATCCATTGCAGTAAGCATCAGCTTCAATGCCGGCCTGCATAACATCAGGTGACCCATAGCCATCTATGCCTACCCAGCTTGACTCCCAGTCCCAGCCACCCGTGCAGACGCCAAAGGCCTGGCGAGCAACCGGCACAACAAAGTCGGCATAAACAAAGTAGAACGACGAGCTGCCATAGGCTGTTGCCGAGTCGCGGTTCACATAGCCGCTCCAGTTATAGAACTCGAGCGTGTTGCTGCCCGCTTTGGGAGTATTGGCCAAGCCCGCCTTGCCCTTCGCGGGACCATGAAAGACATTCGTTACTTCCAACTTCGGCACAATGCGTGTCTTCGACGCAACGATGGCGCTCTTCCAACTCGCGTAAGCCGTGGGCGCCGCGTTCTCATCAGGCCGTGGCGGAAATCCGTGATACTCAAGATCCTGATCCGAAGCGTTCAGCGGATCGAAGTCCTTGGGAGGGGCTACCGTGGTGGTTGTTCCGGGGACGTTCGTCCGGAGCTCATTTGGCTTCAGTTGCTGGGCAACACCGGCGAGAGGCGCGGCAAGCACAAGCATAGATACGACAGAGCAGATTGAAGTTTTCATTGTTTGAGTCATCCTTCGGTGGGGGTTCTCCGATTTGCATCAGAGGCTTCTGCATAATTGTGAAAAGCAGGCAGATATCGTTTCAGAGAAGGACAACTTTTAACGCATTGACCAGCAGCGATATAAATAGCATTAACGCTTCCAAGTTAATCGCTGTGAACGAATCTTATGTAAGGGTGAAGCACCAAACATCATATAGAAATAGTTCTAACTTATTCGCAAGCGATATAAAACAACAGCCTCGCACAGCAACATACTCAGCGACTCACTTGCGTCGTCCCTCGCGGCCATAAATAAAATCCCACCGCTATCAGATTGCTCACAACCACCGTTCCCACAATCTTCACTGCATACGCCATCGGGCTCTGCACATCCACAAACGGATAAGCCGAAATTAACAAGCTCAACAGCGTCGCAACAAACCCCATCAGCGAAACCCACTTCAGCCATCGCGGCAGACTCCTCCGCAACACCGCCGCACCCGCCAGCGGAATGGCAAACATAGCCAGATAAGTCAGCTCGTAGTGCGTCAGGCTGGCATTCGACAGCACCTGAAACGCCTCCTGCGCATGCACCCCCACACTCGCCATCACCACCAGGACAAACACCAGCAACGCAGCAAAGAGAATCGAATTCACTGGCGTCCGATACTGTGAATGCAACCGCGTAAACCACACCGGCACCAGGTGGTCCCACCCCACAGTCATAGGCAGCCTGGTTACACCGGTGAAGATATAACTCGCTGCTCCCAGCAATCGAAGTTGCAAAAGGAGAATCGCCGCCATCGCGAAGACATTCGCCAACCCTGTATTACCGAGAGCAATCCGCAGCGTCTGTGGAATCGGGGCAATAAAATCAATGTGCCCGGGCGTCGCGAACGCAACCACCGAACTCGTCCCCAGAATGAACATGGCGCAGATAATCGGCGAAGCAATCCAGACAGAACGCGCAATCGTCCGTGCCGGCTGCCTGCTCTCCCCGGCAAAGATCGCAATATATTCAAGCCCGCACTGCGCGCCAAAAATCATCTGCCCAAAGAGCGCCAGCGATCGCAACGTTCTGGGCGGCATCACCACCGCAAACTCCATCCCGGTGTGAATCGTGCCATGCCAGAGTCCCCACAGCGGCAGCAGTATCAGCACTGCAAACACAGCCAGCATCGCCATCCCGCCAACGTTATGAATCCACTTGCCCCACTCCAGCCCACGCACAGCCGCCGCCGCAATCGCGGCCACAATCAGCCCAACAATCCCCACCGAAGCCACATGGCTCTCTGGCAGCCATCGCGCCGCTGGGCCGATCAAATAGGACAGCTCCGTAGGAATCGCATACAGAATCGTCGCCGTCACCGCGATCCCATACACCCACAAATTCCACGCCGTCAGAAATCCGCCCAGCGCTCCAAACGCACGGTGCGTCCACACATACAACCCGCCCTCCAGCGGCATCACCGTATTCAGCCCGATAACCACCGCAGCCATCGGCAGATAAAACACGACCATCGCCGCGCACCAGGTCAGCGTCTGTGCGCGCCCCAACCCGGCTGCCACCCCCACCCAGCTTGAGCCCACAACACAAAGCACCTGCGCCAGCACCAGGTCCCGCAACCCCAGTTGCCTTCGCAGCCGGTGGTCGCTCTCAGGCTCCGCTTGTATCAGGCTCATCGTGCGTCAATCCTCGCACATGCCCGGGTCAATCAACCCTGAATATTTCGCGGCGTCGCGATCAAAGTAGAACTATGTTTGGTGTTTGGTTTGGGCGTACTATACCTCCATGTCCGAAGCTACCGGCATAGACGCGAGCCATCCAAACACCTTTCCGGTGGATGATGTGACACCTGCACTTACCCCAATCTGTACTGAACCAGCGCATGAACACGTAACCAAAAGGTTCCGCCGCAAAGTTATCTTCCTCCCCGGCTCGAAGAAGCCCGTCATCAATGGTTTTCGCGGTCTGGCCGAGTCCAAGAAGTTCACGCCTGAGTTGCGTGCGCGTTATGAATCGACAATGGTCAACCGGTGCCATCCGCTCATTGACGCCGTCGCCACAGCATTCAGCGAACATCGTCCGCTCATACTCTCTCCCGACAGCATCTGGATGGCGATCGAGCAAGGCTTCGCTCATCATGTAACCGAGAACGCCGAGACTCTGCGCTCCAGGTTTGTGCGGCATCATGGCAAAACTAATCTGAGTACTGCAATCCACGACCTCAATGGGGCGAGTTTCGAGACCGCGGTTTCTGACATCGCATCCCAGATTCGTAACGCTTCCAATCCAGTTCTGCTTGACGCGCTCATTTGCGATTTCTCCACCACCACGCCGGTAATTCGTACCGCCAGCGAAATCGTCCTCTTGGATTGCTACTCCAGTTACTTCACCTACTCGATCATGTGCGTCTGCGGCATACCGAAGATCACCGTAACCGGCGCCCCTGGCGACTGGCAGTGCATGCGTGATCGAATCGAAGTACTGGAGACTTTCGATCTTGGATGGTGGGTCGCACGTCTCCGGCCTATCCTCGACGAATTCATTCGCACAGCGGAAGGCCGCCCCTCGCTTCAGTTCTGGCGGGCTATCTACAAGCCAAAGCAAGCCTACGGCGCACAAACGGTCACAGGCTGGATCGCCGATCTCTTCCCTTATCTAAACGACCGTCCCGAGAGAAAACGAAACCATATCTTCCAATATGAACGTGAGGATTGGGCACTCCCGGTAGACAAGGGCGTCACAACTCGCATCGATTTCGGCGAACCAGGAGCGGCCAGGGGCGTCTCCCAAAGGAGCTTCCCATCCGGCCTCGCAAGCGTTCCGGTAAAACTCACCCTCCCCGATAACTCCGCCCACGACATCGACCTCGTAGCCGGTTTCTTCGGAGTTGAACAAGACCCGCACGACCTCGCCCTCTCGCCCGTCATCAGCTGGGCTGTCGCTGAGCGCGTCCCCTCAACGCCGATACTCGTCTGAATACATATCTCACCACTCTTCACTCGCTACGGAGCGCCATGCGAACCCTTCTCTATAGAACTCAGCTCGCCGTCCTCATCTTCGCCCTCGTCCTCACCCAGTCCTTTGCGCCAATCTCCGCCTCCGCCGAGGAGCGCAACTATGGCCGCTCCATGATCATCACCCCTTACGGCATCGTCGCGACCAGCTACGTTCAGGCATCGCAGGCTGGCGCCCGCATTCTCGAACAAGGCGGCTCCGCCATCGACGCAGGCATCGCAGCCAACGCGGTCCTAAGCGTCGGCGAACCCATGACCAACGGCATCGGCGGCGATCTCTTCGCCATCTATTGGGACGCGAAAACCCACAAGCTCACCGCCCTCAACGCCAGCGGCTGGGCTCCCAAGGCTCTCACCATCGAGCACCTCCGGGGCAAAGGCATCACCTCCATGCCACAAAAGGGAATCGACTCCTCCACCGTCCCCGGCGCGGTCGACGGATGGGCCAAGCTCCACGCCCGCTACGGTAAGCTCCCCTGGAAAAACCTCTTCCAGCCCGCCATCTTCTACGCGCAAAATGGCTACGCCGTCCCAGAAGCTATCCAGGCCTACTGGGCTCCCACCGTTGATGTCCTCAGCGAAAACCCCGAGTCCGCCCGCGTCTTCCTTCCCAACGGCAAAGCGCCCGAAGTAGGCCAGCTCTTCCGCAACCCCGACATGGCCAAAGCCCTAACCCTCATCGCCAACGAAGGCGAGTCCGCCTTCTACAAAGGCTCTATCGCACAAGCCATCCTTAAAACATCGAACGCACTCGGCGGCACCATGACCGCCGAAGACCTCTCGCAATACACAGCCGAATGGGTCGAACCGATCTCAACAATGTATCGCGACTGGACTATCTACGAACTTCCCCCCAACGGCGACGGCATGGCCGCCCTGGAAATGCTCAACATCATGGAGAACTTCACGCCCGCCCCAGCGGGCCCACGCAGCACAGCCGAACTCCACACCCGCATCGAAGCAATGAAGCTCGCTTACGCCGACGTCACCGCCTACAATGGCGATCCAAAGTTCAGCACCATTCCAGTTCCCGAACTCCTCTCCAAGCCCTTCGCCGCCAAACGCGCCGCCCTCATCGACCCTAACAGGGCCAACTGCACCGTAGCCCCCGCCGCGCTCTCCAGCAGCGACACCACCTATCTGTCAGTTGTGGACAAGGAAGGCAATATCCTCTCCCTAATTCAGAGCGTCTACAGCTCCTTCGGCTCCAAGGTCACCGTTCAAGGCATGGGCTTCGTTCTGCAAAATCGCGGCGGCCTCTTTTCCCTCGCCCCCAAATCCCCCAACGCTCTCGCCGGACACAAGCGCCCCTTCCACACCATCATCCCCGCCTTCATGGAAAACGGCGACCAGCACATCGGCTTCGGCATCATGGGCGGCATGAACCAGCCATTGGCCCATGCCCAGTTCGTCTCCAACGTCGTCGATTACCACATGAACATCCAGGAGGCCATGGAGGAAGCCCGCTTCACCGTATCGAGCAAGCTCGGCTGCGACATCGTCATCGAATCCCGCATCCCGCCCGTAGCCCTCGATCAGCTCAGATCCAGGGGCCACATCCTCGACGTCCACAAAGACTACTCCACCACCATGGGTCGAGGTCAGGCAGTCCTTCACAACAGCACCACCAACATCAACTACGGCGCCTCAGAACCAAGAGCCGACGGCAGTGCAGAACCCGAATCCCCCAACCTCCCTGCACCCCCGCAATAGCCACAACCTCAAACAAAAAAAGCTTGTCATCCTGAGCAAAGCGAAAAGCCTGCCCTGAGCGAAGCCGAAGGGGATCTGCTGTAGCATCCCCGACCACCGCAACAAATGCCGACGCCCAAATCTCGATTCCGGATGTTGAATTCACAAACTCTTCAGCGAAGCCCACTACTGGCCACTCCCGCCAAGGCCTCTGGACTAACATGGATTGCATGAAGTACCCCGTTCGCGAGTGGCTCCGAATGCGTACCCTCTTCCTGGTCTTCGCCATGATGAGCCTGCCGGGCTCACGCCAGGCCGACGCCTACTCGCTGCTCACCCACGAGCAACTCATCGACCTCACTTGGAAGGATTCGATCGTCCCGCTCCTGCTCAGCCGCTACCCCACCCTTACCCCGGATCAGCTAGAGCACGCCCGCGCCTATGCCTACGGAGGCTGCGTTATTCAGGACATCGGCTACTACCCCTTCGGTGACGCTTCGTTTTCCAACCTCACTCACTACGTCCGCTCCGGGGACTTCGTCGTTAATCTCTTCCGCAACGCCGGCAACGCCGATGAACTTGCCTTCGCCGTCGGCGCCCTCTCTCATTACATCGGCGACAACCTCGGTCACGCCATGGCTACCAACCTCGCCGTCCCGGTAGAATTTCCAAAGCTCGCTGCCAAATACGGCAAGGTCGTCAACTACGGCGAGGGCCCCCATCAGCACGTTCAGGTTGAGTTCGCCTTCGATATTCACGAAATCGAGCACAATCGGCTCGCCCCGGTCCGCTTCCTTCGCCACGAAGGACTCCAGGTTCCCATTCGCCAGCTCGCCCTCGCCTACTACCAGACCTATGGCCTGCAAGAGGACTTCTCCGGCACCCGTGGGCGCCGCATCAACGCCCGCGCCTACCGCTTTGCCGTCCACGACTTCATCCCCAACATCGCCTATGCCGTCGACCTCCTCCACCACCAGAAGCATCTCGTAGAGCCGGCCAATCCCGAGGCAGCCGCTCTGGACAAGGAAGTAGCCCGCATTGCCGCCGAAAATAACTGGCAGGCCTACCAGCACCATGCCGGCCTGGGCACCTGGTCACTGGCTGGCCTGCTCTTCATTCTGCCCAAGGTAGGTCCGCTCAAGATGGTCTCCATCAAGGGCCCCACCACCGACACTGAAGCTGAATACGTCCACAGCGTCACCCTCACTACCGGCGTGCTGCGCATGCTCCTTCACCGCTTCACCCCGCCCCCTACCCAGCGCTCCACCGCCACCGAAGCCGCCGCAGCCGACACCCATTCCGACCCTCCGCCCTCACAACCCCTTCCCCCTGAACTCAACGCCCATCAGGACACGCCGCGGAAGTCCATCGACCCGCGTCATCCTCTCTCCAATCGCGATCTGGATACCGGTCACGTCGTCAAGGCAGGCGGATATCCGCTCACCGACAGCACTTACGCAAACCTTCTTCACCGTATAGCTCAGAACCCGCAACAACCCATTCCCCCAGCAATCAAGGAAGACATCACCGCATATTACGCAGACCTCACCCTGCCCATCGCCACCAAGTACAACCCCCAGCGCTGGAAGCAACTCCTCGCGGACCTGGACACACTCGCGAAGATGCCCACCAGCGACGAACCCAAGCCCTTTCCCACCTACGCTGACGACGCAGACAACTACTGACAAGCCACTGATGTAAGTTTTGGCGATAAGTCCAGACGGATTCAATCCCACAACCCACCGCGTCCGTTATGGTAGATTGACCACGGAGCAAGACATGAAACCAGTCGTGATCGTCGCACAAGCCACAGCCAAACCTGGCAAATCCGAAGAATTGGGCAAACAGCTCCTCGAACTCGTGCGAGCCACGCGCCTCCAGGACGGAGTACTGGTCTACGACCTGCATCGCTCCGCGCAAAACCCTGACCACTGGCTCATGTACGAGCAGTACACAAGCGCCGAAGCCTTCGATGCTCACATAGCCAGTGAGCCTTTACAGAAGTTTCTGGCAATGATTCCGGAACTCGTAGAAGGCGAAGTAGAAATCCGCCCCTATGCTCTTGCCGTCGATCCCTCAGAGCGCGGTTAGCGCATTTTCCGAAAGGGTGTAGCCCGAAACCACGAATGCCGCGTTGATTTTCCTTAAGAAATCAACATTCGTCACCTTCAGAAAGTTCGCAGTACTTCGGAAAATGTCTTGGCGCGGCCAATAGCGTCTCACTTCACCCGCGCCACCACCACCCCGTACGGCGCCAGCTCAATCTTCTCCAGCGAAATCACTTCCGGCGCCGCTCCGCCCATCCCCAGCGGCGACCGATACAATACATCCGCGCTCGCCCCAACCGATTTCAGATCAGTTTTCAAATCGATCGTCCGCGCCTGCCCGCTCATATTCAGCGCCACCACCACCGTCGTGCCACCACTCTTACGCAGGTAAGCAAACACCGACTCGTCGTTATTATCGACTGACTCATAGTCACCATCCCGCAGCGCCGGCTCTTCCTTCCTCAGCAACAACAGTCTCTTGTACGTATTGAATATCGAATCCGGATCAGCCTTCTCCGACTCCACGTTGTACTTCGTCGCACTCGGCGGAACTGGCAGCCAGGGCTTCGGCCCCGTCGTAAATCCGGCGTGGGCTGCAGTACTCCACTGCATCGGAGTCCGCTCTCCATCACGTCCTTTTTCCTTCGGCCATCCCAACTTCCCGATCGGATCATGCACATCCTCTTTGCGCTTCGGATCCGTAGTGCGCATCCCGATCTCCTCCCCGTAATACATCTGCGGAGTTCCTCTCGACGTCAGCAGCAGTGTCGCCATCAGCTTCGCAATCTGATCCTTCGTCTTCTCGTCCGTGATTCCCTGCGAATACCTGTCCCATTGCCGCGGCTGATCATGGTTGCTGAAGAAATATTCCGGCTGCCCCTTCGCCGTATTCGCCTCCACCTCGTCAAACCGCTGGCGAAATTTCGCCGCCGACAGCTCATTCACATCAGCAATCTGAAAATCCATCGGCAGCTGCACTTCATCCGGCTTCCCATCCACCCCGTACATCTGCGTCAGCGCTGCAATGTTCGGCTCATCCGCCTCCGTCACCAGCACCGGATCGCCGGGGAATGCGTCGACCACCTTGCGCACCTCGCGCAGCACATCATGCACCTCCGGCAGATCATCCGTGTATTTGTGTTGAATATTCCTGTCGCCATAAGCGTTATACCCGGGCAGATAGGGGTCGTCCCTCCACTCTGGATCCTCATACAGCCGCGAAACCGCATCGATCCTGAAGCCCGCCACCCCATGGCGCATCCAGAACTCCAACACCCCATCCATCGCCTTATGCACTTCCGGGTTGCGCCAGTTCAGATCCGGCTGCTGCACATAAAAATAGTGATAATAGTACTGCTTGGTCTTCTCATCCCACGTCCACGCCGAGTGCCCAAACCACGACTGCCAGTTATTCGGCGGCCCCATCTTCCCATCGGGACCAACCTTGCCGTCCTTCCACACGTACCAGTCGCGTTTTGGATTGTCCTTTGAAGACCGCGACTCCTTGAACCACGGATGCTGATCCGAAGTATGGTTGATCACGTAATCCATAATCACGCGAATGCCACGTTCCTTCGCCGCCGCCACCATGCGGTCAAAATCTTCCATCGTCCCATACTGCGGATCAAGCGCCGTATAGTCCGAAATGTCATACCCGTAATCCACTCCCGGCGAAGGATACATCGGCGTAATCCAGATAGCATCCACGCCTAAGTCCTTCAGATAATCCAGTCGCGAAGTTATCCCGTTGATATCCCCAATCCCATCCCCATTCGAATCCTGAAAACTCCGCGGATAAATCTCATAGATCACCGCATGCTTCCACCAACTGTCCCTCTGCTCAGCGCCTGTCTGAGCCGGAAGCACAATCGCCGCGCAGTTAAACCGCGGCCCGGTGCCCCCCGAAGCCCTCACCAAACCCGGAATAAGTCCGACAATCCCCATCGCCGTCATCCTCAGAAACCATCCACAACTCATCATCCTGGCAACCTCAATCGCATCGAACTATATCTCCCGCTCCCCACCTCTCGCAACGCACAACCGACGCTCTCCGCGGCTTAAAGTCAACGCCTGCCATGTCAATTCTTATTCATCCGAAAGAGACAACCTTCTGACATCGCGATGACAAGTTATCCGCAAGCCGGGCCTATCGTCAGGGTCGGAGCCGCTTGCCCGGGTGCGGTTACCCAACCGCAAAAGGAGACCCCCAATGCAAGTTTTCTCTACTCCCGGAATTCGTTCCGTAAACCGCCGCTCCCTGCTCAAAGGCGGCCTCATGGCCAGCGGCGCCGCTCTCGGCACTGGATTGCTCACCAAGCCTGCATTTGCCGACCACGACGATGATCACGATCGCGATCGCGACAGAAAGCTCGATCGCGGAGACATCGCTATCCTCCGCTTCCTCGCGGCAGCCGAAATCATCGAGACAGACCTCTGGGACCAGTACACCGAACTCGGTGGGGTCGATAACACTTCCAACAACACCTACCAGCAGGCCTTAGAATTCCTCGATGGCGACGGCCCGCAGTACATCACCAGCAACACTCTCGACGAAGCCAGCCACGCCAGCTTCCTCAATGCCTATCTCGAATCCAAAGGCGCTGAGCCCGTCAACTTCGACCGCTTCCGTAACCTCCAGGGCAGCACCGCCATAGGCTCGCAGAACATTGGCCGCCTCACCAACCTCCTCCACCTGAACGTCGACACTAGTTGGTTCACCCGCTACCGCAGCACCACCAACCCTGACATGGGCGCCACCTTCCCCCAGGCCATCACCATCACCAATCGCCCCGCAATCCCCGCCACAGACGCGGACTTCGAAGGCCCCGACCACATCCAGGCAATCGCCAATACCGCCGCCTTTCACTTCGGCACCATCGAACAAGGCGGCACCAGCCTCTACGCCACACTCGCCCAAAAAGTCACCCACCCAGAAGTGCTGCAAATCGTCCTCGGCATCGGCGCCGATGAAGCAATACACTTCCTCGAGTGGGTCGACTTCGCCGGTAACGCCGTCAAGCCCGCCGACGACGGCACCTTCAGCTTCGCCGGTTCCGCCATGCCCGTTTCCGACAACGGCCTCACCTTCCCCGACTTCACAACAAAGGGGCCACTCTTTCAACCCAACCTGATCTTCCCCGTTCCCGCGGAGTTCATCAGCCCCAAACTGCCCAAATGCGCAGCCATCCGCCCCATCACCGACAAGTTCGGCGGTGCAAGAGCAGCCGCAGCTGCCCTGACAGCCATGAACCTCTTCTGGGGCCAACCCAAGTCCTTCTTCAACGAATTGAACCGCCTGGCCGACGAAGCCGACGCCGCCCGGCGCTAGCAACTGACTACTGGACTCTGGATAGGCATGCCAGAGATTTATCTCTGGCATCTTAGACATTGAAATAATCAAAAACCGTTCGCGGATGGGCTCCAGCCCGTCCGCGATCTTCTATTCAAAAACTATCCGGCGTAGCTTTACTCCTCCCCCGCAAATCATCCCAGATCGGCACCATCGCCAGCACCACCAGAATCCCCGCCAGCGGCACCGTAGTAGCAAACCCCAGATGTTTAAACCCCAGCGCCCCAGCCACCCCACCCACGAAAAACAACCCCACCAGCGAACTCAGCAACCCCAGCCGCCGCCGATCGGCACGCACCGTTAACGCATCCGGATAATGCTTCGAGCGATTCCAGTAAAACAACTTGCCCAGTTCAATGCCGATATCCGTCACCACGCCCGTCACATGCGTCGTGCGAATCTCCGCCCGCGAAATCTTCGTGATAATCGCATTCTGCAAACCCATCGTGAAGCACAACAGCAGTACCGTCGCTGGATCGAACAGCCACCGCCGCCCCTCCAGATTGCCGCCCAGCAACCCAAACGCCAGCAGCAGCCCAGCCTCCACCATCAACGGCATCGCATACTCGCTGTGTAGTTTCCGCCGCCGTCCCCAATTCACCAGCACCGCCGTAGTCGCCGCACCTGCCACAAACGACGCCAGCGCACTCAACCCCGCCAGCACCAGCCCCACATCCCCCACCGCCGAGTTATCCGCCATCGCCGAAACAATCCCCGACATATGCGACGTATACTGCCGCACCGCCAGATACCCACCCGCATTAGTCGCCCCAGCAATAGCCGCCAGAAAAAGCGCCAGGTGCCGATTCGACTCCTGGCTGCGATGTTTCCCGGTAAGCTTGCGTAAATAAAAAACGGGCATGGTTGCCACCATCATCGCAACTCGACTCTGAAACAACAACACCACCGGCCAATGCTATAGTTTTCTCGTCAACGACAATCTCAACCCAGCATCGCGCACCGAGCAATCACGGCTTCAAACGAAGCGTCAGAATATCGTCCAGGCTGCTTTTCAAAATGGGCAACCGAAGGTTAGGCACCGTCAGATCCTCCTGCACCCGTCGCACCAACTCGTATTGCGTGAATCTGATCGGCGTTCCGGGACAAATCGTATAGTTGTCTCGACTGTCCCTAGCCAAAGAGACACGCGAGCTCCACACGGACGTTATTCCAAAATCCGCTGGATCCGCGTGCAGCGATCCGATCCAGTCACCCGCTGGAACGCCATTACCCGGCTCAGGCTGCGAAGAATCGCATTTCACTAATGATTTCTCTGCACTGACATAAGTCAGGACTGGGGAATGGAGCGCCGTCCGGCAATTGAAGGTCGATGCACTGTACCAGTGAGTAGCGATCGGCGGACACAAGCCAAAATCCGGAACGAAAAACTTATGGCCTGTATCCACTACCTCAGTCGCTTTGCCTGCCCGCACCTGCGTAACGGCAAAGGTCATGCGCAAAGTCACCGGTATAGATTTGAACTGCTCATACGCCGAGCGGCTCATCATCAGGCTGACGCTCGATTTCCGCGTGCCGGGTAGGAATTGATGGTTGTACACCGGATGCCACGAAGAACTCCAATGCTCCCCATTCGCCCCATCGAGCGTAACCATCACATCATCGATGATTGCGGCGTTATCCTTTGTCACTCCTGAAATGATCAGCGGCAACTCGGCACCCACTTCCTTGTCCTTCGGGTCCGCGTACCACGTCTTCGGCCATTCCTGACTGGCGTCGAAAGCAATCTGAATCGGAGCATCCACAACAGCCGAAGGTCCACCATTTGTTCGCGGATAAGCGGCGCGCATCACTGCCGCATCAGGCAGACCCAGCGCGCTCAGCATCACGACGATCGGCACAGTAACCAGCAGCCCTCGCGCCAGCCATACCTTGCGCGCAGAGTACTGCACCGTAATCGCGACAGCACAGGCCAGTAGGATGATCGGCATCGATACCCAATCGCTGTAAGGCGTGGACGCACTTTGCGAATCTGCCATGGCTCCCAGATACGCGATGGCGATCAGAACAATCAGGATGCCAAGCGACGTTAGCACCATCCGCGCAAAGTTCTTCGTCACCGAAGCTATCGCCAACAGCGGTACAACTATTGTCCCGGAAACAAGGTACAAGCTATACAGCAATCCCGGAACATATTGGAACGGATTGAACCCAGCCTCTCCCAGAAGCGCACTCTGAGCCACTAAAAAGGGAAGATACAAATACACCAACAGAAACAACAGCTTCGCTCCCACGAGGTTCTTCCACTCGTACGGCCGTGTCACCCAGAATTGCCTGTCGCCCACCAGGCTCTCTGCGTGAACAACGCGAGCAATCAACAGCCACCATGTCACCGGCACCAGCACAACGAGAACATTGGCGAGAATTTCAAGTTGTTTCCGATGATCAAAACCTGGCCCGGAAATGAATGAAACTCCTTCCGTCTCCAGCCACTGCACCGGATACACCCGCACAAACGCCACAAGAATCGCGAGCGAAACCGCGATCTCAGGCCAGAACCGCCGCGAGTCTTTAGCAAAAATATGCAGTATCTGCCTCATGCGTCCACCCTCCCCGCAACATCTCCGGCAGCCTGTCGCTGTGTCCGCTCCGCCCTCGCTATCGCCAGAAAGATAGACCGCAGGGGCATCGCATCGAACGAAATATCTCTCGCCCCGGCGAACGCCGCACTCACCTCCGCCACACTCGCCTCACCGCGAAAATCGCTGTGCACAAACCGCACGACGCAATCCGCCGCCTCTGGCTTCAGCCACGCCGCAGGCAAGTCCATAGCCAATGTGTGCGGCCCGTCCAGCGTCACCGTAACTTCACGAAAGCGCTCCTTCAACACCGCCATCTCATCCGAAAACAACATCCTCCCTTGCTCAAGAAATCCGATGTGGCTCGCAAAGCTCTCAATCTCCGCCAGGTCATGCGAAGACAGCAGAATTGTCATCTCTGCAGCCTGATCCAGCAGCCCTTCAATCAGCTCATCCCGCACCAGCGGATCAAGCCCCGAGAACGGCTCATCCAGCACCAGCACCCGAGGCCGGTAAGCCAGAGAACTCGCAAAGGCTGCCTTCATCCGCATCCCGCGCGAGAGATGCTTCAGCTTCCGCTTCAACGGCAGGTCAAACTGCCTGACCAGCCGCGCTTCGAGATCCCGATCCCATCGCGGATAAAATGGCCGCAGATACTCAAGTAACGCCGCCACCGTCATCCCCTCCGGCATCTCCTGGTTCTCTGAAACATACCCAATCTGCTCAAAGCCCCTGCCCGCCAGTGACGTCGAATCCATCTCCAGCACACGCGCACGTCCCGAAGTAGGCCGGATGATATTCATCAGCGCCTTGAGCATCGTCGTCTTCCCCGCACCATTGGCGCCCACCAGCCCATAGATCGCGCCCGCCGGCACCGAAAAGGTCACCTCGTCCAGCGCCGTTGTCTTCCCGTATCGCTTCGAAAGCCTCTCCGTACAAATCGCATCAGCCATCACTCGCCCCCGCCTCCATCCCCGCGCTTCTGCCTGTCTCCGCTCAACCGCCGCCAGTGTGCATCGATCGCCTCCAGCATCTGCTCGCGCTCGATGCCCAGCCGTTTCGCCTCCACCACCAGCTCTTCAATCTCGTTCCCCAGCAGCTGCGTGCGTTCCTTCTTCGTCGAATCCGGTAGCTCCGCCACAACCGTACCGATCCCCGGCCTGCTCTCGAGCAACCCCTCATTCAACAGGTGCGCCACTACCTTGTGCGCCGTATTGGGATTGATCTTCAGCTCCCGGCTAAGCGCCCGCACCGAGGGAAACGCATCCCCCGGCCGCATCTGCCCGGAGACCATAGCCTTCTTCGCCGCGTAAACAATCTGTTCAAAGAGCGAGATGCCAGAGCGAAACGAAACTCGAAAAGGAATCACGCGTGTACTATAACGCATAGTACACTTCACGGCAACGCCAATTTTCTTCGAAAGCACCTCGTGGGAGCTGGCTTCTCTCTGCAAAGAAACGGGGGCAGGTCACCGCATATTTGCGGTTAAGGTGAAAACATCTTCAGTCCGACAGTAAATCTATATATCGAAATGCTGCTCACTACTGCACAGTCCCCAGCTTCCAATCCAATCCATCCGCATCTTAATCAAAGATCAGGTTTCAAGGAGAAGACATGAACAGCAAGCAGCTAACGCGATGGATGGCCCTGCCCGTTCTCGCCGCGGGACTGGTACTCACCACCACCCCGACCACCTTCGCCCAGGACACCGCAACACAGGACATCAAAGACGCCGGCAAAGACACCAAAAACGCCGCCAAAAAGACCGGCAGCGCAGTAGCCAAGGGCACCAAGACCGCAGCCGTCAAGACCAAGGAAGGTACTGAAACCGCAGCCAAGGACACTGGGAATGTCACCAAGAAGGCGGCAGTTAAAACTAAGGAAGGTACCGAAACCACGGCCAAGGACACCGGCCACGTCACCAAGGAAGCCGCGGTCAAAACCAAAGACGGCACCAAGAAGGTCGTCCACAGCACCGCCAAGGGCACCGAAAAAGCCGCCGATAAAGTCGAAGACAAAACAGCGCCTAAGTAACACCCCCGGGATTACAACCGCCGCGCGTTACTCCGCCAAGTATGTCCGGGATGCTCCCCTCATCCCGGACATACTTTTTCTTTTGAACCATCACCCCCTACTCAGTTCGAAGCGCCCGCATCGGTTCAATCGATGCGGCGCCGCTAGCCGGCCCGAGGCTGGTCAACAGCCCCACCACCAGCATCCCTGCAGTTAACCCCGCCATCAACCCAAAATCCCGCCCAGCCTCCATCGAAACCACAGAAGCCAGCACCTTGGTCATCCCCAAGGCGAGCCCCCAACCCACCACCGTGCCGCCAATCAGCAACACCATCACCCGCCGCAACACCTGCCTCATAACCAATCCGCGCGTCGAACCCAGTGCCATCCGAATCCCGATCTCGCGCGTCCGCAGCTCCACCTCATGGCTCACCAGCCCATAAAGCCCTATCACCGCCAGCAGCAGCGCAAAACCTGCAAAGATCCCAAACAGCCAGCCCTCCATCCGTTCCATGGTGAGTTGCTCACTCACCACCTCATCCATCGTCACCGCCACGCGAAAGGGAACAGAAGCATCGACCCCGCGAATCGTCTCTCCCAGCATCGCCGCCAGCGCCCTCGCATCCCCATCAAACCGCACAATCAGAAACATGTTTCGCAGCTGGTCAAACCTGTCCTTAGGCTGGATCGCGTCGATCAGCCAATCCATCTCCGGCATCGTCGGCGACTGCAAATCCTGGCGAATGTCCGTCGCCACTCCAACAATTTCCGACTTCCCCTCCAGCTTGTCCGCATCGTCAATATGCGCCCCTACCGGATCGCCACCGTCGGCAAAGAACTTCCGCCGGAAAGCCTCATTCACCACCATCTTCGAAGATGCATTCGCGGGCCGATCCAGTGACGGTGTCAGTAACCGCCCGCGATCCAGCCGAATCCCCATCGCATCGAAATACCCCTGCGAAACAAGCCTGGTCTCTGCCCCCATTGCCGCATTCTTCGGATAAGGCGCCTGCCCCGTGATATGAATCTCGTATCCGCTGCCCCATTCCGCCACCGGAATCATATCGATCAGCCCAACAGCCTTCACTCCCGCCAGTCGCGAAACCCGCTCCAGCAGCGGCTGATAAAACGTCGGCAGTGGATCGCGCCCCTCATACCGCCCTCGCGAAAGCGCAATCTGCGTTGCCATCGTATGCTTCGCGTCAAATCCCAGATCGGTCTTCAGCAACCCCTGCAGATGCTTCAGCAGCAGCCCTGAAACCATCAGCAGCACCAGCGACAGCGCCACCTGCGTCACCACAAACCCCGACCGCAGCCGATGCTGCCCCTTGCCCGTTCCCGCGCCTGCAGCTCCAGCCCGCAGTGCCCCATTCGGGTCTGTGCCCGATAGCCTTAACGCGGGGGCCAGCGAAGCCGCAACACTCGTCAGCAAAGCCGCTCCCACCGCCATAGCGACCACCTTCCAGTTCAGCTGCACGTCCGCGCCCCGCGCCATGGCCTCCACCAGAAAGACATTCATCGCCTTCAGCAATCCCCAGCTCAGCAGCAGACCGCCGGCCAGTCCTGCACCGGCCAGCACCAGGCTTTCATTCAACAGCTGCCCAATCAGTCTCCTTCGATTTGCGCCCACCGCTGCACGCAGAGCCATCTCCCGTTCACGCTTCACGCCTCGCGCCAGCAGCAGCCCGGCCACGTTTACGCACGCAATGCCCAACAGGGCCATCACCGCCAGCGCCAGCGTCCGAATCGGGCCTTCCATGCGTTTATTCTGGTCCGCTCCAAAGCCGTTCACCTCTTCAGCCAACGGAATCAGCTGCGCCGTATGCCCCTCCTCCTGCTCTGGATAAGCCCGTCCGAGGTTAGCCATTACCTGCGAAATATCCGCCTGCGCCCGCGCCAGCGTCACGCCTTCTTTCATCCGTCCCACCGTCCGCATCCAGTGAAAGCCGCGCGCAGTCCTCCACGACGCCGGTGTATGCAGCGGCGTGTAGATCGCGTCCCGCCGGTACAGCGGATAACGAAACCCCACCGGCATCACACCCACAATCGTGTACGGATTGCCATCCAGACGCACCGACTGCCCCACCACATCTTTCCGCCCGCCAAACTGCGCCCGCCAAACCTCGTAGCTCAACACCGCCACAAAGTCCTTGCCGGGAATATCCTCGCCCGGCAAAAAGCCGCGCCCCAGCAAAGGAGTTACGCCAAACACATTGAAAAAGTTATCCGTAGTCTTGACCGCTGGCAGCGAAACCGCTCCTTCCGGTGCCTCAAGATTGATCCGGTCGAGCGTTGAATACCCAGCCAGCGCATCGAACGTCTTCAACTGCGCTCGCTCCTCCAGATACGTCGGCACTGAAGACGGCGTCGATCCCCCATGCCGCGACTTCATGTACGGAAACACCAAGCGCTCCTGATGATCAAATGGCAGCGGCCTTAACAGCACCGCATCGATCACGCTGAAGATTGCAGAAGCCGCCCCAATCCCCATTGAAAGCGCCAGCACCACCACCACCGCATGTCCCGGCGACTTCACCAGTTGCCGCAGCGCAAACCGCACATCGTGCATCAATGTTTCCAGGCCCATCCCCGGCCTTCCTTCTCGTACCGCCTGCTTCACCTGAGTCACCCCACCCACCTCAACCAACGCCTCGTGACGCGCCTTCGCATACGAAGCTCCTGCAGCCAGCTTCTCGTCAATCAACATCTCCACATATGAGCGCAACTCCTCATCCAATTGCCACTCCAGCTGTGGCCTGCGGAAGAAACTTCGGATCAGGCTTTTCATCCTTGATTTAATGCTCATTGATCGAATGCTCATTTGCATCTCCCTACACGGCTTTCAACGCACTCGCCATAGCCGAGGCGATCCTCGTCCACTCTTCCGTCTCCGCGCCAAGCTGCTTCTCTCCGGCCTTCGTCAGCCGGTAATACTTGGCCTTGCGGTTGTTCTCCGACTCACCCCAGACCGCCTTCAACCAACCCGCCTCTTCCATCCGGTGCAGTGCAGGAAATAGCGACCCCGGCTTCACCAGAAAAGTCCCGCGCGTAATCTGCTCAATGCGCCGCGCAATCCCCAATCCATGCAACTCTCCCAGCGCCAGCGACTTCAACACCAACAGGTCCAGCGTCCCCTGTAACAGATTTGTCTGCGTCTCACCCATACATATCACTCCTATCGAATGTCTTTAGGAATACCGCGCACTCCTACAGAATGTCAATAGGAGCGCAAATTAAAAAGAGCGCCCGAACTGGGCGCCCCAATCTCACTACACCTTTTCTTTGCAGCTGAGACGGACTAATTACTCCGCTCGCAGAGCCTCCACAGGATCGACCGACACAGCCCGCAGCGCAGGCAACAAACACGCCACTCCTGATGCAAACACCAGTAGCACTGCAACCCCCGCATACGTAATCGGATCGAACCGCGACACACCAAAAAGCAGTGAAGCCAGCCCTCGGCTCGCAGCCACCGCACCGCACAATCCGACCACAACCCCCACCGTAGTCAGAGCCATTCCCTGGCGAATTACGAGCCCAAGAATATTGCCGCGCGAAGCCCCCAGCGCCGCCCGCACACCAATCTCGCGCGTTCGCTCCGTGACGCTTCCCGACAACACGCCGTAGATTCCCGTCGCCGCCAGCACCAGACCGGCCAATGCGAATGCCTCAAACAGCATCAGCACAAAGTGACGCTCAGCCTCAGATGCAGCAAGCAAACTGTCCATCGTCGCAACGCGCACAATCGCCTGATCCTTATCCACCGACCAGATCGCCTCACGAATAGCCGGCGCCATCGCCGCTGCCGGACCCCCCGCACTCCTGGCCCGCACCACCAGGGACTGCACGGTATCGACCCAGTTCCACTGCGCTGTAGCAATATAAAACGCATCTTCGTCGCCCAGCGCCAGCGACTCTTGCTTAACATTGCCCACGACACCTACAACCGTCGCCCACGGCTTATCACCATGACCCGCATCCGGACCCATGCGCACACGCTGTCCCACCGGATCAATCCCCGCAAACCGGTGACCCGCCAGCGCCTCGCTGATCACCACCGCCACCGGAGCCCCCACAATATCTCGCTCGTTGAGCAGACGCCCGCGTCGCAGTGGAATCCGCATTGTCTCGAAATATCCCGGCGTGACAGCATAACGAAGCGCTCCACCTACAGGCCCAGCACTATCGGGCCTGTTGTCGCGTTGAATCTGTACACCATAAACGTCGTAGTCTTCTGTCAGCGGTAATTGATCGGTGAGATCGGCTGAAACAACGCCGGGCACCTGCCGAACCCTCTCCAGAGCCTGCGTAAAGAACAGCATTCGAACCGTATCGTTGTCGAACCGTTGGCCCGACTCCTGTATCTGCATCGTGAGCAGGTGCGAGCCATCAAAACCAGGGTCCACGGCAAACAACCGTTGCATCGTTCGCAACAACAATCCCGCGCTCACCAGCAACACAACGGCAATCGAAACCTCTGCAATCACCAGCAAGCCGCGCATCCGGTAGCGGCCGCCCGCAGTACTCCTCGAACGCTGCTGCATCCCAACATGCAAGTCCTTTTTGGAAGCCTGCAGCGCCGGCACCAGCCCCACCACAATACCAACGAGCGTAGCCACACCCAGCGCAAAGAGGAATACTCCGCCATCCACGGCAATCGCATTCACCCGCGGCAACTCCGGCGGGCTCAACGCCACCAGCGCGCGAACGCCCGCTTCTGCCACCCCCATCCCCAGCATTCCGCCAATCATCGCGAGCAGCAGGCTCTCCGTCAGCAGTTGCCTCACGATGCGTCCCTGCGAAGCCCCAAGTGCGGACCTCATCGCAAACTCCGCACGACGTTGCACACCTCGAGCCAGCAACAGGTTCGCAACATTGACACACGCGATCAGCAGCACCAGCAACACCGCGCCAAGCACAGCCAACAGCGCGGGCCTCACCTGTTCCGTAAGGTCGCTCTGCAAAGCATGAACGATCATGCCGCTCGGAGCACCCCCGGAGCTGTTGTAGCCCTTCGTATAAATCGACGCCAGCACGCCCAGACGCGTGCCCAGCTCATTCGCGGCCTGTATTGCAGTCACACCAGAACGCAGGCGTCCGAACATGCGCAGGTGATGTCCCCACTCTCTGCCATCCCAAGGCAACGCCGCGTCGTATTGCAGCGTAGTCCACAACTCTGCCGACGGACTCAACACATTCTCGAACCCAGCCGGCATCACACCCACGACAGTAAACATGCCATCATCCAGCCGCACTTGTTTTCCGACAATAGCCTCGTCGGCAGCAAAACGCCTTCGCCACAATCGATCGCTGAGAATCACCGCGTTCGGTCCATGCGAGACGTCTTCCATCGGTTCAAAATCGCGCCCGATCCGCGGCGCAATTCCAAGCACATGAAAATATGCCGCACTCACGCGCTGACCTTCCAATCGCTCCGGATGATCCTTCTCGCTGATCGCAGTCATCACCGGCTGCCACGCCTTCATCACCGCCATCGCATCGAAAGAGCTGCTTCGCTCAACCAATCCGCGAAACGTTCCGAAGGAAGGACGCCTCGGCGCGTCGTCCGAACGCATCTCCGACAGCATCATGATCCGGCTCGCCTGCGGATAGGGAAGGGGATCGAGCAGGATCGGCTTCACCGCACTGAATATCGCCGTAGCCGTGCCGATTCCCAGTGACAGGATCAGTATCGAAGTCAATGCGAATCCCGGCGCCCTGCGCAACTGCCGAAGCGCATACCCCACATCCGCTCGAATGCTTTCTAGAAGGAGCGTCTCATCCGCCGCCACAGTCCGCTCCCTCACCACTATTGGATTCCCAAACCGGACCCGGGCATCTCGCAAGGCCTCTCGCTCCGACATCCCAGCCGCCACATTCTCTTCAACCCGCATTGCCAGATGCGTCTCGATCTCATCCGCAATCTCCCGCTCCACCCGCGACCGCCGAAACAGATTCCCAACCCGCCGGAGAATACCCATAACCACCTCGAGTCCCGCTAACTTGCTAACTAGCCACGCGCAAAGCGCGCTAACGCGCTGCCCTCATTCAGCCCTCAATGCATCCACCGGATTCACCCCAGCCGCCCGCCGAGCCGGAAGATAGCTAGCCAGCAACGCCGCAACCGCCAGCAACGCACCCACCGATATCAACGTAGAAACATCCCAGCTGCTAACCCCAAACAACAGTTTCCGCATCAACGTAGCCGCGCCCACAGCGCAGGCCATCCCCGCGCCCAAGCCAATCACCGTCAGCCACCCCGCCTCGCGCAGCACCATCCCCGCAACCGCCCCGCGTTGCGCTCCCAGCGCCATCCGAACACCAATCTCCCGCGTACGCTGCGCCACCGAGTATGCAATCACCCCATACAGCCCCACCACACTCAACACCAGCGCCAGTCCCGCAAATCCAGCTACCAGCCGCGCTAAGGCCTTGTGAAGCACGGCCGTCGTCGTCCCCGCAATGCGTTCTTCCATGGTCTTCGAGCCCAGAATCAGCACCCCAGGATCCATCCCGCGCAACGTACCCTCAATCGCCTTCAGCACACCCTTCGGATCGTTCGCCGTCCGCGCCACAACATAAAACCCCGGGTCAGGCCACTGCGCAAACGGCACGTATACCGTCGGCGGAATCTCCCCATCCAGTGCCGTCTCGCGCAGATCTGCCACTACCCCCACAATCATCACCGGCGGCAGCGCCGCATCGAACCGGATCTGCATGCCCATCGCATCCTCACCGGGAAAGAACCGTTTCGCCAGTGCCCGGTTCACAATGGCCACCGCCGGCCTATCCGTTGTGTCCGTTTCGGCAAAATAACGCCCCCGTTCCAGCCGCGCCCCCACCGTGCTGAAAAATCCAGGACTCACATTGCGCATCGTGGCTTCGTTGTCCGGCTCGCTCTTCACCTTCGGCCTGCCCACCACCGTGAAGGTCGTATTCCCCCGCGCCATGTCCGCCACCGGAGGCATCGGCACTGTCGCCGCCGACTCCACACCCGGCAGCCGCTTCACCTCTTCGATCACCCGTTGTTCGAAGGCAACCACCTGCGCGTCCTTCGCTAACTCCGCCGTCTGCGGAATTCGCATCTTCACCAGCGCCAGGTGCCCCGGCTCCATTCCCAGCTCCGCATGCAGCAGCCGATAAAAGCTCTTGCCCAACAGCCCCGCTCCGGTCAGCAGCACCATCGCTGCGGCCAGTTCCAGGATGACGAGATTCGACCCCAGCCGCCGCCAGACCAGCCCGGCCGTACCACGTCCCCCAGACGCCATCTCGCCCGTCATGCCGCCCTGCTGCCCGCTTTGCAGCGCCGCCATCCGAACCACCGGCGTCAATGCAAAGAGCGCCGCCGTCAGCAGCGCAATCAGCAGCGCAAAGCCCGCCACATGCCACCCCAGGCCTAGCTCACGCAGGTATGGCATCGTCTCCAGCACCTGCATTGGAACAAGGCTTCCCAGCAGCCTCATCGCGATATCAGCCGCCCCGACACCCAACGCACATCCCGCTCCGGCCAGCACCAGGCCTTCGGTCACGAACTGCCGCGCCAGCCTGCCCCGCGTCGCTCCCAGCGCACCGCGCACCGCAATCTCCGTTCGCCGCTTCTCACACCGCACCAGCAACAGGCTCGACACATTCACGCACGCCATGCCCAGCAGCAGGACAGACCCCGCCATCAACAGCATCAGCATCGGCCTCAGATCGCCCACGACTACCTCGGTCCAGGCCTCCACCGATGCACCCCGCCCGCCATCCGTATCTGGATACTCCCGCGCCAGCCGCGTCGCTATTCCCGCCATCTCCGTCTGCGCCGCCTTCAGCGCTACTCCGTCCTTCATCCGTCCAATCGCTGAAAACCAGTGCTCGCCCCGATCCTCCTTCGCCGCAGGCGTCAGTGGCACCCAAAACTCCGCATCCCCCACCCCCGCAAAATTGAAATCCCGCGGCAGCACACCCACAATCTCGTATGCAGCCCCATCCAGCGTCACAGTCTGTCCCAGCACATCGCGCCGTCCGCCAAATCGCTGCTGCCACGCCGCATCGCTTAGCAGCGCCACCCGCGCCGCGCCACGCGCATCCTCGCCGTCTCGCATATCCCGTCCCAGCGCCGGGCTCACTCCCAGCAGGCGCAGAAACCCTGCGCTCACCAGCGCCCCGTCCACTCGTTCCAGCCCCGCAGCAGTCTTCAACGCAATCACACGATCGTCAAACGCCTCTATCCCGGTGAACACCGTGTTCATCTTCTTCCAGTCCTGGTAATCCAGATATGAGAGGTGGTATCGCGGTCCCAGCGGCGTGGTCTCGTACAACCCCACCAGCCGCGCCGGATCCTTGTACGGCAGCGGCCGGATCAGTACCGCATCCATAAACGCAAAGATCGCCAGACTCGCACATACCCCAAGCGCCAGCACCACAATCGCCGTCCCGGCAAACCCGGGAGTTCGCCGCAACCCCCGGCACGCATACCGCACATCTGCCCAGAAGCTCTCAATCAGCAATGCCGCATCCGCCGCCATAGTCCGCTCCCTCACCACCACAGGATTCCCAAACCGCACGCGAGCATCGCGCAAGGCCTCTCGCTCCGACATCCCAGCCGCAAGGTTGTCCTCAGCCCGCAAAGCCAGATGCGCCGAGATCTCCTCGTCAATCTCGCGCCCCACCCTAGCCCGCGAGAACAAATTCCCAACCCGCCGGAGAATACCCATCGCTCCCCCGAATCCCGCTAACTTGCTACGCGCAAAGCGCGCCAACTCACCGCCCTCATTCAGCCCTCAACGCATCCACCGGATTCACCCTGGCCGCCCGCCTCGCCGGCAGCCAACTAGCCATCAAAGCCGCAACCGCCAGCACAGCACCTACCGATATCAACGTAGAAACATCCCAGCTGCTAACCCCAAACAACAGCTTGCGCATCAAGGTCGCAGCGCCCACAGCACAAGCCATCCCGGCTCCCACGCCAATCACCGTCAGCCATCCAGCCTCGCGCAAAACCATCCGCCCAACAGCCCCACGCTGCGCCCCCAAAGCCATTCGAACGCCAATCTCCCGCGTACGCTGCGCCACAGAGTAAGCGATCACCCCATACAGCCCCACCACACTCAACACCAGCGCCAGTCCCGCAAATCCACCCACCAGCCAAGCCGACATCCGATGCAGATACACCGAGTTCGACTCACGAATCGTCTCGTCGATGGTCCTCCCCTCCGAGACCGCAATCTCCTTATCCACTTCGCGCAACGCGCCAATGATCGTCGGCAACATCGCGCCCGGCTCCTCTGCGCTCCTCACCACAAGATCAAAAGATCCCCACGAATCCTGGTTGAACGGCACATACATCGCCGCCCGGTTGGCCGAATCCATCTGCCCTTCCTTGATGTCCTCCACCACGCCAATCACTTCCACCGTCTGCTTCGATCCCACATACATCAGCCGCTTGCCAACCGCATCCTCGCCCGGAAAGAACTGTTTCGCCAGCTTTTCGTTGATCACCACCACCCGCGGCTTCGCAGGGTCATCTTCCGCCTCGGTGAAGTAGCGCCCGCGCAGCAGTTTCGCCCCGAGCGTCGCCAGATACCCCGCGCTTACGTCTCGCTCCGGAACATCGTTGCGCTCCTTCGGCTGCGGCCTTCCCGCAACCATGATGTTCACCCCGCCATCCCAATCCCGCACCGGCGCCGAACTCGACAGACCCGCCGACTTCACTCCTGGGAGTGCCTCCACACGGCCAATCAGCGTGCGCTCCAGCGCCATCACCTGCGCGTCCGTCGCATAACTCTTCGGGATCGACACCACTACGGACGCCAGATGATCCGGCTGAAATCCCGTCTCCACATGCAGCAGCAGATACAAGCTCTTCCCCAGCAGCCCTGCGCCCACCAACAGCACTACTGCAGTGGCCAGCTCCACCATCACCAGCTTCGAACCCAATCTCCTCCATGCTTTGCCAGCCGAACCACGCGAACCCTCCGCCAGGTCTCCGCGCAGATCCCTGGCTCTCAATCGCAGCGCAGGAGCCACCGCAAACAACAGTCCCGCAAGCATCGCAATCCCACCCGCAAAGCCCAGCACGTGCCCATTGAACCCAAGCCCTTCAAGGTAGGGCATCGCCAACATTCGATCTGCCGGAATCAGTCCCAACAGCAGCCTTATCGCCACATACGCAGCACCCAGCCCCATCGCCGTACCGGCACCCACCAGCACCAGCCCCTCGATCACAAACTGCCGCATAAGCCGCGTCGCCGTAGCTCCCAACGCACCCCGCACAGCAATCTCCTGCCGTCGCCCCTCAGACCGCACCAGCAGCAGACTCACAACATTCACGCACGCAATCAACAACAGCAACCCTGCCCCGCACAAAAGCACCAGCAGAATAGGGCGAATCGCACCCACCACCGCCTCGCTCAGTGGACGCACCACCGCACCAAAGCCACGATTCGATTCCGGATATTGCCTCTCCAACTGCCCCGCAATCGCCTTCATCTCCTCTGCAGCGGCCGTCACACTCACTCCATCCTTCAGTCGCCCCACGCCAAACAAGCTATGGCAACCCCGCCGCTTCTGACAGCCATCCGGATCGTTCAGCGCTGCCCAGAACTCCGCCTCGCCTCGCGGCGAAAAATGAAACTCTTTGGGAAGCACGCCAATGATCGTGTAGCTCAAATCGTCAAGCTGAATCGTTTTCCCCACCGCATCCGGCTTCCTGCCAAACCTCTTTTGCCATGCCGCATAACTGATCAACAGCGTTCTCGGCGCACCCGGCGCATCTTCACCCGCGCGAAAGTCCCGCCCCAGCATCGGCGTCACACCAAGCGTGCGAAAGAACCCATCACTCACGCGCGTTCCATCCGTTGGCTCAATCCCCCCATTCGCATGCACCGCATACCGCACATACCCCCAGACCTCTATGGATTGGAAGCTGCGCGCATCTCGCTGCCAGTCACGAAAATTCAGGTACGACACATTGCATAGCAGGCACGAAGGCACGGTTTCATACAGGCTCACCAGCCGCGACGGATCTCTGTAAGGCATCGGCTTGATCAGCGCCGCATCCACAAACGCAAACAACGCCACCGCAGCGCCAATCCCCAACCCCAGCACTACAATCGCCGTCGCCGCAAACCCCGGATTCCTCCGCAATCCGCGGCACGCATACCTTACATCCGCCCACATACTCCCCAGCAGCAAAGCCGCATCCGCAGCCATAGTGCGCTCCCTTACCGCCACAGGATTTCCAAATCGCACTCGCGCATCGCGCTGTGCAGCGTCAACACTCATCCCTGTCGCAATGTTGTCCTCAGCCCGCAAAGCCAGATGCGCCTCTACTTCCGCCTCAATCTCACTCGCCACCCGCTCTGGCCTAAACAAATTCCCCACCCGCCTCCAAATCCCCATCCATTCCTCCCAAACCCGCCCCATATCTGAGCGCGCTTTTGCGTTCAGATGTGGGATAGCTGGATTCCCGCTCACCACTAAATACGCTCACGCGGGGTGCCCCATTCTTGACAAGCTTCACCGTCAAGGGTGGGAAACCACTACCGGACGCCCACATCTAGCTCTTGCGATGTGAACTGGATTAACGAAGCACGCTCATGCGTACCGCAGAATCGCCCGAACGCCCCGCACCAGCACCTCAAAACTCTCCTCCGCCGACTTCAACTGCTTCCGCCCAGCCGCCGTCAGCTTGTAGTACTTCGCCCGCCGCCCGGTCTCCGTAAGCGCCCACTCCGACGCAATCCAGCCGCTCTGCTCCATCCGGTGCAGCGCCGGATACAACGAACCTTCTTCCACCGTCAGCAGCTCATCCGAAGCCCTCTGGATATGCACCACAATCCCATATCCATGCAGCTCCCCCATCTGAGAAAGCGTCTTCAACACCAGCAAATCCAATGATCCCTGCAAATCGCTCTTCGCCAATTGTCACCCCTAGCAAACTTGGTATTAGTGGACGCTACACCTAGACATTTAGGCATGTCAAGCAAGGGGTCGCAGATAACTGCGAGGAGAAAACCCCAAGACCAGATTTACCATCCCCAATAATTCGAGAAGAAGCCGTCATCCTGAGCAAAGTCGAATGAGAACCCGTTTTTGCCTTTGCTCCGAACAACAAAACTGCCGTCATCCTCAGCGAAGCGACCAAAGGAAGCAAAGCCGAAGGACCCGCATTGCATTCCCCGGCACATCCCGACCCGGCAGCCACAAGTAGAACTAAATTAATTTTCTTATACACCGTATAGTTTTCCCTATACACTGTATACCTATGGCCAGGAAACACGCCCCCGACCCGACCGCCGACAACTCCACCCGCTCCCGCATCGCCGCCGCCGCCCTCGAAATCCTCGAGTCCGAAGGTGCCGCCGCCGTCTCCATGCGCCGCGTCGCCGAAGCCGCAGCCATCACCCCCATGGCCATTTACTACCACTTCGAGAGCCGCGAAAACCTCCTCGACACCATCACCACCCAGGAGTTCGCCAAACTCCTCGGCTACATCGAGCAACGAACCCCCCAGCGAAAATTGCCAGGTACCCCCGAAGCCCGCCTCATCTCCGCCATGGAAGCCTACGTCGATTACGCCTTCGCGCGACCTCGCGTCTTCGATTACGTCTTCGCCGAAACCCGCCCCGGAGCCCGCCGCTACCCTGAAGACTTCCGCGCCCGTCGCTCGCCCACCCTCAATCCGATCGCCGACCTCGTCGCAAGCCTCATGACCTCCGGCGTCCTCAAAAAGGACGACGTCTGGGAAGTAGCCCTCGAACTCTGGGCCCACGCTCACGGCTATGTCGCTCTCTACCGAGCCGGCCGTTTCAACCTCTCTGAAGATCAATTCCGCACCCTCGTGCGCCGCTCGATTAGGAGACTGATCCATGGGCTCAAAGCCTAGCCGCATTCCCGCTATCCTGGCGGCGATACTCACCGCCGTCGCGTACTACTACGGCACCGGCCTGCACCCGCATTGGTACATGACGTGGCTGGCCCCGCTGCCTATCCTCTTCCTCGCCCCCCGCGTCGGCCGCTGGACACTCTGGCTAGCCGCCTTCCTCGCCTTCGCCGCCGGCGGTGCAAACATGGCCGCGTACATGACCAAGGTGGCGCCTGTGCCGATCATCATCCTCGCCATCTTCGGGCCCTCGCTGCTCTTCGCCTGGTTCGTCCTCATCTTCCGCCGCTTCGTCGTACGTGGTCAGCTCATCCGCGCGACATTCGCCCTGCCCAGCCTCTGGGTCGCCTGGGAATACCTCAGCGAACTCGCCTCTCCCCACAGCACCTTCGGCAACCTCGCCTACTCCCAGCTCGATTGCCTTCCCATCCTCCAGCTCGCCTCCCTCACCGGTATCTGGAGCATCTCTTTCCTCCTCTTCCTCTTTCCCTCAACCATTGCCGTCCTCGTCGCCCCGCCAGTAACAGACGGGGTGCCCCCTCCTTGCCACAGTTCCATCGTGGCAAGGGTGGGATACCGCCAAAGCTTGGCCCTCGTTGTGGCAGTTATCTTTGTCTCAGTCTTGATCTACGGCGAACTCCGTCTCAAAAACACCCCGCAAGGTTCCACCGTCACCATCGGCCTGCTCAACTCAGACCAGCCCCACATTCGTTTCGAAAAAGGCTCCGCCGCCATAGAAGTCATCCGCAACTACGTCGCCCGGATTCCCGCGTTAGCCCAACAGGGAGCGCAATTCGTAGTCATCTCTGAAAAGTCCATTCGGCTCGACGACTCAAACATCGCCCAGATCGACCAGCTCCTCGCCCAGTCCGCCCGCGACAACCACCTCACCATCGTCATCGGCGTCCAGCACATGCCCAACCTCAACGAATCCCGCGTCTACTCTCCCGAACCCTCCGCCACGCCCCAGTTCACCCCGTCCGCCACCTACGAAAAACACCACATGCTCCCCGCCTTCGAATCCGACCTGCTCCCCGGCACCACCCGCACCCTCCTCAACGAACGCTTCGGCATCGCCGGCCTCACCATCTGCAAAGACATGGATTTCCCCGCACTCTCGCGCCAATACGGCAACGACCACGCCAGCCTGCTCCTCGTTCCTGCCTGGGATTTCGTCGACGACGGCTGGCTGCACGGCCGCATGGCCATTCTTCGCGGAGTAGAAAGCGGATTCGCCATAGCCCGCTCCGCCAGAATGGGCATCCTCACCCTCTCCGACAACCGCGGTCGAGTCATAGCAGAAAAAACCACAGGCGCATCAGACTTCGACACATTGGTAGGCACCCTGACAGTCCATCAGGAAACTACCCTTTACGACCACCTCGGAGACTGGTTCGCGTGGCTCAATCTCGCCATCGCCGCCATCCTCCTCTTCCTCCCCAATCGTCGTCGTTCCGAACAAGAAAAAGTGCCGTCACCCTGAAAGAAGTGCCAGTCATCCCGAGCGAAGCCAAAAGTCTACTATGATCGAAGCCGAATGGAGACCCACATTTGCCTTTCATTTCAAACTCAAAAGATGCCGTCATCCTGAGCGAAGCGTAGCGTAGTCGAAAGCCTGCCCTGAGCGAAGTCGAAGGGGACCCGCATTTGCCTTTCTCCGCGCCAGCCGCAAAACAGGGTGCCCCATCCTTGTCACAGCCTCATCGTGACAAGGGTGGGATCCACGATCTCACGGCATCCCAGCAAACCGCATCCCCAAAATCCGCGCCTTACGAACCTCAGCCGCAGCAGCATCCGTAACCTCCCGCACCGGGTCTCCCGCATACCGCTTGTAACCAGCCACCAGCTTCCCATCCGCTCCACGAGCAACCGTCACCACCTCCAGCGCCACAAAGCTCCCCGGAATCCGGGCCCCAAACCAATGCGGATCTTCGCGCTGCAACCATGTCACCAGCGCCAGTTGCGACCCCTCGGGATAACTCCCCGACGCCGAATACTTCACCGCCAAATCGTTTCCCGTAAGCAAATTCATCGTCCCATGCGTCCGGTCAACACCCGAAGTAATAGCCCGCCACTCCAGCGGCGCGACCGGCAATCCCGCAGGCAGCTTCGCCTGCCCATTCAAAACATCCTCTTCCGTAGGAGTGCGATGTCCGCACCCAGCCAGCAACACCAGCGCCAGTCCCACAAGGCCAATCCGAAGAGTCCTCATTGCCCACCCCTCTCCACCGGCAGCGAATACACATAGTCGTTTCCCTTCACCGGCCTATGGCATCCCACACACTCACCCGCAAACTGCGCATCTTTCCCATACGGCTTCAGATCCATCCCCCTCCAGCGGCCAAAGCCCCACCCCGCAGTCGAAGCGTATCTCGATGCATCCTTCACCATGAACTCCACCTGAATAAACTTCCCCGCCGTCAGTCCGCCATCCCCATCCGGAACAGCCTCCCAAGCCACCTTCGCAAACGCAGCCCCATCCGGCCACGGCATAACCTTCTTCTCTGCGATCGCCTTGACCGCCACGTTATTGCCCAGAATCAGCCGCAGCGTATGGTTATCCCCACGATCCGTAGTACTGACCGGCTTCCACATCTGATAGCCCGGAAAGAATGCCAACCCATTCGGCGCAGCCGCAATCGTACGAATCGAAACCCTCCCCGCACCCAGCTGCGGCATCCCCAGGCGAGTAACCGTCTCCACCGGACGCGCCACAGCATCCGGCGCCGTACCCGAATCCCCAAACGGTGCCAGATATTTCTCCAGCACCGCCAGCTTTTCCGCCGTAATCACACTCTCCGGATGCGCCATCCGATAGCTCGGCAACGGCATCGCCCCCAGCCGCACTTGGTTCACTGCCTCAAACAGCGCTCCCCGCTGCTGCGCAGCTGGCAATTTCCCCATCTCTGAAAAATTCAGTCGCCTTCGCGCCCTGCGCACATCTCGCGCCACCATCCAGTAGACGGGTACAGGCTGGTCAAACCACGACAACCGCGTCTCATTCGAATGGCAGTTGTAACAAGATCTCTTCAGAATCGCGCGAACGTCTTCCGGCACCTGAAGCTCTGCCGTCACCGGAGGATGGCTGATCCTCGGCCGAATGAACTGCACCGCGACACCCGCCACCACCGCCGCCACGATCAACTTGCCGATCAAACGCATAAACACCCCTGACAGCAATCGATGCCCGTAAGACGTCTTCCCGTGGACTTAGGATTCCACTTTCTTACTCCCGCCTTCAGCCTCCACAATCAACCTCACAGCTTCCGGATTAACCCAATCCTGATCCTGAAACCGCAGCCCCCACTCCACCGCCGTTACATCGCGAAACTCATGCAGGCTTTCGTCCTTCACAAACCGCAGCCGCTTCCTCAGCGAAGCTCGCACCCGCACATCCGCCCCATGCCCGAGCAGCAGCCGCGTAAATCCCGCATCCCGCTGCCTGCCATTCCGCCAAGGCTGCGAAACCACGCACCCAAACAGCGCCGTTTGCCCTCCAAATCCATCCGCATCCACAGCAGCCCGCGCATTCACATCTGCGCCCTTCGCCAGCAGCCACTCCGCAATCTCCATCTCGTCGTAGTCCACGCACATATGCAGCAGCGTCCCACCCACCAGCGGAGTTCCATGCAACGCCAGCGTTTCATCCTCGTGGCACCCAGCCTCCTGCGGAAAAATCTCCACATGCGAAAACGTCCGGTTCAGCATTCCCGGATCGCGCTCAAGATGCGCCTCCAGCAAATCGATCCGGCCCCGATGCACCGCCATCGCAGGAGTATCCGGCAGAGCCTTGCCTTCCTTCGCCCAAACCTCCGCAATCAACTCAAGACACTCATGCTTCCCCTTGGGATTCCGGCTATACGTCTCCAGCACCAGCCCCACCGGAGCCAGCCGGTCCCCATGCTCATCCGCAAGCTCCAAGTCCCAGCAAGAATCGTAAGCCGCGCCCCGAAAGCGTCTCGCAAGGCCCCATCACCTCACCCGGCACCAGCCTGGCCCCCATCGCCATCAGCTGCCGCGCCGTCTTCAGCTGCCCCTGCAAACACGCCCGGCCAAACGCGAACTGCACATCCTGCGCTCCCAGCCCCCGCAGCATCTCGATAATTGCGTCGCGCCCCAGGTTCGCGGCGTAGCTCATCGGAGGCCCCCAATTCCCCTTAACCCCGCGCGCATCCTCAT
>Ga0206936_1054_pt1 | contig 36880 bp, 27 predicted proteins | sample Alteio_BWOrgHeat_14_FD_152922 | JGI IMG/M metagenome (GOLD analysis project Ga0206936, IMG submission 152922) | Enriched cells from forest soil in Barre Woods Harvard Forest LTER site, Petersham, Massachusetts, United States -... | ecosystem: Environmental > Terrestrial > Soil > Temperate forest >... | reverse complement strand
ATTCCGCAGAGTGCTGATCCATGCGATAGATCTCAGTAAACGCGCGCTGAAATGAATACCGCTGCACTTTCTGCACTCTCTCCGGCAGAATCCTTGCTGCAAACATTTTTCCTGCACCCGCAGTAGATGCCAGGACCGCAGAATCTGATACAACCTCAGCTTGCAGAAAGGATGCTTGATTCAGAATGTAATAGCTGTTGACGTTATAACCGGCGACTTCGATGCAAGCGAGATTCTTCCCGTCTACGAGCAATGGAGTGATGTCCCACTGATCAACCCGAAAATAACCATGGGGGCCGCGAGCGGGTCCCCATGCGAGGAATTCTCCGTTGATATACACACGATACAAAGTGGAGCCCGCAACGCGCAGATGAACACGGCTCCTCCGGGGTAAGTCAAAGACAGCACGGAACCCGACAAAGAGATTCATCTCCTTCTCTCGCCCTTGTGGCCAGATGGGTCTAGCTGATCGAAAAGCAATTTCCGGGACGACTGATATAACGTGTCGCTCGGCGCTTTCCTCGGCTATTGAAGGCAGGCTCGCGCCCGGCAATGCAATCGACGCGACGGTAGCCGTGACTGAGCTTCCGAGAAAGGCTCGGCGGCTTAACGCTTTCCTCTCGTCTTTATCTTTCGACAAGTGAAATGCCCCTCCTCAACACGTTTAAAACCATGGCGCAAATTGAGAGCTACAAATGAGAAATACACGTTCGCCGCGGCGTCATGCAAAAAATGCATTCAGCTTTTCTCGAAGAGGTATAGCGCGAGCGAGGTGTTCGTCGAAGGAGGGCAGAAAGCGTTCTGTCCTCCTCCAATCGTCAAACATTGTCAAAATATCAGCTTCAGCGAGAACTGAATAGTACGCGGCTGATTCCCTTGCGAACCAATCGAACCGAAGCCCGAGTTAGGCACGTTCGGATTGCTCGTGCCGGTAAAGATGGTCTCGAAGCTTGTTCGATTGAACGCGTTAAACCAATCGCTACGGAATTGCAGATTTGCAGATTCCCATAGATGGAAGTTTTTCCGGACGCTCAAATCTTCGTTGTAATAACCAAAGCTGCGAAGAGGTAGGTTACGAGGCACATCTCCAAAGCTCCCTGGCGGTGGTAATGTGAACGCGTTCGGGTTAATGTAGAGATCCGTGTGCGGATTGAATTTTCCATCCCAATGCGCCTTTTCGGACTGGCCTGGAACGTAGTCAGGACGCAGGATAGAATTGCCGATCGGCAGCGTGTTGGTTATAGAGGTTTGAAACATAGAGTTGCCGCTCTGGTAATGATGAATGCCTGAAACGCCCCAACCCCCCACCAAAGACGCCATGATGCCGTGATTCAAATACTTTCGTTTATAGCCAAATGGCAGGTCATAGTTATAAGTAATCACAAGCGTTAACGGCGGCTGCGTAAGCGCGTTCGAGTATTCACCCTGGCGGCCATAGGTATCCTGCGGGCCGTCGTTAAACTGACCGATCTCATCCTCAGCGGTACTCATCTGTTTTGCGTAGGTGAAGCTGGTCAACAGCGAAAACCCGTTTCGGAACTGACGTTGGAGTCTTGCCTGAACCGAGTTGTAATTGGAGTGGGCCTGATTTTCCTTGACGACTGTGATGCCCGTGTATTGCGGATAGGTCCTGAGGGCCTGGGCAACGGTAGCGGAACTACCCAGATCCGTGATGAAGTTAGGGAACGGTGCGGGAACACCGCTCGCTATTCCCGCGGGCGAACTGAGGAGCGAAGAGAGTGTATTGGCCCCGTACTTCTGAACGTAGGCGATCGGTAGCTGTTTAGGATTCTGCAGTCGAGATCCGAGATGGGTGCCTACGTTGCCGACATAAGATACGTCGAGCACCAATCCCGCAGGCAATTCCCGTTGCACACTTAGCGTGTAGTCATGGATAACTCCAGGGAGTCCGCTCGACTTTTGTGTCCATGTAGTTCCCGAGAAGTTATCGAAGGTGGAGCTGATAAATGGGGGAGGGGTGAAGGCCGGATAACCGTTTTCCACCAACATCGCTGGTGTCGTTCCGTTATCCACTGTGTTGGTCACGACATTGGCATTGAAGCCGTCCGCCAGGATTGCAAAGCCGTTTCCATTGCTGGATCCGTCAATGCTGATGAAGATGCCGTAGCCGCCGTGAATAACAGTCTTGTTATTGAGTTGATAGGCAAAGCCAACGCGCGGTTGCGCCATCGTGAATCTTGTATCCGCCAGGCGATCGCAATTGCAGGTGAATGCGCCGTGGCCCTGATAGATGAGGGCTCCAGGGATATTATTTGCTCCAGGATTGGGAATGTCAGGATCGAAAGTCGAAGCGACGTGAACCCCATTGACCGAGTTACGCACAGTCAAAGTCCACGGTATGTCATAGCGAAATCCCAGATTGAGCGTCAGGTTGTGAAGAAGCTTATAGTTGTCTTGGATGTATGAGGCCATATACTGAAAGCGATTCTGAACCCCGAAAGGATTGTCGGTCTGTTGTACGGTATCGAAGGCTCCGGCCATCAAGCTGGCGAAGCCATCTCCTGTCGTACCGTCACCCGGGAAGCCAGTCTCGGTAGAGTTCATTGCGTCGACAATGCTATCCGATGATTTGATGTTGCCTTCGATTTTGTCGAATTCACCGCCTACCTTCATCTGGTTCTTTCCCTTATTCCAGGAGATGAAGCCGCTCGTGATATAGGTGTTTTCAGAGTTGGTGGAACCGCCGCCGCCGCCAGTGCTGGCATAGGGGCAAAGATTAAGGTTGCAGTAGAACTGCGGAGTAATCGGGAGCGAATTGGGTATCCCGAAGGTGTTCACAACATTGGTGTACGGCGAAGTGCCGTTTTGCGTGTCATAGTTATATCCAAAGCCAAGATGCATAAGTAGAGACGGGCTAAAGGTGTGATCATAGCCCAGTCTTGCGAGTGCAAGATTGTTGTCTCCAACGCTGCCTCCATAAGTAGAGATAGGGGCTTTGAAGATCGTGTTGTAGGACGCACTGTTGATGGGCCCCAGGGAGAAAAATCCATGAAACAGATTATTCTCATTCAGGTTGTAGTCGATCCTGCCACCCCAGCGATCCTCGATTAAATTGTTTACGCCGGTTGTCCGGAAATTATTAATTATGCCGTCGTTGATCGGGTCTGGAAGATACTTGATGTACTCTTGCCCCGCAGCCGATATCAGGCTTGGGTCCATGACGTTCAGACGTCCCTGATAGCTGTATTGCTGACGTGTGCAATGGCCTGCGGCGTCGCATACAGTCGTCCTCGGATCGTAGATGTTGCGCCCTAATGAGGAGAAGTCGCCGCTCCGCTCAGCCACCGTGGGAATGGTTGTCAGGCTGTTCGTAACTCCACCGGCCAGCCGGAATCCGCTGTAGAAAGCGAAGAAAAACAGCTTGTCTTTGAAATGCCGGAGAGGAACCGGGCCGCCGACGTTTACGCCAAACTCGTTCTGGTGCGTGATCGGAGTGGTGGCGGCAAAATATCCTGCAGCATCGAGATCAGTATTTCTCAGATACTCATACGCCTGTCCATGAAAGCTCCTGGTACCGTTGCGTGTGGTATAGGTCAGATTGCCACCGGGAGTGCGGCTGTACTCCGCGGAAAAATTGTTCTGCACCAGTGAGAATTCCTGCAGAGCTTCAACCGGCACCGGCTGAATGCGGTAATCCCCGCTCTGATTCGCAGAGATAAAAGGAATGCCGTCGTACATGACCGCACCGCCCCAGGCCTGCCCACCGTTGATCGTGGTCGAAAATTCCTGGCCTTGCGCGCCGGTAGAGCCATATCCGATTGCAGCGGTATCGGCGACGCCGGGCATCAGGTCGGCGACGGCGGTGACGCTGCGCGCCGCGCCGGTCATGGCGATGGGCAAGTCATCGAAAGTCTGCTGGTCGATAGTTGTTGAAGCCTGCGATGTAACTGTGTCCAGCTGGCTGGTTAGCGCCTCGACCTGGACCGTAGATGTTGCAGAGCCAACTTTCAGGACCTCATCAACGGTGACTGTCTTGTTGAGGCCGACGATTACGTCGTGCTGCACTACCTGCCCAAACCCTGTCGCGGTGACGGTTAAGGTGTAAGTTCCTGCCGTGACCAGGGGAAAGACAAACTGTCCTGAAGTGGAACCCTTTGTATTGAGAGCTGCACCTGTTGCGTCGTTTGTGAGACCGACGTTGGCGCCTGGAATAGCCGCTCCGGACGGATCGACGATTGATCCAACCACCGAGCCTCCGCCAGTTTGTGCAGTCAGGAAAGATCCGCTAAGAGTTGCGAACGCCAGCACTCCAAGAACAAGTATCCGATACGCCTTCATTATCAATCCTCTTTCTTCGGGATGATCAATACTGGGCTTGCCCGCGTTCGGATGCTCCTCACTTCGGGTTTCTATCTTCCGACCGCTGCCGCCAAAAACAACAAACGTAGACCCCCAGAACATTTAGCTTTCTCGTGGCTCGAGACAAAGTTCCTCTGAATGACGTGCAGGACTTGATCTGAACTTGAATTTGATCGTCTTGGCGATCTCCAACTTTAGATCGACCAAACCTTATGTGATCGCTTACTCGCTTGTCAATATCCATTTTTTGGACTTTGTGACAAATTTATCCGTAATGTATATAAAACAAAGAAAATATTATAGTTATTGACGCACTTTCCCGGAATATAGCCACTTCCCGTCCTGAGGATTGGCTTTTTGTGGGTCACATTTGGACGCTTAAGCGCTTAATATTGGTCTGACTCTTGAATTTTTGCAAGCGACGAAGACGTCGTCATCCGACAACACTCCTTCAGACCTAAATTGAAAACGGTCTCTGAGCTGGGAGGTGACTCCCCATCGCCGGGTTATCGAAGCTCATATATGAGGGACAGCACCGAATGAATTATCTTCAGCGCTAGTCACATATCCCGTGACGGAGTACCCTCCGGAATTCGAGGAAAGCTTGCAGGTGAGAAGTGAGGTTCAAGTGCGATTGCGACCCAAGCCGCGTATGCGACTGACAGGCGCTCTTGTCTGCGCTCTTGTACTTGGGGCCCCTCTCTGGCCTGTGGTCGCGGAGCCGGACAAGAAATCTGAAGCCCAAGAACTCGTCGATTCCAGGCAACTCGAGGGCGCCGAGAAACTCATCGTCGCCGAAATGATGACCTCGCCACGCGATCCAGATTGGATAACGCTGCTGGCGGAGGTGAGGCTCGGGCAAAACCGTACGGCGGAGGCATTGAAGCTGATCGACGACGCAAATCAGCTTGGCGCGCCCACGGCTACCAGGGCCATGCTCATCAGCCTGGCAGAAAGTCAGGCGGGCCACATGGACCGGGCCGAGGCGCCCATCCGCAATGCAATTCAATTAGAACCGAACAACGCGACGGCTCATTACTTCTATGCGCGTCTACTTTATACACTCAATCGTTTTGATGAATCGATCGACGAAAGCAAAAAAACCATCGAGCTCGCGCCGGACTTCGTTCGAGCTTACGAGAATCTGGGACTGTGTTATGAAGGCAAATACCAGATCGAAGAAGCAGAGCGCTGGTACCTGAAAGCAATTGATCGACAGGCCAGCAGCAACAACAAATCAGAATGGCCGATGCTCGACCTGGCGACAATGTTAATCCATGAAAATCGTTTCGCAGAGGCCAAACCATATCTGATGCAGGCTCTAGAGATCAATCCCAACAACACACAAGCGTTGTTGCAGATGGGAACTCTGCTGGAGGAAGCAGGCGATTTTAAGGGCGCGTTGGATCAGTACCGCGCGTCTATCCGGAATGACCAGGCCAGCCAACAACCCGGCCTGGCGAGCGCTTATTATAAAGCTGCCCGGCTATGCAAAAAACTTGGATACTCCGACGAAGCGACGCAGGATTTCAATCGATTCACAGCACTCCTCAACAAACATAAGAATGGATCGGTTGCAGTTCCATGAGATGGCGTCAATGAGATGCAGTGATCAAGGGTCCGCCGGTTGTGCCTGCTGGAATCCACGCATGAGGACGCGTCCTGCATTTCTGTGTTGGATCGCGTTTCTTGCCCTCGGCAGCAGCGCTCAGCCAACTCCTTCTGCTGAGCTCGCAAGCCTTCTCAAGACTGGCTCGGAGCTGAGCCAACGCGCGGACTACCAGCATGCCATTCCGTTGCTGAAACGGGCTGTTGAGCTTGCCCCGCAGGATCTTTTGGCCAACTTTTGGCTTGGGATCACTCTGCTCGAAAGCGGGCATCCATCTGATGCAGTAGCTCCACTGCGAGTTGCGGCCAATGCAACACCGGTGAATGAAGCGGCCGAGGGATATCTTGGCGATGTGGAGATGGAGCTGAAAGACTTTGCACTGGCTGCGGATGCATTTCAATCGGCTGTTGCGCGCTCTCCTGACTCTGAGCAGGTTTTAGTATGGTGGACTGGCTTCAGCCTCGAACGGTATCGAGGGCTGGCCTTCTCGCTTCGCGAATCTTCGAAAGGCAGGGCTGCGCTGTTGCAGGTGGCAGCACAGGATTCCAGGACGCCTTTGTCGACCAAGGAATCCTTGCTGAAGCAAGCGGTAACACTGAATCCTGAGCTCGATGGTATCTGGGGCGAGTTAGGCGTAGCTCAAGCGCAACTGGGCAAGGAAAGTGAGGCCGAGGCGAGTCTCAAGACTGCGCAGCAACGTCAGCCAGACACCTCGTCAACACTGCAGCTGGAATCCCTTCTCGATGCGTTCCAGGGGAATTGGCCCGAGGTGGAGAAGAAGTGCCTAACGCTGGGTCAGCGTTCGCCCGCGGAGTTGACGAAATTTCTCGCGACGTGGCCGAGCAAGCTGCTTCCCGGCCCGGAGATGAAAGGAGTCATCGCGCAGTGTTTACGCGAACGCCGCGAGCATTGTTTCCCGGCAAGCAACAGTCCTGATCAGACAAACGCGCTGGCAAGTGTGCCGCGCGCAGATCTTCTTTTTGAAGAGGAGCGGTGGGAACAACTCGTGGCAATGCCTGCTCCGCCTGCTGATAATTCGAAGGAGTGGTTTTGGCGTGGGTTGGCATTCGCAAAACTTGATGATTGCACCTCAGCGATTCCAGCGTTGGAGCGCGGATTGAAAGCTGGCGCTGAAGTCGCAGCGGCATGGTTGACAGCGTGTTATGAATCCGACGCTGTACATACTGCTGACAAGCTAAAGGCTGACGGTAAAGAAGGTTCAGTTCATCAGATTCGCGGAGATATATTGCTATCGATTCGGCTCGATCCGGTGCGAGCTGTACAGGAGTACACGGAATCACTGAAGCTCAAGCCCAAAGACCCCGTACTTTTAGAAAAGTTGGCAGAGACGTATTTCAGCCTTGGAGATATGAGCAAGGCAAAGCAAAGCGCACAGGAAGCACTGGAACAGAATCCGCATCGCCGGCAGTTATTGCGTCTGTTAGTGCGCATAGCAATGAGCGAACGTGACTACACGGCCGCTCTGGCGCTTCTCGATCGATTGGCCCAGGCACAACCGGATGATATGTGGACGCATGTTCAACAAGCAACTGCTTACGCGCAGACAGGACAGGCGGAGCAGGCAGTTCAGCGGTTGAACTCTGCGCTCGAAGCAGGCTATCCCGACGAAAAGGGCTCACTGCATGCGCTGCTTGCAGGTCAACTTCGCAAGCTTGGGCGCGATCAGGAAGCCAGGGATGCGGCCGATAAGGCAGTCAAGTTAGCCGACTCATTTCAACAACAGAACCAAAACAAATCGGACGACGCTCCCTGAATATCAAGACCCGATTCTTCTTACAATTTATTACTGATATTTACTAACATCAAGACAGATCTAGGCCTAACTCAACACCTGCACTGCCCCGCGACCCAGCAGCTCTTCCACCGATTCGACCCAGCCGCGATCAGCGGCTACAGACATGCCTTCCGGTTCCAGAATCACCTCGAACTGACCCTTCTCCTGCAGGTGCATCATGAGCTTGCCTGGGCCAGGCGCGGATTCGATCTTTGTCTTCAGTGTCGAGAGCAGTTCCTCGCTGGCGAGCTCGAGATTGAGGCGCAGCCGCACGCCGCCGGGCAGGCGCACCTGCACGTCATCGAGCGCCTGCAGACCGCTGATTGCCAGCTTGGGCGCTGAGTCTTCTTCACCGATCAATGTGCCACGCAACAGCACCGCAGCCTCAGTCTTGAGCTCATTGGCAAGCCGCTCATAGTCCTTGGCAAAGCAAATCACTTCGATCTTGCCGGTTGCATCCTCAAGGTATCCCTGCGCATACATCTTGTCGTTGCGCTTGCTTTTGGCCGAGCGCATTCCTACCAGCACTCCAGCGATGGAGATTTCATCCGCGGGTTCGCGCTGCTGACCCCATCGCGGAGCCGCCGGAGGTTTCATCTCCAGCGCGACCGCAGTGCTCACCACGTTGCTGAGATTACGCAGCTTTTCTGCATACCGGTCCAGCGGATGCCCGGAGACGAAGAAGCCCAGTACTTCCTTTTCAGCGTTCAGGCGCTCATGCTCTTCCCACTCCGCAACGCGAGGAAGATCACTTGCGTAGCGATCCTTCGGGCCATCGTCGTGGAAGAGCCCGAAGAGTCCGTGCTGCCCCTGTGCCGCGTCTTTCTGCGCCTTTTGGCCGCGCTCGATGGCACGATCGACAATGGATGCAAGTTGCGAGCGCGAACCCATCGAGTCAAACGCACCAGCTTTGATAAGCGACTCCAGCACACGCTTGTTCAGCAGGCGCAGGTCGACCTTCTCGCAAAACTCCCAGAACGTCGTGAAGGAGCGACCCTCTGCTTCCAGTTCACGCCGCACCGCGAGAATCGATTCGATCGCATTCCCGCCCACATTCTTGATCGCAGTCAGGCCAAATCGAATCGCATCGCCGCTCGGAGTAAAGTGCGCGCCCGAGAGACGAATATCCGGCGGCTCGACGCCGATGCCCATCTCGCGGCACTCCTGGATGTACTTGACGACATTTTCCGGCTTCGAAATTTCTGAAGTAAGCAGCGCAGCCATGAACTCAACGGGATAGTGCGTCTTCAGATACGCCGTCTGATAGGCCAGCAGCGCATATGCTGCGGAGTGTGACTTGTTGAAGCCGTAGCCGGCGAACTTCTCCATCTGATCGAAAATCTCGATGGAGATATCGCGAGGATGGCCGAGCTTGACCGCACCTTCCATGAAGCGATCGCGCTGCTTCGCCATCTCCGCAGGATCCTTCTTGCCCATCGCGCGTCGCAGCAGGTCGGCTTCGCCAAGTGAATAGCTGGCAAGTACGTTGGCGATCTGCATCACCTGTTCCTGGTAGACAATAACGCCAAGCGTTTCTCTAAGCAGCGCTTCAAGGTCGGGCAGCATGTACTCTACCTTGCGCCGCCCCCACTTGCGCTCGATGAAGTCGTCAATCATGCCGCCCTGGATTGGACCGGGCCGATAGAGCGCGTTGAGCGCTGTCAGATCTTCAATCGTGTCCGGCTTGTAGCGGCGCAGCACATCGCGCATGCCTCCGGACTCAAACTGAAAGATGCCCGAGGTCAACGCCTTGTGAAAGATCTTCTCGTATGTCGCCTTGTCGTCGAGGGGAATCGTCTCGATATCCAGCAGAACGCCACTGTTCTCTTCGATCAGCTTGAGCGCATCGGTGATGACCGTGAGCGTCGTCAGCCCAAGAAAATCCATCTTGAGCAGGCCCATTTTTTCGATGGCCTTCATGTCGTAGGCGGTCACGATTTCGTCGTTCTTGGTCTTCGCGATGGGAACAAGTTCGGTCAGTTCGCGCGGCGCAATCACCACTCCCGCCGCATGCACGCCTGATCCTCGAACAAGGCCTTCGAGCTTTTTGGCAGTATCGATCAGCGCGCGAATCTGCGAGTCGCTGCTGTAAATCTTGGCCAACTCAGGTTGCTCTTCAAGAGCCTTGTCGATGGTAATGCCAATGGTCGCCGGGATCAGCTTGGCTATGCGATCCACATCGCCGTAAGGCATATCCATCGCGCGGCCGCAGTCTTTGATTGCAGCCTTCGCAGCCATGGTGTTGAAGGTGATGATCTGCGCTACCTGCTCGCGGCCGTATTTGCGCGTGACGTATTCAATCACTTCGCCGCGCCGGTTCATACAGAAATCCACGTCGATATCCGGCATCGAGATGCGCTCAGGATTGAGGAATCGCTCGAACAGCAGCGCATTTTGCAGCGGATCGACGTTAGTGATCTCCATCACGTAAGCCACCAGCGATCCTGCTGCCGAACCGCGTCCCGGACCGACTGGAATTCCCTGCTCACGAGCATGACGGATGAAGTCCCAGACGATGAGGAAGTAGCCCGAATACTTCATCTGCTTGATAATGTCGATCTCGCGCTGCAGCCGGGCCTCGTACTCGTGCAGCGGATGCCGCAACTGGCCACGCGACTCCAGATGATGTATCGCGGTTGCCAGACGCTTCTTGTGGCCCTCTCTGCAGATCTCTTCAAAGTAGCTGTCGATAGAGTGGCCCGCCGGGACAGCGAATTCCGGAAAAGGATTGTCGACCTTGTTGAGCTTAAGATTGCAGCGTTCCGCAATTTGCTGCGTGCGCGAAAGCAGGTCCAGGCGATCCGGAAAGAGACGCCCCATCTCATCCGCGCTCTTGACGTAGAACTGATCGCCATCGAAGCGCATACGCTTGGCGTCCTGTACCTTGGATCCGGTCTGCACGCACAGCATCACGTCATGCGACGTATGATCGTCTTCGCAGAGATAGTGCGAGTCGTTGGTGGCAACTAGCGGAATATCAAGTTCACGCTCCAGCTTGAACATGTCTGCATGAATGCGCTTTTCCTGCTCAAGGCCCTGATCCTGAATTTCAAGGTAGAAGTTGCCCCGGCCAAAGATGTCCTGATATTGCAATGCGGTAGCCCGCGCACCGGCATAGTCGTCTGCCATAAGCTTTTCGCAGAACTCTCCCGAGAGGCATCCTGAAAAACCCACGAGCCCCTTTGCATGAGCGGCAAGAAACTGTTTGCTTACCCTCGGCTTCTTATAAAAGCCATGTACCGAGGCCTCCGAGGTGATGCGAATCAAGTTGCGGTAGCCTTCTTCGTTCTCCGCCAACACCAGAAGATGGTTGTAGTCGTCGCCGCTGGGGTCTGCGCGATGGTCTTCTTTCTTGCAGACGTACAACTCACAGCCGAGGATGGGCTTGACGCCTTTTTTCTTGGCTGCATCGAAGAAGTGTACCGCGCCATAGATGTTGCCGTGATCGGTCATAGCCACGGACTTCTGCCCGATAGAAGCGACCCGATCCACCAGTTTGTCTACGTCACATGCGCCGTCGAGAAGGGAGTAATCCGTATGCAGATGCAGATGAGTAAATTCGGCCATGGTCTAAGTACATTCTAGGCTTTCTCTGAGAGAGGCACAGAAGGCTGAATCTCGCAGACTGAGGAAAAGCCGTACTAAATCGATGATCTCCGGTATCCAGCAAATACCGAGAACACACAGAAAATTCGGTGACTCATGCGCCCTGGAAACTGCCCAGAGGTATGTAGGATCAACGCAGAGGTGAAACTCAATGCGGATTTTATTGAAAATCGTGGCGATCCTGCTTATCGTCGTGGGAACTATTTGGATTCTGCAGGGCGTCAACGTGCTGCCCGGGAGCTACATGTCGGGGCAGCTAGCCTGGGCTTACCGGGGAGCCGCTGCCGCCATCATCGGCCTGATCGTTTGGCTGTTGGCAAATCGTCGACGTAAAACTAGACTAAATCTGAAAGACCAAATTGGGAATGGGAGTACCTTTTTGGTGACGACTCAAAATTTCTAACGCGCTGTTCCTAATATAAGTTCCCATGTCTTTTGTACTTCTGCCAAACTTAATTTGAGCTAGAAGCAACACCAATCAGCGAATTGGCGTCTACTTATTGTTTGGCGCTCATTCCGCATTGTTAAGCAATATCAAGGCGTTGCGGTCGGAAGGATAAGAACTTTACAGAGGGAAGTGTCGAATGAATCCTGAGTGTCCAAAATGTGAATCGAACTCAACCCGGCGAAGAGCCCGGGCTAAATCCCTCACCCATCGATTCATGTATCTGATGGGCATGTTTCCCTGGGAATGCATGACGTGTCAGAAGATTTTCTTCAGCAGAACGCGCTATGCCCGCACCAGGCGTCATCCGTTGGGAGAGATTTACACAGAGACTACTTCCGCGCCAACAGTAAAATCGGGCGCCGAAAAAAGCCACTCGCACTAACCCGAACTCAATGGTTCTTACTGCGCAACCGCACCTTTTTCTCCAGCTACAAAGGTAGTCCACGGGCCTGCCTTCATGTCCTTGAGAATGGGCTTCAGGTAGTCATACTCCGGGTGAGCTTTGAGGAACGGCGCTGCCAGAAAATCTTCGCCGCAAGGATGTCCGGCGTGGGCTACGAGCGACATCCTGCCAGCCGTATCCGAATCCGCAACCTTGCCGGTCACCGCACCGAAGGGATCGTAGGGTCCCAGGTCCCACACCGGCACGCCGCGTGGGTCAGCATCGATATGCCCGCAGAGAGAACGTCCGTCGGCTTCAACTTTGCCCGAATAGCTGTCTTCATGGTCTGAGAGAAACTGCTCTGCCATCTCAATATCGATTCGGCCTTTCGCGCGCTCGATCCGCTTCTCTGCCGTAATGCGGCGAGCATTCGGCGAACTGGAGAGATCGTCCAGTTTGAAGCCCTCGGTTTCATCCGCAATCAATTTCGGGTCGCGAGCGAAGTTGGAGCTCACGTAATAGCCGTCCTTGGTGTGCCACATGGGAGTGTTTTTCAGACCCAGCTCGAGATACGCGATCTCGCCCGTCTTTCGGTCGCCGATCAGCCAGTCATTAGCGTAGCCGCCGTTGTTCCCTTCCCGGATGAGCTTCGCATATTCATCGACAGAAGTGGCGTACTGCAGCGCCTTGCGCGAGCGGACGAACTCCGGAACCCCGTCCGGATCCCAGCCGACAAACTGCGTAATCGTCGTCTCGGTGACCATCATTCCTGCATCGTTCACGCCGAAATCATCCTGGCTGGTGATTACGCCCGGTACGCCGTCCATGAGCATGCGATGTCCCCTGGCAGGCTGAATATCGAAGATGATCGTCCAGCGCGCGCCATCCGCATAACTGGACCAGTTATTATGGGCGATCACGATCTTGCCGCCCTTCGTAAAACTGCCAGTCGCGATGAATGCCGAACAATTGCCGGGAGCCGAAATGTGCGGCGCATTGCTTGCATGTTCACGCTTGTTGAGCCACGGGACGTAGTACTGCGGCAACTCAATGCCCGCGTTCATGGCGACAATATCCCAGACATCAAGTTTGCTTCCTTTGGCCTGCAACCCTTTTGCGATGCCTTCCAGTTCCTGTTGGTACTCGGCCTCGATGTGCGGCCACAGCATCTTCTGACTGGCCTCACGAAAGAACTCCCAATCGCGTTTCGTCTCGTGCGTGTTCTCGAGCTTGAGCACCTGGTACATGTCTTCGATCTCAGCCGCCAGCAGATATCCATGCTGATAGCCCACATCGGCAGGCGATCCCTCGAGGTGGACATAGGTCCAGCCGCCTTTTCGATAGCTGTAGGCCGGACCAAGCTTCGCCGCCTGATTGCCTGATGCCTTGCCCGATGCCTTGACAATTACAGCCGGCAGACCAGTTTCAGGCGCCGGATTCGCAGCCGCCACTGCTTTCGCGTGAAAAACACTCAGCGCAATCGCGGCGAGAGCGACTGCGCGCGCTTTTGACCGGATTACTGACCGGAAGGATCTAAAACTGACTTTGGGAATCGTAACCAAGTAAGCCGAGCGAATCAAGCGATGCCCTCCAGCTTCAGGAACGGGGATTTCCTGAACATAGCACGGAGCTGCGGGATTGCCTATCGCTTCTTTGCGTGCGCGGCGGCCTTGACAGCCGGCTTATGAGACAGCTTATGAGCCACCGGCTTGTGCGCGGGCTTTTGAGCCACCTTGGTGGAGTGGGACTTCGCAGCCTTGGCGAGCACGCCCTTTGTGGGCTTCGATGGCGTTGCTTTTGTGCTTTTCGGCGCAGCTCTTACCACCTTCACCGTCTTGGCCGGAGCCGCCTTCGTGCTTTTCGCAGCTGGCGGCGCAGCCTTGGAGGTTGACTTTAGAGCTGGCTTCGGAGCAGACTTCGCAGCGGGATGCGCCTTTGCCGGCGCCTTCCGGGGCCCAGCCTTATGCGGATGCGCAGCAGCCGTCGCCTTTTTCTTCGCCGTCGGCCTGCCAGATCCTCTCACCAGTTCCGGCTCTTCGATATCGAGGATCGGATCGGCCTCGTCGAGGTCGGCGGGGTCGCTCGGCTCCTCTAGATCCAGCTTCAGGGCGAGGGCCTTGAGGCCCGCACCAGAAGCGGTCGAAGGATCGCTCCTGGACTCGGAACGCGCCGAAGCTCCCGCCCTCGCGCCTCGCTTCGTTCCCTTTCCGCCGCGCGGAGGCTCGTCGTCTGAATCATCCGAATCGTCCTCAGCCTCGATCTCCATATCGTCGACGCCGACTGAATCCCGCGCAAAGACATCGTCCTCTTCGCCTTCCGCAGCCGGCAATCCGGGCCTAACGTCATCCAGCCCGATCGAAAGATCCAGATCCTCCGAACCCAGGTCGAGGCCATCGAGATCATCTTCTTCGTCCTCATCTCCGCCCAATTCCTGCGCATCCTCATCGTCCTCGTCGGAGAGCCGCGCCTTGGCTTTGGAATCTGCGCCCTTCTTGGCGCGAGTGCGCTTGATCGTGACTGGCGGAGGCGGCGCCGGCGGTGAATGGGGCTCCAGCAGAGCGCGCATCTCTTCAGTATTAGTGAGGCCGCCGTCGATCAACTGCAGAAAGATCGTCTTGACAAGATCCACATAGCCGGGCAATTCCGGAGTGATACGCATCTCGGACATCAATGCATAAGGAACACGCTGGCGAGCCTGCGGCCACACCTTCAGGAAGTTCTCGTACTTCTCCTTGACAGCCGACTGTTTGTTGGTAAAGCCCAGCCAGAGTACCGCTTCCGCAGCGTAGGTCGTGAACAGCGTATAGGTCGCCGACGGAGAAGCGTTGTCCTTCGCCAGCAGAACCTTGGCGAACTCTGCTGCCTGCGCGTCAAGGTGGTTCCATTCCTCGACGAAGCCAGGACGAAGCAGGTGCTTCTTCAGCTCGGCCAGGTCCTTGGGCGCCATCTTCGCCGTCAACAGCTGCATCTGGGCCGCCGAGATATCAGGATGAACACCCTGCACCTGGAGCTCGATCGACAAGTCATGCAACGCTGTCAGCTTGTCCACGTCAGCCTTGGCAGCCGTCCAGGCCGCGAAGAGATGCTTCATCCAGCCTTCGGCTTCCAGCGCAATCAGGATCTTGAGAGCCTCTTCTTCGTGGCCGATCTGTTCCAGCTCGCGAGAGCGGTCCGTTTCGGAGAGATGCTCGATGACTTCCTCGTTCTTCGCATTTTCATAGCGAATCTGGGTGCGTTCTTCAAGTTCAAACGCGAGCCGCGCCTTAAGCCGCGTCGCTCGAATCAAAAGCGCCGGGTTATCGAGGAATCCATAGTTGGTTACCAGTCTCAGCAGCCGCGCTTCGATATCGGCAACGCCGTTTGTCGGATCCATCAGCAGGCCGTAAGAGCCTTCGTTCAGCGAAATGGCCATCGCGTTGACGGTAAAGTCGCGCGCGCGCAGATCTTCCTGAATGCTCGTCCAGTGGTAGACAGCCTTACCGGACTTGGGATATTCGGCACGACGGGAACTTCTCAGGTCAAGGCGTACGTTTCCGGGAAAGCACAGATAGAGCGTTCGCGCTGCTGCGTCTTCGCCCCATAGCTTGCCGCCGGCCTTTCCGACGGCGGACTTCAGGCTCATGGCGTTTCCATGAACCACCACTTCCAGGTCTCGAACAGGATTTCCACAGGTGAGGTCGCGCACGGCGTCCCCGGTCAGAAAGACGGTCATCTGGGCTTCGCGAGCCAGATCTCGCGCAACCCTTAAGGCATTTTGCTGGACGACCGAAAGCCGGTTCTCCAACAAATAAATATAGTCAGGCATTCTTGATTCACTACTCCCCGGGGTTTTAGACCCCTCCAACCGCTCAAGTATCTGATGCAGCGATGCTTAGAAAAGATCACAATCCAGCTTGTAACCAAAGTACGTTATCACACCGTAACCAGCTTGGCTACAGTATTGGAGGCTTTTACGCGACTTGGTCGTGGTCATGCGACAATCCTGCATGTGAGCGGTGCCCGTAAACCAGTGATCGTACGGAAGTTGTCGCGGGATTGGTGCGCCGGCTATGCCGCGGCGAATCCGGGAAGCGCGGAAGCAGATCTGGAACTGCTCGACACCTCAGGCAAGCTCATCAGAATTGCCTGGGAAACCGTAAAATGGATCTGCTACGTCCGGGAACTTTCCTCAGGCGAAAGCGCTGGCAGCGACATAAGAAATGATGCGGTCAATCCTGAGCGCCTCCTGCGCCGGCGATTTACTACCAAACCTAGAATGACCGGCCTGTGGCTGCACCTGATCCTCACCGATGGAGATGAGCTCGAAGGTGTGGCAGCGAATGACCGCTCACTGCTTGACGAGGCAGGCCTGCTGCTCACCCCACCCGATACACGGTCGAATACGCAGCGGGTTTTCGTACCGCGAGGCTCCATTCGCGAGATGACCATTCTTGGAGTAATGGGAGGCGGTGGTAAGGCGGTGATGCCGTCCCGGCAGAGCCCGGGTCCGCAACCCGGCCTCTTCGAAAGCCCGCTCTACGAAGTGGAACCGGACGAAGAAGGGGTTTAGCCTGTTCCAACCGTCGCGAAGGCGTCCGTTACAATCGCACCATGAGGCTGGCAGAGCTGGCAGCGCGGCTTGGCGCGGAATTGCACGGAGATGGCAGCATCGAAATAACCGGCGTGCGCGGCATTGAAGACGCCGGGCCCACAGAGATCACCTTCGTTGCCAACCCAAAATACGCCGGGCTCACGCGAACTACGCAGGCTGCCGGCGTGCTCGTTACGCCGGATTTCCCCGAAATTTCCCGTCCGACCCTGCGCCTCGCGAATCCATATTTCGCCTTCTCCAGGGCCCTGTCGATCTTCTACCAGCCTCCGAATTACCCGCCGGAAATCCATCCAACAGCAGTCATCGACCCAACAGCCACCATCGGAGCGGGCGCCCATATCGGGGCCTATGCCGTTATCGAATCACACGTCACCGTGGGCGATCGCGCGACCATCCTGTCCCATGTTGTCCTCTACTCCGGCGTCCGTGTCGGCGACGATTTCTTTGCGCACGCCCATTCTGTCGTCCGCGAGGGTTGCGTCCTCGGCGACCACGTCACCCTCGAAAACGGGGTAATCGTCGGATCCGATGGCTTCGGCTTCGCCAAGGACGACAATGGCCGCTGGCAGAAGATTCCTCAATCGGGTCCGGTGCGAATCGGCGATCACGTCGATGTGCAGGCGAACGCGTGCATCGACCGCGCCACAGTCGGAACGACGGAGATTGCCGACGGCGCCAAGATCGACAATCTGGTCCAAATCGGTCACGGCTCCAAGGTGGGAGAAAACACGCTCGTCTGTGCACAGGCCGGATTGGCCGGCTCATCGGTAGTCGGAGCCAACGCCATCCTGGCCGGCCAGGCAGGAGTCGCCGGTCACTGCACACTGGGCGACGGCGTCATTCTCACCGCCCAGTCCGGAGTCTCGCACGATGTGCCCGCAGGCAAAATGCTTTCCGGATCTCCGGCATTCGAGAACCGCAACTGGCTTCGCGCGGTCGCCGGCTTCCAGCGGCTGCCCGATATCCTTCGCCGCCTGACCCGGCTCGAGCATGCCGTGAATAGTTCGGCTTCGAAAAAATCGGCCCTCAACCCGTCCGCCGACCCGCTGCCAGAGCCGAGCGCTCCAAAAAAAGAGGACGCCAAGTGAGGTCAATGAGCCATCTTTTACGCATTAGTATCGTGGCCGCCGCTATTCTGACCGGCGCCATGACAATCGGTGGATGCAGGAGCGATTGGGTTGAAGTCACCATCGAGAATCGGACCGGAAAGCCAGTGCACGAGTTCATGGTCGACTACCCGAGCGCCAGTTTCGGAACCAACACGCTCGCGCCCGGAGTGCCGTTTCATTACCGTTTTCAGATTCGCGGCAATGGTCCCGTGCGGGTAGAGTTCACCGGGGAGGACGGCACGATCTCCCACGCCCAAGGTCCCGCCTTGTCGGAGCACCAACAGGGCCAACTCATCATCCGTTTATTGCCTCAAAACAAGGTCGAATTTTTGCCCAGCCTGCAACCGGTTTCATAATAAGACCTATCGATTCCAACCTGTGTGCAAAGCACCATGCAGGGAACGCTATGGCATGGAATCAGCTTTTCGAGAGGGTCGTAAAGCGGACAGAATCAGAGAGCAGCAGAATCCAGGGATTCTTCCTGCAGTCATGACAAAACAATCATCACCATTCCGGGTTAGTATCCGATAAACCAGCATAGGGGGATTCGTGCCAACGGATGCAGCTAGAACGCGATGGCGGCACACCCATGCTTTTACCATTAGGCTGGTTGGCCTGTTCGTCAGCGTCACGCTCTCCATCGTTTGCGTAGGAACCTCCGACCGTACCGCTGGTGGATCGAACATCATTTGGCTCGCCAATGGCCTCCTTCTCGCCTTTCTGCTGCTGGCTCCCCGCTGGCGCTGGCCGATGTACGTTGCGGCCGCATTTGTAGGCATGTTTCTCGGCAGCTTACTCATCGTCGAAACCACGACGTTGAATCTGGTATACAACGTCCTCAATTTGATCGAAGTACTGATCGGGGCTTTCCTGCTGAAGCGGAAGTCCACCGAGCTCCCCGCCTTCGCCGACCTCAGTTATCTTCTCCGGTTTTTGGGATTTGCCTGTCTGCTCGGCCCCGCCGTTTCCGGCATCCTCTTCGGCGTTGTGATGAGCACCTGGCTGCATCATGACTTCCTGACTACCGTGATCGACTGGGCGACGGGGGATGGTTTGGGAATCTTGGTCGTCACCCCAACGTTCGCTGCGATCCTTCAAAGCCGGATGCGCAACACCCACCTCTTTCAGCGTCGCTGGATCTATCCGGTTCTGACGGTAGCGGTCACGATCCTGGTCTTTAGCCAGGACCGGCTCCCGATTCTCTTTCTGGTCTACCCGTTCCTGGTGCTTGTACTCACTCAGATCGATCTGGGTTGGGCTGCTCTTTCGACGCTGATGGTCGCTGTCATCGGGGGTTGGTACACGGTGCGCGGCCACGGTCCGCTCGCGCTCGCGACCGAGGTCGGCCCGCAGTGGAAGGCGGCCATCCTGCAGCTCTACCTTGCGGGCGCCATGTTCACCCTCTATTCCATCTCCGTCATGCTCGGTAATCTGCGCAAGATTCAGACAGAGCTAAGGCAGATCGCCTCGCTGCATAAGCTGGTCGTCGACAATTCGCGAGACGCGATTGTCTTGGGCGATCTCGATGGAAGGCAGACCTACGTCTCCCCCGGAATCAGGGCGTTGGCCGGTTGGGATCCGCAGGATCTGGTCGGGCGGCTTTTCCGGGAGCTTATTCATCCCTCCGATCTCGCCGAGGTGGAGATGGCCATGCGCGCCCTGAGAGCAGGTTCGGAAGGCGGCACTCTTGAGTATCGCGCCCGTAAGCGAGACGGCGACTATTTCTGGGCGGAGGGCAGTCTACGCGTTTATCGCGATCCGGCAACCGGTCGCCCCATCGGTTTCCTGAATCTCGTGCGCGACATCACCGAACGCAAGCGCTCCGAGGAGCAACTCCACTCCGCCTACCGTGCCATGGAAACTCTCGTGGTTGTCGACGCACTGACCGGCATCGCCAACCGCAGGCGTTTTGACGACGCGTTGGCTACTGAATGGCGCAGAGGCCTGCGCGAAGGCAACAAGCTGTCACTCCTGTTGATCGACGCCGATCACTTCAAGCGGTACAACGACAACTACGGCCACGTCCGGGGCGATAGCTGTCTCAAGCAGATTGCTGAGGCTGCCTTGGATATCGTCCTGAGGCCGGGCGATCTGGTAGCCCGCTACGGTGGTGAGGAGTTTGCCGTGATCCTTCCCGCCACCGATGAGCATGGAGCCAGGGCCGTTGCAGAAGACATTTGTCAGGCTCTTCGCAACCGCAGGCTGCCCCACGAAGGCAACTCCCCAGGAATCGTAACCGTATCAATCGGCTGTGCAACGATCGTCCCCCAGCGCGGGAAATCTGCGCAGGATTTAATCGAAGCCGCCGATCAGGCACTTTACTGGGCCAAGGGCCGAGGACGAAACCGAGTAATCGTGGCCGGAGACGGCTCCCGCCCCGAGTCGACGCCGATCATCCTCGAAGTACCCAGGTATCGCCGTGGCGAGCCAGGCTAAGGGCACCGGCTCAGCCCCTCAAACCATCCGCTACCGCACCATGCCCTGGAACATCGGCGATTTCAGCAGCGAGTTGAACTGCGCATCCGAGCTCGCGAAATGTACCTCCAGCTTGCCCGAGTCGGAGCGGATCACTGTATCTTCGAGAGCCTGCTTGTCGGAATCCGTGCCGCTCATCTTCTTATAGAGAACAGCGGCGTTCAGCAGCGACGAAACCGTCGCAGCAGCAAAGTTGTCGCCCGTGATCACCGACATATCGAACTTGACCCCGTGCTGGAAATTCATAGTGTAGAAGCTCGCCACCATGCGCTTTTTTACCGTGTCAAAATCCGCAACTCCGCCCGCATCCCCCAGCACCTGGCGCATCATGGTCTGGGTTCCCTTCTGGTCGAGAACGCTCCACAGCGGCTCGCTGTCTACCGACCGCATCGAATCCATAACCGATCCATTGGTGAGCACATTCGGATTGACTCCGTCCCGTGCGTCAAGCGCATCGTGCACCGACTGCGGTGCTCCGAAGACCATCGTGGACTCGTCGAGAAATACCACGCTGAAGCCGGTCCTGCCCATCGGATAGACCCGGTTCGTCCGGATTACGACAGGTTTCACCTTCTGCTTGCGGAGATTTGCCAGCACATCCTGCACCGGGAATTGGCCCTGCGCTATGCCAACGGTGCGGAGCTCGTCGCCGGTCGTTCCCGCTCGATACAGCACGAAGGCCAACTGCTCCAGATCGTTGTTGTCGTTCATACCCGACTTCCGCAAAGCCTCTTCGAATTGCTTCAACTCCGGCGGCATCACCTGGCCGCGCAACTCCATTGCGGCGGAAGAATTCTGCATCACGCGATAGTCGATCACGACCAGCTGCTGCACTTCGTGCGGAATAGCCGAACGCGCATCGGACGACAACTGCGCCGCAGAACCCGGCATCGCCGCAAAAATGGCGCCAGCGGCCACTGCAATCACGCTCATCAATCGGCATGACCGCTTATAGAAAAATACGTTCATCAAACGATCCTTTCATTCAACCGCCCTACTCGAGCGTTCCTTGCCTGAACTCAGGCAGAGAATGTTTCAATCTACGGTTCCGGCCAATCCTGCGGAGCCTCCAGACGACGCTCCAGAACCTTGGTCGCCGGATCGAACCCATCTAAGAGACGCATCCACTCGCTCTCCTGCTCATAGGCTACGCACGGCAACAGTCCAATCACCTCAGCCTGCACGGGCTCCGCCTTGTGACGGGCCGCCAGACGGCAGACCTGAGCATAAACACTCGATACAGGCGTAGCCTGCAGATCGGTAATGTTCATTGTGAGCTGCGCCCGCCCGTGCGCCAGCACCCCTAATGCTTTGACTCCCTTCATGCCCCCTGAGGAAGCACGAAGCTCCTTCGCAATTGCCCTGACGACAGAGACGTCCGTTGAGTCAAAGTAGAGGTTGTACGCCACCAGGAATTTGCGCGCGCCCACGGCGCATGCTCCCGCCGTCGGATGCAGCCCCGGCCCACCAATATCCGGACGCCGTTTCGGCTCCTTTTTGACGGCCTCGCGCAGGTCTTCAAACTGCCCCCGGCGAACATCCTCCAGATTGGCTCGATCCGGCCGTGCCGCAGCCGCCTCATAAAAGTATACCGGGATGTTGAATCTTCGCCAGATTTCGGCCCCCGCCTGACGCGCCAGCACCGCGCACCGATCCAGCGATATCCCCGAAACCGGCACAAACGGAATCACGTCTGCGGCGCCGATCCGCGGATGGACGCCTGTCTGCTTGGTCAGGTCGATCGACTGCGCGGCCTGTCCCACCCCTCGAACCGCAGCCTCAACAATCGCCTCGGGAGGGCCGGCGACGGTAATTACCGACCGGTTGTGATCCGAATCCATGGACCAATCCAGCAGCCGCACCCCCTCGACCCGCATGGCGCAGACGATAGCCCGCACGCAGGCTTCGTCAACTCCTTCGGAAAAGTTCGGCACACACGCTACAACCGGCCCATCCATAACCTTGATTTCCTTACGTTCCAGATGGAAAAGCAACGTTTTTTAAGATGCATCACCGCCGGTGCGGTGAGGAATGTTGCGCTTCCTGCTTTGATCTTTCTAATCTTTCGGCGCCGTCGGTGCGCCTGTCACTTCCACCAGCTATAACCCAGTTGAAATTGCAGGCTGGCATTGACTCCCGGATTCCTGTCTCCCAGCGAAGCAGAGGAAATGTGCTCTGCATTCAAAGCAAAATCAACCGACCGCCTTGGCCTCGTAAAGTAATGAAACCCAATTCCTGCCCCGGAACGGAAGTTCCACACCGAGGTCCCCCCCCGGCGTGCCTTCGGGAACTTCCACTGTAGGCGGAAATTTGTGCGTCGTATAGAGCACCGCGCCCTGAGCCTGAAACCACGGCATAAAGCGCTGCGACTCCGGCCGGAAGTTCCATCGGAAGATCACCGGCGTGATGCTCGCACCCGTGAAGGTGCCCCCGCCAATATTCTCGATGATAATCCCGTCGCCGACATTGACAACCTGGGTATGCGGAGCCGGTGTGTATGCCTGCCAAAACGGCATCACGTTCACTCCCATCTCAAAATCGCCCGTCAGCGGGCCGGCATGCACAACCGGACTAAGACGCCGGCCGGCCTGAAAGCCCAGCGCAAAAAACTGAAAGTCGCTGCGGTCCCCGACCCCTGTCCCGCCCTGAACAAACGGTCCAAGTTCCCACCGCCTGTTCACCGGCGCATCGGGAGCCTGCGCAGAAACGATACCGGCCAATCCAAGGCCCAGCCATACCAGCAGCATGCAGCGCGTCAATCGAGACAAAGTGCTTCCCTTTCCAGGACAAAATCCGGAACAAATCTGCTGTCCGCTTTCAGTGATGCATGCTCCAGTTTCGCAGAAAAGGCCGCCTCGCGGGCGGCCTCTGCTGGAGAGAACGAATCATTCGTCAGTGCGCCGCCGCCTCGATCTGCTCAGCATCCATATCGAAGTTGGAATAGACATTCTGAACGTCGTCCAAATCTTCAAGAGCGTCCAGCAGCCGGATCATCTGGTTGGCCGGCGCCCCTTCAAGCTTGGTGTACGTGCTCGCGACCATCGTGACCTCGCTCATCACCGTAGGAATCTTGGCCGCCTTTACCCCGTCGAGCACCTTCTCGTACGAGCCTGGATCGGTAAGGATCTCCCACGTATCGCCCTCGTCGTTCAGGTCCTCTCCGCCGTGCTCAAGCACGATATCCATGAGCTGATCTTCAGTGGCTTCCGACTTCTCGACAGCGATAACGCCCTTCTTCGAAAACATGAAGCGCACCGAGCCGGACTCACCGAGGTTGCCGCCGTTTTTCGAAAACGCAAAGCGAACTTCGCTCACCGTCCGATTGCGGTTGTCCGTCAGCGTGTCAACGATTACCGCGACGCCGCCGGGACCGTAGCCCTCAAACGAAATCTCCTCGTAACTCGCGCCCTCAAGCTCGCCGGTGCCCCGCTGAACGGCCCGCTTAATATTGTCCTGCGGCATATTCTCCGCCTTGGCGGCGAGAATGGCGCTGCGCAGGCGGGGGTTGCCGTCAGGATCGCCGCCGCCCGCCTTCGCAGCGACAGTAATTTCCTTGATCAGACGCGTGAATATCTTGCCGCGCTTAGCATCCAGCGCGCCCTTTTTGTGCTTGATTGTGGCCCATTTTGAATGGCCGGACATGACAGAACCTCTGTGCAGAGAACGATATGACGGCACGCCACAGAAGGAATCCGGACGCGCCTGACCCATGTGAGTATACCATTCGGCGAGTAGCTTCGAACCAGCCCGGACCAGTTCCCGGATTCGATATGCCTCTATCGAAAACCCGCGATACATGCAGTCGCTTTGGTTCCTCTCGATGGTTGGACACAAAACAGCGGAGCCATCTCTCGAAACCTAGCAATACTAACAGTAGACCTACCCGCCTGCGCCCATGCATGCTTGCTGCAAATATCGGTCACTCTGGTCTTGGGCCTGATTTCCTTCTGGCCGTACCTCCACGAGCTCAACTATCTTCTTTCCCACGGTGACGGTGGCTCCGAACCAAACAACGGGTATCGACTGGCGAAAGCCAAAACCTGTCAACACACGGAGAGAACCAATGAACGCGCAATACGCTCTGTCCGGTGTAACTCGTCGCACCCTGCAGGTTCTTGTCGCCGCCGTCATCTTCCGCCTCGCTGCTCCATCAGTCCTCGCCCAGGGCCAGGCGCCCTCCCCAACCTGGTCGCAGGAAGACGGCCTTCGCATCGTCAAGGAGATCCAAAAGAGGGTCGGCAGCCTCACCACCCTCAGCGTCTTTGACTGGATCACCTTCGGCTTCCATGGCAAGACCGTCGTCGTCAGGGGCTACGCTTCTCGTCCCATCGTAAAGAGTGACATAGGCAATGCCCTCAAAGGCTTACCCGGGGTAGAATCCATCGACAACCAGATAGAGGTTCTGCCCACTTCCAACAGCGACGATCGCACTCGCGCGGCCGTCTACAACAGCATCTACACGCAAGCCAGCTTGCGAAAATACAATGCCAACCAGGGAACCGTAGGGCAAGCTTCGATGGGTGGCAGCGTCGCCCGCAGAGCCGGCGGCATCACCAACGATCCTCCCCGCGGCTTCCACGCTATCCACATTATCGTAAAGAACGGTAACGTCAGCCTCTGGGGCGATGTCCTCAACGAAGGCGACGCGGCCATCGCCGCGATGCAGGCAAACACAGTCTTCGGCGTTTTCAGCGTCGACAACAATCTCGCTGTTGAAGGTTCCAAGACTAAACCGAAAGAAAAATAACCGCTGAGGATGCCGTCGTTCGGGGACGGAGCCTAAAAAGATTTGGCTATAGGAGGATGCATGCAGGGAATGATCGCACAGGAGTGGTCGCGGCGGCAGTTTGTAACTCGGCTCGCCACAGCAGGCGTGCTCGCGGGAGCCGGCATACCCGCATTCGCGCAATCGACGATGTCCGGCGACGCAGCGATAAAGGAGTTGATGGCGGGCAATGAACGCTATTTGGCCGGGCAGATCTCATCATTTCCCGAAGATCTAAAAATTCTGAAAGAGAAGACCGTACTCAAGCAGGAGCCGTTCGCGGCCGTGTTGTCGTGCGCCGATTCGCGTGTACCCGTAGAAATCGTTTTCGATCAGAGCATCGGGCACATCTTTGTAGCGAGGGTGGCGGGTAATTTAGTAACGCCGGAGATCATGGCAAGCCTCGAGTACGGCGTCGCAGTGCTTGGAATTAAGGCCATCCTCGTAATGGGGCACTCAAACTGTGGAGCAATCAGCGCAGCGGTCGCAGCCAAGGAAGTTCCGGGACAGATCAGCGTCCTGTATCAGCACCTCATACCAGGGATAAAGGGAGCAAAGGGAGATGTTGCGCTAGCGGTGAAGATGAACGCAGCCTATCAGGCCCAGGTGCTGCGGGAGAGTTCCACCGTGATCGCAAAGGCGATCAAGAACGACGGAGTAAGGGTTACAAGCGGAAGCTATGATCTCGGCACCGGCCGGGTGACCCTGGCGGATTGAGCAAAGAGCGTGCGGCGCGCACGGAATACCACTCATTTTGACGATGATGCCCGCGCCGCGCCCTGTATTGCTCCTCGTCGCCCCGGAGCATTGACAAGCGCCGTCTGAAATTCCTTCAGTGCCAGATCCGGACGATTCTGTTCGATGAGCAACCAGCCAAGCTGTTCGCGGGCCGGAAGTATCGGTCCCGGCGTCACAGGAAGCTTCTCGACTGCATCCTCCTGGTCGGCGGCGGCGCGCAGCAAAGCCACTGCTTCACCCGATTTCCCATCAGCCTGATTTGCCCAGGCCATGACCTCGCCCTTCAGAATCCCCGTCTGCGTAGCCCAGTATTCGTTACCCGAGCTCCGAAGCTGTTCTTCGATCTGCCGCAACCTCTCAGCTTCCGCGCGAACCTCGACAGCGTGTCCAGTACGAGCAAGCCCAAGACCCCGCGCCCAGACCGCAATCGCAACCACCTGCGGCGGGGCTTCCGCCGGAGGAACGATAACCGCAGCGTCCGCCCATTTACCTCTCTCCACGGCGTAACGAATCGGCATCGCGGTTGAGGCATAGCCTATCTTGAATTTGCCCGCCTTCAGCCTCGTCATATCGTTAAGCTGCAGAACGACCTGACCAGCCTCCTGTTCGCGTCCACTCTGCAGATACGCATAAACCAGATAGTCCATGGCATGAAGCTCTTCTCCCGTATCGCCCTGCTTGTGTGACGCGTCCCTCGCTGCGAGGTTGGACGCGATGGAGTCATCCCACAAGCCGAGTCGCGTGAAAATATGCGACGGCATGTGCAACGCGTGTGGCGCTGAAGGAGCGATTTGCGAATAAGCTCTCGCCGCCGGAAGTCCGCGCTGCGCGAGCTCTGCATTGTCGCAGGCATGGATGAGGTAGTGAGGGATTCCCGGGTGCTGCGGATAAGCGCGATCCAGCGGCTCCAGGAGATCGGCAGCTTTTTTCTGCCTCGCATGCGTCTTGTCGGCAGGAGATGCGTTCGCCAGCAGCGCCAGCGCATAAAACACCTGCGATTCGACATCTTTGCTGTTGTGCGCAGCTAGATCGCTCATCGCGTTTTCGTAATTCAAAGTTCGCGTTCGATATGGGATCGTGTCAGCATCCTGATAGATCAGACTCAGCGCATGGATGAACTGACGCTCACGTTCAGTGCCGGCCCCGATCTGCTGCGCCTGCTGGATTTCCTTCTGAGCAGTTGAAATGATCGCCGGCCCAATCGGCGGTTCCCAAAGCTGGTGAAAGTAGGACATGGCAATGCCCCAATGTGCCATAGCGCACTTAGGATCCAGCTCAACTACTCCCCGAAATGCGTTTTGGGCGGCGGTGTAGGCGAAGGAGTGAAGCAGAGCGACGCCACGGTCGAACTGCTCCTGAACCGCAGGCGCACAAGAAGTGGGAAACGACACTTTCCCCAGCTTTTCAGGTACGCCGTGATCGTGTGCCTCCTGCGCCGCCAACGAAGGAAGGATGCACAACAGCGCGAACAATATTTGCAACCGACTGCGCATCCCGGTCTCCAAAGAGATCTCTTCCCGCCAAACCCGTGCAGCTATCGAGCCCTGAGAGAATCTACTTGTCAAAGCTCCGCAGCCAGATGTCGCGCACCGAAATCTTGCAAGGCTCGCTTTCAATCTCAAATCCAATGAACCCCGGCTGATTATTCACCGAGTCCTTGTTGTCATCAATGAACACCGCCATAAGCTGCCCATTCATGATGTGCATCATCACCCCGCCGCGCGCGATGATCTCGTAGTCATTCCATTCATTCGTCTTGACGTACCCGCCAAGCGCTTGGATATCGCCGATCCTGGCAACAAGCCGATTCGTCTGCCCCGGCAACGCCTGCGTCACCTGCCCGCGATACGCAAGAATCCCCTGCATCGTATTCTCTGAATACCACTGCCCCGTAAACGAAGAAGTCACGGCCCGCACCGGAAACCAGAAGTCCGCCTGCGGCCCCGTCATCATGAACTTCAGGTCATAAGGCGGCAGTCCTTTAGGCGTCGGCCGCGTCCACGGCAGTCCAGTCAGACTGCGATACTGGATGCCGCCGCCACCGCCCTTCTCTATCTTCATCTGCAGCTTCAGATCAAAGTCGCGCGGCTTGTCGCCACGATAAACAATGTAGTTGTTCCCCTTCGGCTTGCCCTCAAGAGTCTCGCCAACCATCACGCCGTTCTCAACGCGCCATATGCTCGAGTCCGCATCCCACCCGGTAAAGCTCTTGCCGTCAAAAATCTCCTTGTACCCCGTGTGCTCGTCAATGTCATACGGTGCAGGCTCATGAAATTTCGGCATACCCGGCAGCTTCTCGCCATTTGGACCAGTCGAAGGCGGCCCGGCAGCCGGAGACTCGAGGGCGGGCGGCACAGTCTGAGCAGTAAGCGCAACCGGCAGAGCCAGAAAAACAACAGCAGCCGGCAGCAGGGTTTGGCAAACAAAGCGTATGCGGGAACGATACGAAGCAGACATGAAGTTTTCGCCCTTCCAATCCGAAAGATTCAGCAAACAATAGGAGTCTAACGGTAGCATCCGCCCTTTAGCGACAACCTTCTCAATGCATGTTCAACCCGCCACCGAGGTTCGGTGGTAAATTGAGGCGTGTAGAACAAGCCCCCTAAATTCGAGGACGACAAAATGACAGGCAAGCGGCTTTTGGTGATTGCAGCGCTCTGTGCGCTGATGTCCTTCCACGCTGGAGCGCAATCGGCCACGGATATGGCCGTGCTGAAAGGGCTCGCGCCAGTCACCGTCCTGCCGAACACGCCCGAAGGCCAGGCAGCCCTCGCGTCGAACTACACCGTTACCGGCAGCATCCAAACCGGAATACTCCGGCAATCCACATTGCTGCCCTACGCGCAGCAGCAGCAACAGGCGCTTCAGGATGTCTTCATCACCGGCGGCAACATAGCCCAGCTTGCCGACGGCCTGGGCACAACCCTCGGCTCCGCCTACGTGGCACGTGCGCACTACCTTGATCGAACGCATTTCACCAATCTTTCGCAGGCCGTCGCCGACGTAATTGCCTACGCAAATGCGACCACCGGAGCTCATTCAAACGCCGGCAAGTACTTCTTCGCCAACCAGACCACTGATGGAAAAAACCCCGTCTCAAGCGAAGCCATGGCGATCCTCAAAGATATCGGCGGCGCCCCCGATATGTTCGGCAGGAGCTACGGCTTTCCGGCAGGTTCCCCGGGCGCTGATGCTTACGGAAACTCGCGCCCGTTCCAAACCGAACCGAGCATTGTTCCCATCGTTGGCCCCGACTATCTCAACGTTCCTGCCGACAACCGGGTGTACAACCGCGGGCCATTGATGGACCTGACCAACAGCCCCTCCTTCCCCAGCGGTCACACTACCTATGGCTATACGGGCGCGCTGCTCCTCGCCGTCCTGGTGCCTGAGAGATACCAGGAAATGATCACGCGCGGCGCAGAATACGGCAATGACCGCATCCTCATGGGGGCACATTACGCAATGGACGTGATGGGCGGCCGCACCCTCGCCACTTACGATCTGGCGCATCTTCTCGCGAATGATCCCGCCTACGTCGGTCAAACCCTAAGCGGCGCTCCTGCCATCAAGGACTTCCAGGCCGCCATCAAGCTGGCCCGAGCAGACATGGTCACGGCGTTGCAGGCAGCATGCGGCAAAACAATGCAAGAGTGCGCACGCGAAGACACAGGCCGCCTCAGCAATCCCGCAGCCAACGAAGCCTTCTATGCTTCCACGCAGACTTACAACCTGCCCGTCGTCTATCCCAAAAACGCCACCTCAACCGAAGACGTCGGCAAGCTCGCTCCAGAAGCCGGATACCTGCTCACCGTCGCCTTTCCGTCGTTGACTTTGGAGCAGGCCAACCAGATTCTCACCGAGACGGAAGGCCCCGGTGGCGGCTACCTCGACGACGGCTCACCCTTCGGCATCTATTCCCGCCTCAACCTTTACGCATCGGCAGGAAGAGCCGCGACGCTGGCCTCCGCTCAGCCCGGCAACGCGGGCGCCACCAACTCTGCCGCTGCCAACCCTCCCTCGAAGAAAAAGAAGACGAAGTAACGCGCCGCCGAACTACCTGCATCGATAGGACGAGAGGGGTGTGCCGCTGAATATTCAGGATCAGTTCGGACAGATCGACATCTATGTCTTCGATCAAATCCTTCACGGCAACATCACCAGTGGAATGCGCGTGCTGGATGCCGGGTGCGGGCACGGGCGCAACCTCGTCTATCTGCTTCGACAGGGCTGCGAAGTATTCGCCCTCGACGCAGACCCCGACGGAGTCAAGCATGTTCGCAAACTCTCGGCATCCCTCCAAACCGGACTTCCTGCAGAGAATTTCCGGGTTGGGCTAATCGAGCAGATGCCCTTTCCTGACGAATTTACCGACGTCGTGATGTGCAATTCCGTTCTTCACTTCGCCCGCGACGACAATCACTTCAGCAGCATGTTGTCTGAATTGTGGCGCGTGCTAAGACCCGGCGGAATGCTCTTTTGCCGCCTCGGTTCGCGCATCGGCATGGACTTCGAGCACATACAGGGCAACAAGTACATCGTAGGAGACGGTCAGGAATGGTTTCTGGTCAATGAAGAGATGCTGATGAAGCTCAGCCGCGAAATGAACGCCATCCTCGTCGATCCCATCAAGACCACAATCGTCCAAAACCGTCGCTGCATGACAACCTGGGTTCTACGAAAGCAACCCTAAGCTCTGGAACTTCGAAGCGTAGTGAAATTTTCCATAAGTAACGACAAGTCGGCTTGTCGTCGCTGATGATTGATCCCGAGAAGCGCGTCTATCAGTATCGAACCCGGCGGATGTGCACAACCCAACGTTTGGCCACTTCTCGATGCAAGCCTATCGAGTCTTACTGCTTGTTCTAGCCTTAGCTTCGCGGTTGACGGCAGACTCAAAAGCCGCCTGAAGCTCGGTGGAAACCGACCGACGCGGCGCAGGCGCTCCCAGGTGGATGCTTCTGAGTTCGGCCATGAAGGCCTTCCACACTCGTTCGCCGCCCTTCTCAAGAAGCTGCGCGCGGATCGAGAGTTCCCTGGATGCAGAAGTGTGCCGACATCCCCACGCGCCCATGTGGGCCAACAAAGGAACAAGCTGAATGGACGCTTCGGTGAGGCTGTAAATCGCCTTCTGCTTGTGGGTCGGGTCGTCAGCACGTGAGAGGAGACCAGATTGGACTAGACGCACCAACCTATTGGCCAGGATATTCGATGCGATTCCTTCTTCGGAGAGCCTGACGAGATCCCCATAGTGCCGACGGTTGCCGAACATAATGTCTCGGATCACGATCAGGCTCCAACGGTCCCCCAGCATTTCCAGCGTCAGATTGATCGGGCAGCCTGACCGTGTCTCGCGTGTCACCTTGATTGATTCCACGGCACCCATTATCCACTACTTGCATTTTGCGGGGAGTCCAAGGTATATTTCACGGCACTTGCACTTTGCAAGTGGATGGAGAAAGAAACGGATGTCGAGAAGTGCGATTATAACCAATCGGACCACATTGGGTTCGCAATGCTGGCGTCGATGCTGCGGCGTTTGCCAGGAAGAGTCGGACACCATGGATACCAATGATGGCTGTAGTCCATCCTCGATATTTTGGGTCAAGGCTCACACAATTGCTTCTCTTGGAGAGTCGATGCGGAAGAACAATATGATACGGAAGAACAATATCAGGATCGCAGCTTTAGCATTGGTTGTTCTGGTCTTTTTATCCTGCCCGATCTGTTCACAAGCACAGGTTGAAAAGACTCCCTATCCGGCCATGGCGCCTCTCGATCAGTATTTGATTTCGGACGAAAATGCCGAGATCGCGATGGCTCGCAGTGCTGCCCCAGCGTCGGTTTCGGATGCAGCCGAAGTGATGGTACTACGACGAGATGGCTATGCAACCGCCGTGAAAGGTTCGAATGGCTTTCTCTGCATCGTGGAGAGAGCATGGGCGAACCCGAGCGATGCGTCGGACTTCTGGAATCCCAAAATGCGCGCCCCAACTTGCTACAACGCGGCAGCTGCAAGCACTTTTCTGCCTATCTTTCTCATGAAGACCAAGCTGGTGTTGGCAGGAAAATCGAAGGCGGAGATCAGCGCGGCGACCGCATCGGCGCTGAAAAACAAGGAACTGCCGGCCCTTGCGCCTGGAGCGATGTGCTACATGATGTCGAAGCAACAGTATCTAAACGATGGTGCCAGGAACTGGCATCCACATGTCATGTTTCTTGTTGCGGGTGATGCCGCGAAAAGCTGGGGAGCCAATCTGCCCGGCTCGCCGATCATAGCGGCCGATAACCCTGAAGCACGCGTGACCATTTTCATGGTTTTGGCCGGCGAATGGTCCGATGGGACCCCGGGACCTTCGGTGGTGCACTGAGCAGCAATTCGCAAAGGAGTTGTGCATTCAGGTCAGATGGCTACCAGGAAGTCGGCTTACCGTTACCAATTTTCGCTGACGAGAAGCGTTCTTCAGGACGAATGTCCAGAAACAGCTTCACGGCTGAACCTTCACTGTCACTCGCAGAAATGTCGCCGGAATCTCTGTCCCGCCACCCGTTTGGGTGTTCTGCGCCTCTGCCAGCGCGATCAACTGGCTCTTCAGCTCGTCCGTCTTTCCATTCTTATCGGCAGCTTCGAACGCGTTCATCGTCGGCCCATAGAACTTCCGGAACAGTTCGATTACTTCCGAGGGACTACGGTTCGGTGCCCGAAACAGAAACGTGTTCTTTTCGATCGAGATGTTGTCCTTCGATACGCCCGCCTGCTCAAAACGCTCTACAACATGGGACTCCACCCCCCAGGTCATCGGGCTCACAAACCCCTCAGGAGGCGGTGGCGTGAACGCAGAGCTAATCTTCAGCACCTGCGCCACGAACGTCGGATCGTTCGGGATCCAGTTGCCCATCACCACCCGTCCGCCCGGCTTCGTCACGCGGACCGTCTCCTTCGCCACATCGAAGGGCTTCGGCGCAAACATTGCCCCGAATACGGATAGAGACAAGTCAAACGAATCGTCCGCAACGCCTTCCAGGTGGCAGGCATCGCCTTGCTGAAACTTCAGGTTTGTTAGACCCAGCTCCACTGCTCGCCGGTTTCCTGCCTCGACCAGGTTGCTTGCGATATCGATGCCCGTCACATCCGCTCCCAGACGCGCGAGCGGGACCGCGGTCGTCCCGTCGCCGCATCCCAGGTCCAGCACCCTCATGCCCTGCGAAACACCGAGCGTTTTCACAAAGGTTTCGCCGGCTTCGCGCATCGTTGCCGCAATGACCGTAAAGTCACCCTTCTCCCACAACGCCTTGTTTGGATTCATAGCCGCCGTTATATCACGGAACCTTAAGAACAGGCGAATCACTACGACAGAGTGATGCCAGTGGGCCTCTCACCGGAGGTCATCTATCCGGACCGAGCCGCAATCACTCACCCCTTGTCCTGAACCGCTCGATATCAACCCCATCGCCATACAGTATGCTTCCCTATACAAGTCGTAAGTCTCTCTCAGGAGAACAAGTGTGCTGAATGTTCGACTCCTCCGAACTTTCTTTGCACCTGTTGCCTGTGTGATCAGCGCCACCCTCATCACGGGGCCGGCAAGCGTATTTCTGCACGCACAGAGCAACGGGCCGTCCAAGCCCCTGCACGTCACTCTTGACCGGGTCACGAGCACGCAACCACTTCCCAACGGAATCACGATCTATTCAGGCGCAGCCCTGATGCAGGTGACCGCCCTGCGTGACGACCTGCTGCGCGTTCGCGTCGGCGCCACCGGCACCCTGCCCGAAGATGCCTCATGGGCTGTCCTGCCTCAGTCCCGAACCGCAACGGTAGCCGTAAAGGCAGAGACCTCCGGCACAACAGTAGGCTTCTCGACAGCAAAGCTCCGAGTCCGCATCCAGCGCGACCCGCTCGCCACGACCGTAACCGACCTCGCCGGAAACGTCATAGCAGAAGACAATCCCGAGCGTCCTGTCGAGTTTCACGGCGCCGGCTTCCGCGTCTACAAGCGCTCGCCTGAAGATGAGCACTACTTTGGCCTCGGCGACAAACCGGGTCCCCTCGACCGCCGCAACGAAGCCTTCACCAACTGGAACACCGACGCCTTCGGCTGGCAGGAATCGACCGATCCGATCTACAAGTCGATCCCCTTCTTCATCACCTTCCGCAAGGGCGTGACCGCAGGCATTTTTCTGGACAACACATGGCGGTCCAGCTTCGAATTCAACAAGGAGCTCCGCGACGGCTACTCCTTCGGCTCGGAGGGAGGTCCGCTGGATTACTACATCCTTTATGGCCCCGACCCGAAAGCGGTCATTCAGCAGTGGGCATGGATGACGGGCACGACTCCGCTGCCGCCGTTGTGGTCGCTCGGCTATCAGCAATCCCGATACAGCTATTTCCCCGAGGCCGAAGTACGCCGCATCGCCAATCGCCTCCGCAGTGAACACATTCCCGCCGACGCCATCTATCTAGACATCGACTACCAGCTCAAGAACCGCCCCTTCACCGTCGATCCGCAGAAGTTTCCGCATTTCGACCAGATGATCCAGGATCTGAAGGCGCAGCACATTCACACCGTGCTCATCACCGACCTGCACATCGCCAATCTGCCCAAGCAGAACTACAAGCCGTATGACGAAGGCATAGCCGCCGATCACTTCGTTCACAACCCCGACGGCTCGGTCTACACGGGAGTCGTCTGGCCTGGCCCAGCTGTCTTCCCCGACTTCACGCAGAAATCAAGCCGTGACTGGTGGGGCACCCTCTACGCCGACTTCGCCAAACGCGGCATCAGCGGCTTCTGGAACGACATGAACGAGCCGGCCCTCTTTGAAGTAACCTCCAAGACCATGCCCGACCAGACCCGGCACCGCGTCGAAGAGCCCGGCTTCAAGACGCGTGTCGCCAATCATCTCGAAATTCACAATGTCTTCGGCATGCAGAACACCCGCGGCACCTACGAGGGGCTGCGCAAGATCAATCCCGATCAGCGCCCCTTTGTCCTGACACGCGCCAGCTATGCCGGCGGCCAGCGCTACTCTGCCACCTGGAGCGGAGACAACTCAAGCACATGGAACCATCTTCGTCAGACCACTCCGCAACTCATCAACCTGGGCTTGAGCGGCTTTGGCATGGCAGGCGCCGACGTTGGCGGTTTTGCAGGCTCACCCCAGCCCGAACTGCTGACCAAGTGGCTGGAGATCGCCGCCTTCCACCCGATCGATCGCGATCATACCTCCATGGGCACCAACCCCCAAGAGCCGTGGGAGAACGGCACCGCTCACGACCTCGACCTGCGCCGCCACTTCATCGAAGAGCGCTATCGACTGATGAGCCATCTCTACACCACCGCCGAGGAGATGAGCCGCACCGGCATCCCCATCATGCGGCCGCTCTTTCTGGAGTTCCCCAACGCCAGCAAAGATCGCCATCCCATCGACTTGAATACCAATAACGAATTCCTGATGGGGCCCGACCTTCTCATCGCTCCCTCGCCCTACCCTGACATGCTCGACGACTACCAGGCCGTCCTGCCCCCCGTCGGCTGGTACGACTACTGGACCGGCGAGCGCATCCAGGTCAAAGGCCAGGACGCAATGCGCGTGGGCAACGACAATGTACCCGACAACGACCTGCAGATTTCCCTGCACCCCACCGTCGAAACCGTCCCCGTCTTCGCCCGCGCCGGCTCGATCATCCCCATTCAGCCATTAGTCCAGAGCACCGACGAAAAACCCTCCGGTCCGCTAACCCTGCGCGTCTACCCACCAGCCCGCACCGGCGACAAATGCGAAGGCAGCCTCTACCTCGACGACGGAATCAGCTACGCCTTCGAAAAAGGCCAATACCTCCGCCTCAACTTCACCTGCGAGACCACCCCCAGTGGCATCACCGTCAAAGTAAGCTCCCGCGAAGGCAGCTTCACTCCTTGGTGGACTCAATTCTCCGTCGAGATCTACGGCGCCACCAAGCCTGCCCAGAGCGCCACAATCAACGGCACTCCACTCCCCATCATCTACAACAGCGAACACCACCACCTAACCGCTATCGAAGACGACACAAGCAGAGGCACAGAGCTATCCGTGACATACTAAGCCTCAGATTACTGACAGCATCATGCTTTGAAAGGGCACGACTTTAGTCGTGCCACAATAGCCAAACAACGAGCGCGGCTTTAGCCGCCGAGGGAAATGTTCACCTCAACAGCATCCATTTATCGAGAATAACTATGCCTAGGTTTAAAGTCTTGAAGGGAGTAGCGCATAACGTTGGTCACTCTTTTACCAGTCTGATGAATTACTCAGGCGACGACTACTCAATGGGGCATATCTTAAGATTCGCTCGCAAAACCGGAAGCAACACGCTAACGATAGACTTGCTGACTGGTAGTGGAACTCCTGCAAGTTTGTTGAAGGCTCCAATTTCTGATTTGCCAGATCGTTACTCGAAAATGTTTCTACATTTGGTAAAGAGTTCAGGATCAGATCGCGAACTAATTCAATCAGCAACACTCACTTTGATCTACGATCTATCACGCAGCAAGCCGAGCCCGCTAGTGGGTGAATCGCTAAGCCCCTACACATGTAACGTTTCCATCGTAGATGTCCGAGGCAAGAACTATACTGCCCACTTTAGCGACTGGTGGTATGTCGAAAAAGGTTCAATCGCGTCGCCTCTCAGATGGCTGAATCCATTGATATGGTTTCGATCACGGTGATCATATAGCTCTGCTACCCATAATCTATGCAATTGCGATAACTATGTTTTCGGTTCGCAAACCAACATCAGCGAAGCTCGCAACTATCTGTGAATCCGCGCAGGCGTCGCCTCTCAGCTATTCAAAGTATGCCGGAGCCATCTCCACCCTCAACGGTCCCACCGGCCTCCACGCTCCGCCAGGCTTTTCCATAGACCACACACGCAGCAAAATCGGTCGCGGCCCGCACGCCTTCGTAGCCGCCAAAGTAGCCATGCAGCAATGGCAGCACTTCGATCTTGGCTGGGTGCGCGTCGCCAATCCGGAAACTCCCATCGCGCCCGGCAAAGTCGT
>Ga0206936_1050_pt2 | contig 37450 bp, 37 predicted proteins | sample Alteio_BWOrgHeat_14_FD_152922 | JGI IMG/M metagenome (GOLD analysis project Ga0206936, IMG submission 152922) | Enriched cells from forest soil in Barre Woods Harvard Forest LTER site, Petersham, Massachusetts, United States -... | ecosystem: Environmental > Terrestrial > Soil > Temperate forest >... | reverse complement strand
GTGAAACACATCACTTCGAAGAGGTCAGTCGATCTTTATCGTCTAGCAATCGGCGAGGCAGCAAACTGTCCTGAAGTAGGGGAAGCATGGTACACCCACGGCCCCGCCAGGACAGCCTCCTTCCTGACGGAGATCCTGGAGCGCCATCGGAATGAGCTCCCAAAAACCAGCATTCCGCTTAAGCGAGTCGCGGTGATCCTGCACGACTCGTTGACCGGAGACGTTCTTTATCGTCTGCTTGCTGGAATCACAAAACAAGAGAGCGACGAAGAAATGAGGCGCATCGCAAACAACGCGGTTGATGTAGTTTTAATGACCTTATTTACAGATCGTGCAAGATCCAGGTAAAGCGGCAAGAAGGATCGTCCGATCCCACGTAATCTGGTTGAGAAAGTTACGGCCTGATTGCCGATGCCGCACAATTAGAGATCGCTTTTGGGCCAAATGAATTTAAGTCCAGCCATTTGTGCACGCTGTCCATTCGCGCCATGTTTTTCAGTTTCAGAAGAGTAACCGGCAATTTGGCGGGGTTACCCGTTAATATTAACGGTTCAGTAAGACACGCCGAATCCGGGCGGGTCTTTGTGAAGACAGAAGTACATGCAGAGGCTTCATCACCGGGAGCGGAGAGACCGCTTGCGGAGTTTCCGGGAGGCGAAATGAAAAGCTTTTCACGTCGTGATTTGTTGAAGTCCGGAGTAATGGTGCCGGCTGTGGCTGCTGCGCATAGCATGGGGCCCTTGGCGAACGCGATGGAAGCTGCAGGAGAGCAGGCTGCAGTACCTCAAAGCGCGAAAGAAACCGCGCCGCGCAAGCCCTATCTATCCGGCGCAGGACGAGAGCGGCTGCTGCTCGATTTCGGATGGCGATTTCATCTTGGCAACGCCAACGACCCTTCGAAAGATTTCGACTTCGGCACCGAAAGGGCAGGCAACTTTCAGAAGACAGGAAACTTTCTTCCCGCAGGAACGGGAGCCTTCGACGACAGCGACTGGCGCGCGGTCGATCTGCCGCACGACTGGGCGATTGAGCTGCCGTTCACGAACGACCCTGCGTTGTCGAGCAAAGGATTTTACCCGCTGGGCCGGAAGTATCCCGAGACGAGCGTGGGTTGGTACCGTCGTGTCTTTGAGCTGCCCGCGACAGATGCGGGCAAGCGGTTGACGATTGAGTTCGATGGATCGTACCGGGAGACGATGGTGGTCTTCAATGGGTTTTATATTGGCCAGCACAGCGGCGGGTATGACGCATTCAGCGTGGATGTGACGGACTTTGCGAATCCTGGTGGACGAAACGTTCTACTGGTGCGCGTAGATGCGACTTCGAGCGATGGTTGGTTCTATGAGGGCGCGGGGATTTACCGGCATGTGTGGTTGGTGAAAGCCAACCCGGTGCACGTCAAGCAATGGGGTACGTTTGTCTCGTCGAAGGTCGAGGGAGACACGGCCACTCTGTCGATTCGTACCGAGGTGGGGAATCGCGAGAAGGACGCGCGGACGGTACGAGTAGTTTCGTCGATTCTCGATCCCAAGGGCACAGTGGTCGGAAGCTCACCATCGGCTCCCATGTCGATCACCGCGGACAAGAGCCACGAATACAAACAGGAGATCGTAATAAGGCGGCCGATGCTCTGGTCGCTGGAGGAGCGGAATCTCTATCGGCTGATGACAGAGGTGCGAGCAGGCGCCGACGTCGTAGACCGTTATGAAACGCGGTTCGGAATTCGCACGGCGCATTTTGACGCGGAGAAGGGATTCTTTTTGAATGGCAAGCCGGTGAAGCTGAAGGGGACATGCAACCACCAGGATCATGCCGGGTTGGGGGCCGCAGTGCCGGATGCGGTGCAGTATTACAGGGTTCGCAAGCTGCAGGAGATGGGCTGTAACTCGCTCCGGACTTCACATAATCCGCCGACGCCGGAGTTGCTCGATGCCTGCGACGAATTGGGGATGCTGGTCTTTGATGAAACGCGCATGATGTCTTCGAACCCCGAGGGGTTGAGCCAGTTTGCGCATTTGGTACGAAGAGACAGGAATCGTCCCAGCGTCTTTATGTGGTCAATGGGGAATGAGGAGGGACAGGCAAACACCGAGCGCGGCGTACAGATACTTACGGCGATGAAAGCGGTCTCGACCGAGCTCGATGGCACGCGGCCGGTATCGATCGCGCCGACAGGCGCGATTGGAACGGGTGGCCTCGCGGTGTGCGATGTGATTGGCTACAACTACATGGATCCGGGGGCAGAGGCATACCACAAGGCTCATCCGGAGAAGCCGGTGATTGGCACGGAGACGGTAAGCGCGGTGGGTACGCGCGGCATATACGTGACCGATAAGACCAAGGGCTTTGTGAGTTCGTACGACCCTTATACGACTACGGGGAGGGCTTCTGCAGAGGGCTGGTGGAGCTTTTGCAATTCGAGGCCGTGGGTTTCGGGAGGGTTTGTGTGGACGGGCTTCGACTATCGCGGAGAGCCCTCGCCGAATGGGTGGCCGAATATCAGTTCGCAATACGGAATACTCGATACCTGCGGCTTTCCCAAGGATTCGTTTTACTACTACCAGTCGTGGTGGACGGCCAAGTCGGTGCTGCACCTGTTTCCGCACTGGAACTGGCCGGGAATGGAAGGTAAGAAGATCGCCGTTTGGGTGCACTCCAACATGGACAAAGTGGAGTTGCTGGTGAATGGGAAGAGTCTGGGCACGAAGGAAGTGAAGAAAGATTCGCATGTGGCGTGGGATGTGGAGTACGTTGCCGGGACGATCGAGGCGCGCGGCTACAAGGGCGACACGGTGGCGATGACTTCAAAGCGAGAGACGACGGGCTCTCCGGCGCGGATGGTGTTGAGCGCAGATCGTCAGGAAATCTCAGCCGATGGCGAAGACGTTGCGATGTTTGCTGTCGAAGTGCAGGATGCTCAGGGGCGCGTAGTGCCGATAACTGACAACGAGGTCACGTTTCAAGTGACCGGCGCAGGAAAGCTGATTGGGACAGGCAACGGAGACCCCACCAATCAGCAGCCGGACAAAGGTGCTTCGAGAAAGGCTTTCGGGGGATATTGCATGGCCCTCGTCCAGGCGGCTAAGAAGGAGGGGAGCATTACCGTGGAGGCGACCTCACCGGGCCTGGCTTCGGCAAAAGTGAAGATTGAAGCCAAGGCGGTGAAGCTGCGTCCCCAAGTAGACGTGTGGGAGCGCGAAGCTCCCGTTGGTTCAGGAATTACTGGGTTGTGGCGCCCTGCCCCGGGGCACGAAGTGACCGGCATGATGGCCTTTCTGCTGGGCGGCGGAGCATCAATCTTTACGCTGCGTCAGGACGGAAGTACGCTCACCGGATCTGTGGAAGGTGGCAGCATCAGCTTCTTTGGGGGAAGCGACGCGCCCGTGGCTATTACGGACGGTAAGGTTGACGGCGACAGCGTGTCGTTCAAGGCCGGCACAAGCACATATAAGGGGACAATTAAGGGCGGCCAGCTCGAGTTAGTGAAGACGATCGATCTGGGTTTCTTGAGCGGCTTAATGGCCCACCCGAAGGCGGTAACGGGAGAGAGGCCCGCGGTTGGACCGCCACCAGACGGGTCCGACCCATCATTCGATATGCCCGATATAAGCGGCCCTCCGAGTGTCCCGCTGGTGTTGCAACGAGCGCAGAGGTAGGCGCGGTTTCGCCTTCGTGGACCGTTTTGCTAAAGAGCCGCTCTAGTATCCGACATCTTGTACCTGAAATTGAACTTAGGCAAGGAAAACCTGGACGGTGCGAAACAGCAAAACCTGCAGGGAGCGAGGAATATGCAGGACTCCCCCCAAGCGGCCCTCTGCGCCAAACTGTTACCGCGCTTCCAGTCAGTCCACCAATGATGCGAATCCGTTAGGCGAGAGACGCTAGAGGGATTCAGGCGATCAAAAAGCTGTCCGTTGATAGCTGCGATGGAAGAGAAAGTGCCGCCGCAAGGTGGCTCAGGTGAACCACTCATCAAGACTCTGGTTAGCAGGTTTTAAATCAATAGGATGCCATGAGAGTCATGCAGGCTAATGGGTAACTCCGGTGTGACTGGACGGAGACGGATTCCTTTCATAGGGTGGAAATCCTTATAAAAAATTTATGGCTTAGTTAAAAGCACTTTCATTTCCGTTCACACGGTTTTGGGAGGAGAAATATAGCTACAGCAAAGGACAACCTTAACAATTAAATGGCAAATCCAGAAATTCGTCGTAGTTATAAAGTAATACATGTCGCCAGACATTCTCGGACCGTAATAATGGCTTAAGTATAATGTTTTAAACAGTTTGCTGCCACGTTCGATGCTTGTTTTGATCCGGAGCTTACAAGAACGCAACAATGCATGTTAGAAGTATGTCCTTAGTAACCGACTAGAAACAATACTCTTATGCGATAATCACCGAACACAATCAGGGAGTATCGCCCTCTTTCCGATTGTGGGTTTTCACGAATTACATCGAAAACCAAAATCGATTCTTTGGCGTCTTAAGTGAGACGGGGCGTTCTGGTGATAGTCCTATATATCAGGCGCTTGAGACTCATCGTTCTTTCCACCATTGTGCATCCATTTAGTCGTACTCATTTGACGCTGATACATTTTCGTTGCTTTGCACCATCACTGTTTTCGCTGGGTTTGGCACGTAAATATTCACGCTCGATCCGGTGCGCAATTATGCACGAAAATCTGCTGATCTTTTTGAGGGAAACGCATGAGTGAGGTGCAGTTACAGATTGATTATTCTCCGCCCCCATTCGCAGTCAGTGATGAGGTTGCGATCGAAGACGCTCAAAGGGGACATTCTCACCTCTCCCTGATTTCAACCTTGGCGTCCCTTCGTTCCTGGCGCTATCTCTTTGCGAAGCGGGTGATCGATATCGTCCTGGCACTCGTGATGATAACCGTGATGTTGATCCCCGGACTTGTTATCGCGGCAGTGATCCTATTCAGCTCAGGCGGCCCGGTGTTCTACCGGGAGACTCGGATCGGCCGTCGAGGCGTGCCATTTAGGATTTGGAAGTTTCGTTCCATGCGACGCAACTCAGCCTGGTTCGGATGGAAAGACAAAGACACTCCCGATGGGCACGGCTCCGCCCTGAAGTGGAGAGTACACAAGAAATCTGCAGATCCCCGTGTCACCGTCTTTGGCGGTTTTCTTCGACGGTGGAGTCTCGATGAAATCCCACAGTTCTGGAATGTACTTTGCGGCGAGATGTCGCTTGTGGGTCCTCGGCCAGTGGTCCAGGAAGAAGTGGCCATGTACGGATACCTGGAGAATTTCTACCTTGCTGCGACTCCCGGCTTGTCTGGACTATGGCAAATTTCGGGACGAAGCGATGTAGCATTCTCGAGGCGGGCAAAGTTGGATGCTTTCTACGTTCAGAACTGGACATTGAGGGGAGACTTCGCCATCTTGCTGCGGACGGTACCTGCCGTCCTCTCCAAGCGAGGCGCACGCTGAGTTATTTAGGCGCCAATCGGCGCCTGAATATCGGATACACGGATACCGGTTCAGCCCCACTCACCGTTAGAAGCATTATTAGTCACTAAGCGATCCAAGCACGTTTGATCCAACTGCAGCCGCGCGAGCGATTCGAACGTCGAGTCGTTCCGGGTCTGCAACAAGTTATCCCTGCTTGATCTATCGTGCACAAGGTATAAAGAGTCGTCGTTGTATGCTGAGTAGAGGCTGAAGCGTGACAAAAGGTTTGGAGAATTTCCTAAAAATACCTGTCATGAAACTGTATGTTTACCTGGTGCTGGGACTGTACTTGGCAGTGCCTGCTCTCATCGCGACCCCAGCCCGTGCTCAAGATCCAAATGCGACGGGCATTCCCAACCTTTTGACGGGCCCACTCACCGGAAATGGAGCCGACGTTAACAACACGCCCGGCTATCCGCTTCAGCCTCAGCAAGGAACGCAAGGCACATATCAGGGCGCGACTCCGCGTGGAACGGACCTTAACACCTCTCTGGAGAACGACCAGTACAGAGCGAACGCCTCAAGATTCGATCAGAATCGCAATCCGCTGTTCTATCAGCTTCCGCCAGACCCGCCGACTGAGTTCCAGCACCTGGTTGCGAACACTACGGGAAAAATGTTGCCTCTGTATGGGGCGAGCTTGTTTCGCAACGTTCCTTCTACCTTTGCTCCGTTGGATAACGTTCCTGTAACTCCCGATTACGTCATCGGGCCGGGAGATGAACTGCTCATCCAGGTTTGGGGACAAGTCACTCTGAATTCCCGGTTCCTGGTCGATCGAGCAGGAAATATATATATTCCGCAGGTAGGCTCGTTGCATGTCGCGGGGATTTCATTCGGCCAGTTGCGTGATCATCTCAAGACGCAAATGGATCGGGTCTTCCGCAACTATGACCTGAATGTCAATATGGGCCAATTGCGTTCCATCCAGATATTTGTTGTGGGACAAGCGAGACGTCCTGGGAGCTATACAGTCAGTTCGCTAAGTACCCTGGTGAACGCGCTGTTCGTCTCTGGCGGGCCCTCTCCGCAGGGGAGTTTGCGTCACATTCAGTTGAAGCGTTCAGGGCAAGTCATTGTCGACTTTGACTTGTATGATCTGCTGCTGCATGGGGAGAAGGCGGCCGACGCCCAATTGCTGCCTGGAGACGTCATCTATATTCCGCCTGCGGGTCCGCAGGTGGCTGTAGCCGGAAGCGTCAATTCGCCGGCTATCTATGAATTGAAATCTGCAAAGACCGCAACTGTCGATGATGTGCTTAAGTACGCGGCGGGGCCTACAAGTACTGCGTCGGAAGAGAAGATGCGGATTGAACGCGTAGATGCGCACCGAATGCGCGGTGTCCTGGACCTTTCCCTCAACGCAGAGGGCCGCTCAACCACACTTCAGGATGGAGATATCCTCGAACTTATACCCATTGTCGATCAATACAAGAACGGCGTAACACTTCGCGGCAATGTTGCCAATCCTGGCCACTACCTATGGCACCCCGGAATGCGTGTGGGAGACCTGTTTCCCGATAAAGAAGCATTGATTACCAGAGAATATTGGCTAAAACGCGGACAGTTAGGGCAACCTGCGCTAACCTACCTGCCGCCCTGTCCAGCGGCGAGGAACCGCAATCTTGCCAACGAGGCGGATGGTTCCAATCGGCGTGACGTAGACATCTACAATCGAGTTGATCGGACTGCGAATCAGGACCAGTATGATGGCGCGAACCAGATTCAAAACCAAAACCAAAATCAGAATCAGAATCAGAATCAGTTGGATCGCGATTCTTACGACTGTATTCAAGAGCAGACAACTCAGCAGGCCAATCCTTCGGACCTCAGAGGCACGTCTTCGCAGTATGGGCAAAACTCTGTAAACGGGCGTTCGGACCGGCCCCCCATTGACTCCGCAGCGCCCCCCGATCAGAGAACATTGAATTCTGCCGCGGGTACCAGTGCCGCTACGGCACTGTCGGGGAGGAATTCCGGACAGTTTGAACCACGCAATGACGTCAAGCTGAGTGCGCCTGATATCGACTGGAGTTATGCGGTCATCGAGCGCCAAAATAAAGACACCCTGACGACCTCGCTACTCCCCTTTAATCTGGGCGGTCTGGTTTTGGAGAAGGACATCTCACAGAATCTTGGTCTCGAACCAGGCGATGTGGTGACCATTTTCTCGAAGGCAGACATTCGCGTGCCGCAGTCGCAACAGACCAAGTTCGTTCGCCTTGAAGGGGAATTCCACTCATCGGGCATTTACAGCGTGATGCCCGGAGAGACGCTGCAGGATCTGGTAAAGCGGGCTGGCGGGTTGACAGAAAAGGCCTACCTCTACGGGTCAGAGTTCACGCGCGAATCGACAAGGCGAGCGCAGCAGCAGCGTTTAAATGAATACGTCGATAGAGTCGCGCTGCAGGCAAGTACTAACTCGGTGAACTCCGCTTCTGGAGCGATCAGTGCGCTCGACAGTGCTGCAGCCGCGGCTGCGGCGGCTCAAAGCCAAAACGTGGTTGCCACTCTCCGTCAGGCGCGAGCGACCGGACGGATCGTGCTTCAGTTGAAGCCCGATAGCGATTCTGTCGCTCAGTTACCCACGATTACGCTGGAGGACGGTGATCGATTCATAGTTCCCTCTGTGCCTGCCACGGTGAGTGTCACAGGAGCGGTCTACAATCCGAATGTGTTCGTTTACGATGTCCATCGCCGTGTTGGGGATTATCTTCAACTTGCAGGCGGCTCCAACCGCGATGCGGATTCGAAGAGTGCATATGTCATTCGCGCCGACGGATCGGTAATCAGCCGTCGGCAACGGTCTTCATGGCACAGAGACACTTTCGATAACATGCACGTCTATCCCGGCGATACAGTCGTGGTCCCACTCAATTTACACAAGGGCGCCACGCTGCGGACTGTCGTTGATATCGCTCAGATTGTAGGGCAGTTCGGACTTGCCGCCGCCGCCGCCAGCGTGGTGTTCTAGGGAGGTTATGAATCATTCCTCTCGCCTTTCCTTGTTTACAACTTGCATTCATTTTCTTGCGTGTCAATAAGGGGCAAAGCCCCGGGAAGTGTCTTGTGTATCTACAATCCTCGCAATTGAGAAAGGTCGAAGAGCGAACTGGTTTAGGTCACCCATATAAGTTCCTGATCCAGGGGATTTCTTCGGCAATCGGGGCTCGGGGTATAGCGGCGATGGCAAATTTCTTTGCCGTGCCGTTGACGATGAAGTATCTGGGCGCGGAGAGATATGGAGTTTGGGTGACGCTAACTTCCGTTCTGGCCTACCTGACGATTTTCGATATGGGGATTGGAAGCACAGCCATCAACGGCATTGCTGAAGCGCTGGCAAACAACGATTACGCGTCCGCGAAGCAACAAATCAACAGCGTCTATTGGACCCTTACCGCGATTACGATACTGATTGCGACAGGAATTATCTTAGCGTGGCCCCTTATCCAGTGGCCCATAATCCTCGGGGACAAAACAGGGCAAAATGCTAAAGAGGTAACGATTGCAGCGGGCACCGCTGTCGCAATCGTACTGGCATCTTTCCCACTTTCAGTGACACCACGCATTATGGGTGCATGCCAGAAGATTACTCTCTCAAATTACTGGAATTCAATTGGGAGCGTTTTAAGTCTTATGGCTGTTGTCGTGGCCACTCGACTGAAGGCTGGCTTGCCAGGATTGGTAGTTGCAGTTTCCGGTTCGACCCTTATCGTGGGTATCGGCAGCGCTGTCTGGCTCTATCGTCATTTTGACTGGCTGGCAGTCGATTTCCTTGATCTTCGATGGGGAGCTGCGCGCAAATTACTGGCGACTGGGCTCCCTTTTTTTGCTATCGGAATATCGGGCATTATTCTCTTTCAGACAGACAACATAATCATCGCCCAAATTCTGGATTCTCGGCATGTCACCCCATACAGTATTACGTGGAAGCTGTTTTCATACGCCTCCTTGTTGCAGATGATTGCACTTCCGACTTTGTGGCCCGCATACGCGGATGCTTTTGCGCGTCGCGATCTATCCTGGGTGCGAAAAACTTACCGCTACAACTTGCTGATAGTGATGGGATCAACGGCAGCATTTGTGCTCGTATTGCTCTTTGCCGCAAAGAGAATTATCGCGGTGTGGGCGTCCCCGGACGCCGTCCCGACCTTCGGATTGATTGCGGGTATGGGCGTGTGGACCATCATTGCTTCCCTATCCTGGTGTCAATCGACCATCCTTGGGGCGGCGGCCAAGGTTAAGGGGCAGGCTATCTATACTGCGATCGGAGCGATTGTAAATGTAATCGCTTCAGTCTTCCTCGGTCACTTATTCGGTCTGGTTGGCATAATAATGGGAACGCTTGCAGCTTATTCGCTTTGCATCATCGTCCCTCAAACGCTGGAAGTTCAAAGGGTGTTGAGGGGGAATCTCTCATGATCGCCGTTACCGTGGGAAATCGGCTGCCGGATGCTGGACTTGAGGGTTAGTAGCGCATAGCTTCGACTGTTCTGCGTAAGCAAATGAACGATCGATCTCTTGAGCAGGCGAATCCGATGCACCAGCGATCCGCCTCCCCAACCGGTTTCCTTGATAAACGCCCATTCGGCTGCCAGGAAATTTTCATAGCGTGGCTGACTCATCTCTGTCTCAAGATTCATGAGGGAAAGACCGTGTTGAATTGAGATATCCAAAACAAAAACCTGATCTCCACCGGCCTGCAAACGATGAAACACGATGTGGTCCAGATAATCCAGCCAGTATTCTTTGGGAAATCCGCCTATCCTCTTCACCGCCTCAGTTCGCAGGCAAGCGGCAGAATTGAGAGCCGTCAAACGTGAGGCAGGTATTCCCGAGAAGTTCTGAGCGATAGGTCTGTTTTGAAAACTTCCGACCGTCAGCGGAGAAATCATCGTGCTGCCGTAAACGAGCCGGGGCACAAGTGCACACACCCTTTGCGGAGGCGTACTCTCGATCTCCTGGAGTAGTGACGAGAACAGACCAATTTCGACCAGAGTGTCTTGATCCAGCAGCAAGAGCCAATCGATTCTTCCCGAGTCAGCTAATGCGAGTGCATGGTTATATGCCGACGTCAGGCCGCCATTATGCGCATCGTGATGGTACTCGATTGAAGTGAACGGAAAATCGGCGGGAACGAATGGATGTTCGACAGGCGAGTTATCGTATATCAAGACCGCAAGCTGCTGGGCTAGGTCGCTGCTCTGGTTGAGGCACGCGATGAGCGAACGGATTGTCTCCGATTCTCCCGGGCCGCATTGATATAGCACCACAACGCATTGAACTCGAGCCCCAGCCATCCTGATCTCAGCATATCCCACCGAACGGGGTTCGTAACTTGGATACTGACGGAGTTCTATGCAGCCGCGAGCGGAAATCAAAGGAGCATAGTTGCTGATAACCTCAACCAACTAAAATTAAATGCAGTTGAAGGGGTAGGCGGATTGGCAGTATCCGATGAGGATGGAATTGTGACCAACGGTATCCAGCAGCGGAGCGTCAAGGCCATAGCAACCGAAGGTCCGCTGATCGAGATTGCACTGGCTACTTACAACGGGGAGCGATATCTTCCCGAGCAGCTTGACTCTCTCTTCGCGCAGAGTTGGATCAACATTCGCGTGCTTGCAAATGATGACGGTTCTTCGGATGGAACGCTGAGCATTCTGACTCGATATGCGGACCAGCATCCTGACAAACTAAGCGTGGATTGCAATCCAATTCCGCTTGGTGCCTGCGGCAATTTTGCGTCGATCATGGAGCGTTCGGCGGCCAACTATCTGGCGTTTTGCGATCAGGATGATATCTGGAGTGCCAGCAAGCTCGCCCGATGCATGGTCGCAATGCAACAAGCAGAAGCACAGCACGGCAACTCTCATCCTGTTCTGATTTACACCGACATGCGGCTCGTTGCGGGTGACGGTAGCGTCCTCTCCGAGTCGCATTGGAAGAGAGCCGGTGTCAGACCGGAACGAGCCCGCTTTCGAAACCTGCTGGCACAAAATCTTGTAACCGGATGTACCATGATGGCCAATCGTGCCCTTATAGACTTGGCTTTGCCTGTGCCGGCAGGCGATGCAATCATGCATGACTATTGGTTGTCGTTGATCGCTTCTGCTTTTGGTACGTTGATTCCTATCCCAGAACTGACGGTCGACTATCGCCAGCATGGCAGCAACGTAGTGGGCGTTGGTGGAGGGTTGTCTTGGGTTCAGCGTCTCAGGAGGTTCAGAAGTGACTCGGTCTTGGAAACATGGCTCGATGCCGCAGCTACTCAGGCATCTGCGTTCTTAAAGAGATTTGGCGCCGTGCTTAGAGAAGAAGATCGTTCTGCGTTGACTGCCATGACGGTACTCCCGAGACAATCTTGGCTGCAAAGAAATCTAACTCTTCTGCGTCACGGAATCAGGCGAACTGGAACGCTGAATCATCTGCAGTTTCTTGTTCGCCTTTGAGCGAGGCGGTGTCAACACGGATATGTCACTGCGGAATATCGGCTTCACGGCATGCGCGCCAACAAGAAGATATGGTGAGGCAGTGCAGTTTCCACCGCCAGCACCTCCATTCCCACCTTGGTGAGCAGTTCTCGGCTGTTAACTTCATCGAATACATGGTGATGGAGACAACGGTTGACATAGTTATTCAGCGAGCGGGCGCGAAATTCTTCTGGAGTGCCCGAGGGCGGATCCATACTTAGATCGTGCGCCTGCAAAATTTCGGGCAAATGGGTTAGGTCGTCCTCCTGAGTGTTCTGTTCAAAATCCTGAATCATGTGGTTGACTGGTGTTGGCACTCGCCGATGGTCAAAGGTTCTGGAATAATCCGGAAGAACTAGAATCAGGGAGCCACCAGGACGAGTGATTCGCTGCCAGTTCTTCAGCGCTTTAACCGGATTCGCAAAGTGTTCGAGATTGTGAGAAGACAAGATGAAGTCATAACTCTCATCAGCCACAATTGAGAGATCGGAGCCATCGCAGAATATGTTCTTACCAGCGCGACCGTGCGGACTAAATGTGTAGCTGTCCGAATGATTAGCCCACGCTGTTGAACGCGCAAAGTCGCAATTATCCAGAGAACCCAACTCTCTGTAAATTGGCATGGGGCTGTACCTGTCTCGAAATACCGCGCTCGGGCCACCGATCTCTAGGCCATTCTTTCCTTTGACGAGCGAAACGGACAACTTAAAACATGAGACGCGGCCCTGAAGCACTATTCGCGCTTTAGTTATAGCGCGACTGAATACGGAAACGGCCATTAAAGACTCCACTCAAGATCGGAAAGATGTTATGGGCTGTCATCACACCAGAGGCCAGGAGCAAGAGGACAGGTGCGTGGATTGAGAACATGGAGGATATGTCCTCAACCATAATGCTAAGTGATGAATGTGATGGAGCGACTGTTGTGCTGGCTCGAGAATCCATGTGTCCTACAAATAAGCCCGCGCATGACAGGCGGCGTATCGTAACGCCTCAGGAAGACTCGCCCCGTGCCTCAATGTTGCGCCCAGGACCCCAACAAAAAACTTTGCCGCTTTTCCCGGAGAGTTATCCAAACCACGCGACAGCGCATTGATGCGTACCCTGCGATACACTTCCTGCGGAGATTCGCGGTGGCTATGCTCCACTCTCAGTTGAGGAAAATACTCCAACCTGCCTCCAGATTCAAGATGTTGCCTTGCCCAAAGAAAGTCTTCGCTGGCCGCGACTGCAGGAAATGGTGTCCTCTCCCACGCGCTGCGGGTCAAGGCTGACGCGGCATTCGAAAACGCCCCCGGATCCTTCAGGGCCACAGCGTGTTTTCCCTCGGGGAAGCGCCGTGCCAGGTACGCCCTTTCATAGGCCGTGCTACCGAACAGTTCACCAGGCACTTGTCTGAGATAAAGTGCTGCGGCTTCATCGCCGCTCAGCCTTTCCAGAACTGTTTTCAGTATCATTTTATCCGTCAAAAGAACATGACCGGATACAAAAACGCACACTGGAGCCTTCGATAGGCTCATCAACAGATTGCAACTGCTTCCAAATTGAAAATCTTCCGGCGCAATTTGATATAAGGTGCAATCTTCCTCACCTAGCAAATCCAGGGTTCCATCAGTGCTGCCGCTGTCGAGAAAGATCAGTTCGACATTGTCTCGACCATGTTGGCGATTGAGTCTACGCAAAAACTCAGGAATTGCCTGAGCCTCATTCTTAACTCGCACAAGGACGGAAATCTCCGCTGACGAGGATTGAGAGCCGCGAAGCTGTTTAAGACTCAATGGCAGCGGGGTATTGTTTTCCAATCCTTACCTCTGGCATGAAGAAGATCGCCAGCCACACAACCTGCGTGATGATTGGCAAGAGCAGAAAGTGGTCGTAGAAGACGGTCAGCAGAAGACACTGCGCAAGCACGGTATAAATCAAGAGATCGCGAAGGCTTGTCCTCTTCCAAAAGTATGCGGAGACCGCCCCAATGGCGGATGAGAAAAGAAAAATTCCGATATATCCAAAGTCTTGAAACGGTCCAGCAAAAGCTGTACTGACGTTGAAGGCATCGGTTACCAGAGTTCCTGTCCCAAGTGAAGCTGAGTTCTGACCAAAAACCATTGTCCGCAAGACTGTCGGCAGCAGTGAAGACAGGGTGTTCGGAAACAACGGATTGTAGAGTGGGGGTGTAACATGCGCTGTGTAAACCAGATTGTTCAGGGGAGTTGCAAGGTAGATGTAGCCCCATAAGATACCCGAAGGCAGCCATTGCGGATAGTTTTTGGTTGGCTGTGCGAGCAGACGAAAAGATTCGCTGCCAGTACGAAAGTCCCCTATGAAACCGAAGACGAGAATGAGGATCGCGACACCGCCCACAAGCCGGAGCACAGTGCCAAAGCGAATCCGCTGCATCTGCAAAATCAACAGCGACACTTCGAGCACGATCACAATCATCATGTTGCGTGTCACTGCGAGCGTGGACCACAAAAGTACGAAGGCAGGAATCAACAAGTATCGTTTTTGCCTGAGCACACCAAAGAGCGCCGCATTCGTGATGGCGATGGCGAGAAGAAGCGAGTTCATGAAGCCGTGAACGGAGGGAATCCCAAAATCCATGTAGGTTTTAGATTTGCCCTGGAGCAACCATACAATCGGGATTCCTCCGCTTACGACGATCTCCACGCAGGACATGACGATCCAAAAGATAAACCAGCGGCGAAGGCGCATCGTGAGTAAATCGAAGTTCAGTCTAACTTCAACCCTTTTAGCCCCGAAAGCGAATTGCGAAAAGTGGAAAAATATCAGATATAGAAACACTGAACAGAAAAAAGGCACCCACAGACGGGTCACGAGAGCCAGCGCGTCTGCTGATGTATAGAGAAGTAAATCGCTCAGGCGAATGGAATATAGAAGAACCGTTACCGCCCAAACGCCTGAGAACAACGTAAGCGGATGAAATATCCAGGATCGATCCCGCTGATTAAACCGGTAGCTATCAAGCAGGCGAACGGATCTCTCGTGGATTTCTTGACGCGTCATAGAGACTGCTTGTCAGTGGATTTCATGCTCGCCGCCCATTGAGCCCGTACAGATGGGTTAGATCGGATTCTCGCAAACCCATGTTGAACATAGACCGCAAGGCAGGAAAAGAACAGCGCCGCGAAGGTGAATCCAGGGACTATAAGCGATCCGTGCGGTCCCGATTTCTTGTCGGGTGGCACCGCGTGATCGACCACTTGGATGACTGGCGCAGACTTGGCTTCATCGATGCGGGCAGCCTCGTATTGCTTTGAGAGCAGGTCATAAAGGGCTTCATGATACTTAACATCGCGATACTTTCTGGCGAACTCAAGGCTATCGGCAGCTACACGGCCGGCAGGCAGAGCGACGTCTCCAGCTTGCTCATGGAATTGCCGATCGTCTTCCAGGTGGGCGAGCTGCGCCTGCATGGTCGAGATCTCTTCACGCAGACGAATCACGTTCGGGTTTTGATCTGTTGAGGAGACGCGGAGAGACTGCATCTCAACTTCGCGGCTTGCGATCTGCGCACGCAACTGAGCGATCGATCCGATGATCATTTGTGCCTGACCGCTCAACTGAATCAGGCCAGTTTTCTGCTGCGTCGCACGAAGGTCGTCTTCTGCGGCGGTAAGCGCCTTCTTCTCTGTGTCCAACTGCTGGTCGAAAAATAATCTTCGTTGTGCTGCCTCGGTGATCGCAAGGTTTGAATTCATCCCATGCAGCTGGTCGACATAGGCATTGGCCAGATCACTGGCACGACGCGGATCGTGATCGACTACGGAGATATGGATCAAGCCATCCTTGCCTGCTTCGATCTCAGTATGTGACTTGAGGGCTAGGCGAGTGTCCTGCAGATTCGTTCGCTTGTAGACCGATTGCAATTGATACTTTGCGATGAGATTGTCAGCGATGGTTCGACTCTGGAGAAAACCGACATACATGTCGGCGGGTGTCTTGAGTCCCAGGGCTGATCCCCCTCCCAGCGCTGACAGAGAACCCAACTGACTCATCAGACCTGCGGACGATGATTGCGGCTGGGGCGGGAGGATGATGGCAGTCGCAGTGAAGTTAGGCTTAAGTAACAGCGCCACCGCCACCCCCAGCAGAAATCCGGCTAAGGTGACAACACCGATCGTTCGCCGTCTCCGAACGAAGATCAAAAAGATGCCGAGAGCGTCGATTGTCTTCTCGTCCGCACCGGACAGTGAGTCATAAGCGCGAATTTTCTGTTGCTCAACGGTACCCATTGTCGAAGTGATTATATAGTTATGCACGAACTACAGGTGCGCTCTCCGGAGCAGATGAAACGTTGGTTCTCCTTCGACAGGCTACTTCGGCAGCTACAATCAATCGAATGGTGTATGTCGTTGTACCCACATTGAATGCGGCCGCAGAGTGGCCGCGATTTGGGCCAGCGTTGCTCGCCTGCGTCAGGCCAGAGCAAGTTTTGATCATCGACTCGGCCTCGGAGGACGATACAGTTTCTCTGGCCAAGGCTGACGGAATTCGAGTTTGCTCCATACAAAGAGCTGAATTCAACCATGGCGGCACCCGGATGATGGGAGCCGCGATGTTGCCCGATGCTGAGATATTGGTCTACATGACCCAGGACGCCATTTTGGCCGATTCCAATGCGATCGCAAATCTGGTCAGCGCATTCCATGACCCCGGCGTTGCGGCTGCCTATGGGCGACAGTTGCCACGCCCCGGAGCGGGCGCGATCGAGGCCCATGCACGCACTTTCAACTATCCCTCGACCTCAGATGTGCGGGATCTCGCCAGTCGGGATCGGTTGGGGTTCAAAGCGATATTTCTGTCAAATTCGCTATCAGCATATCGCCGTTCGGCATTGTTGGAAGTTGGTGGTTTCCCTTCGAACCTAATCTTCGGTGAGGACACCGTCACGGCTGCGCGTCTGCTCCTGGCCGGGCACAAGATTGCCTATGTGTCAGAAGCCGCGGCCTATCACTCTCATGCCTATACGTGCCTTCAGGAGTTCAAACGCTACTTCGACATCGGCGTTTTGCATAGCCGAGAAAAGTGGCTTCTGGAGGCTTTTGGCAGGGCGAACAAAGAGGGCAGAAAATTCATCGTTTCAGAACTAACCTATTTGTTCCATCATGATATCTGGCAGATTCCTACGGCCCTTACTCGCACAGGACTCAAACTCGTTGGCTATCGGCTCGGTCGGATGGAAAGTCGGCTTTCGCCCGGAGTGAAGCGACGCCTAAGCATGCATAGCTCATTTTGGGTGCGGTAGGTACACCCAAAAGTATCCGTTTCTCTGCCAAAGACTATGGGATTCAGGCCAACGTAAAGCAAATCCGAACGTTCCAGAAAACCGCGGACCCGTTGCTCATCGGCTGTCGGCAAATCATGCTGGGATCAACATGTTAGCAATCGCTGTCCGGTTGCGCCGCATTTCTCTCTGGTTCCGCGGGAACGCAAAGAGGCAGGACCGCCTAATTCCTTTGACGCAACCATCAGTACACCAAGAATTGTCAAGTCTTCCCAAGGCATATACAGTCGGAGATTTTCTTCTCAGTTTGCGGAAGCAGTGGAGCGAAGGTTCCCGATGCAGTAACGCGCCTAGTGGCGATACCCGGGATCCCGTCTTGTTCAACATTTCGACTTGATACAGAAGAGCGACGGATGACTAGCCTTTTGGCGGTTATGATTCTGACCAACACGCTTTGTGATGCTGAAAATAATGGTGACCGGGGCTAGGCGCTCGAAGGCTAATACTTACCTCAGGACATCCGCCTCGGTTGCCACGCCGGGCCTTCTTCCGCCGCTGCGGCACGCCCTCAAAGCTCTGGTGCCTTTCGCGTATCCACGTGGACTTTTCGCTTGCTGTCATCGGCACGGTGGTCAAGATCAGAGCACCTGTCTCGTTTCCTGGACTGGGTGAAGCCAGTGAATCGGTACGCTTTAGCCTGCTGATTGGGACAAGACGGATGAATCGACCTTGAGTCTGAGCATTCCGGTGCGCTGATGCGACATTTCCACGCGAATGTGCAACGCGGGAAGCAAAAAGAGACCGGAAGCCGGGAGTATTTGAGCTGGTTTCCGCTCGGCAATTTATTGATTATAAAATAGTTCTGGCGGAGAGAGGGGGATTCGAACCCCCGGTAGAGCTTTTGACCCTACAACGGTTTAGCAAACCGCCGCCTTCAGCCACTCGGCCATCTCTCCGGCTATCCTCGGATTATACCCGAAGCAGCATTCCCACGTTCAGGCCGCATGTTCACGCGGATAGTGGCGGCCAAAGTTCATCAACAATCCTGCTACAACCCTCGCGAAAATCCCTCCTGAAAATCGCTACGATTAAGGCCTGAGAATCACTCATCATCCTCTGCCCAGAAGCCAAATCTCCATCGCAAGTCCCCAGCGCAATGATCGCGATACCGCCCAGAAGCCATGGAGAATTGCCGATAAGTCACCTGACAATCGCCCATCGCTAAATTTGCCGGAAAAAGGGGCATTTTTCCCTTGGGACAGCGGTCAATCATTGTTACATTCACATTTATGCGTCTTGCGCCCCAATCCGCCCGGAGAAAACTCCGCATCATTCCCTTGGTCGCCGCCACCTACTTCATGGTCTCCGGCGGTCCCTACGCGATTGAAGACATCCTCGGCGGAGCAGGCTACACCACAGCCATCGTCATCCTACTGGTGCTGCCCTTTCTCTGGAGCCTGCCCACCACGCTGATGATCGGCGAACTGGCCAGCGCCATTCCCGCCGAAGGAGGATTCTACGTCTGGGTGCGTCGCGCCCTTGGGCCCTTCTGGGGATACCAGGAAGGCTGGCTATCGCTCTCCGCCAGCGTCTTCGACATGGCCATCTATCCGGCCTTCTTTGTCACCTATCTGGGCAAATTCAACCCAGCTCTCACCTCCGGATGGCACGGCTTGGTATGGTCGCTCGCGGTCGTCTTTGTCTGTTGCGCATGGAACCTCCGCGGTGCCCCTTCTGTCGGAGACGGCTCCGTCGGCCTTTTTCTCCTTCTGCTTGCCCCCTTCGCCATTTTTGTCGTACTCGCCTTCCGGCACGGCTTCACGCTTCACCCGGCAATACAGTGGAAGCACGTCTCCTCAGAGTCCTCAATCTCAGTCGCTGTACTCGTCGCCATGTGGAACTACATGGGATGGGACAACGCCTCGACCGTCGCCAAAGAAGTCGAGAATCCCCAGCGCACCTACCCCGGCGCCATGATCGGTTCCGCTCTGCTCGTGGCTTTCACGTATATCCTGCCGCTCATGGCCATGGCGTTCGCCGGCCTCTCTGCGGACAACTTCTCGACCGGCTCCTGGGTCGATGCGGCCGCGAGTGTTGGCGGCTCATGGCTCGGTTGGGCCGTCGTGGCTGGCGGAGCCATCAGCGGCTTTGGCATGTTCAACGCGCTGGTCATGAGTTACAGCCGCCTGCCCATGGCCATGGCAGAAGATGGCATGCTGCCACGCGTAGTAGCCCGCATCAACAGCCGTGGAGTTCCCTGGGTCTCCGTCCTGCTTTGCGGCCTCGCATGGGCACTGGCGCTACAGCTTCCCTTCGAACGCCTCATCTCCATCGACCTGATCCTCTACGGAGCCAGCCTCATTCTCGAGTTCGTTGCTCTCGTCGTCCTGCGAATCCGCGAACCCAACCTCGAACGTCCCTTCAAAGCCGGTAATCTGGCTTTTGCTTTTGCCCTCGGACTCGGACCGACAGCCCTGATCCTCTACGCGCTCTACGCCTCGCGCGACGAACACGTCGTCACCGGTGTCTCCGCGATTCTCTTCGCATTCCTTGTCGCGCTCATCGGCCCGGTCCTCTACTGGATTACCATCGGCCGCCACAATCGCCGCCGCCTCGCCCCGACCGCAGCAGATTAGAGAGTCGCCTTAGTGAGTCGCCGATTTTCTTCATTCAGGAATCACGCGAATCTCGAATATCTTCGGCCAAAGCTTTCCGGTAACAAACAATCGATCCGTCTTCGCATCCCAGGCAATGCCGTTGAGCACAGCTTCGCCATCGCTCAACTCTGCGTCCGAAATGATGCCCGTCAGATCGATCCAGCCCAGTACCTTCCCGGTCTTAGGAGAGATGCGCGCGATCCGATTCGAGTGCCACACATTGGCATAGATCTCTCCATGCACGTACTCCAGTTCGTTCAACTCCGTCACCTGCGCGCCATGGTCAGTGACGGTCACCCGCCGCGCAACCGTAAATGTTTCAGGATCGAGAAACTGCAGCGTCGCACTGCCATCACTCATGATCAGCTGCTGGCCATTCTGCGTCACCCCCCAGCCCTCTCCGTCATACGAGAAGCTCTTAAGCAGTCGAAAGCTGAAGCGATCGTAGACAAACGCCGTGTGCGTCTGCCACGTCAACTGAATCAGCGTGCGGCCCCAGTTCGTCAGACCCTCGGCGAAATATTTCGCTGGCACGTCATATCGCTGCAGCACCTTCCCGCTCTCCAGATCATCCATCCGCAGAGAAGAGCGCCCATTGCGCCCGGTGCTTTCGTAGAGGCGTCCATCCACAATCACGAGACCCTGCGTGAAAGCGTCAGTATCGTGCGGATAGGTGTGCACCACGCGATAACCATCTGCCGCGTAACCCGCCAACGCACCCAGCGAAAGTACAACCGCAACAACAAGGGTGCGCAGCAATCCGGTTACCTCTCCATGAAGAAGTGATCGATAAGATAGTCGCGTAACTCAAAATCAAAGCTGCGTGTATTCTGCTTCGCATCTCCCGGGGCGCCCGCGGACGGGCCTTTGTCCGTGGGGTGCTCATCCTGAGCATCAGTGTTGTAAGCCACAATGTAAGCACTATGCGTCGCCGGATCGATATAGAAATGGCTGCGAAACCCATTTTGCCATCCCGCATGGCCAACCAGCTTCAACTGTCCGTCCGTATGCACAAAGAAGCTTGTTGTAACCTCATCCTGCGCGCCTTTGCGAGATTGAAAATCATCATCCGGCGCCACCGGCAAAAACGGCTTCCACATCTCCTCAAGCGAAGCCCGCTTCAGGATCATCCCGTATTCCGCCTCTTTCGTCGCATCGCCAAGCAGAAAGCCAAGATACTTCAGCATGTCGCCGATAGGAGCATTCAGCCCGCCATTCGACCGCGTAATTCCAGTATCGAAATCGAATGGGTCTTCCGATAACTTCCCGTTCTTCAGGTCCCAGCTATGCGAGCGATACTTCAGCAGAAAGTAAGGGCTCTTATCGAAGTAAGAATGGCTCATCCCTAGAGGCCGCAGGAGATTCTTCTCCATGTATACCTGGTACGGATCGCCGGATAACCGTTCAATGATTTCGCCCAGAAACACCACGCCTAAGTTCGAATAACTAAATTTAGCTCCCGGAGCAAAAGCCACATCCGTATACGGCAGCATAGCCACAATCTGCGACCACTTTGTCGGCTCAAAAGGCTGCCATGCTTTATCGTCATCGCGCCACGGCCACGTCGCATCGCGAAACCCGCCTGAATGCGACATCACATGCCGAATCGTCACATTCGAAATCGGCCCAAACGAATCATGCACCGCCGCCAGTTCTGGGATGTACTTAATCAGCGGATCATCCAGCGACAGCAGCCCACGATCGCGTAGTTGCATGATCGCTATGCCCGTAAATGTCTTGGTGCACGAAGCCCAGTGATAAGTCGTGTCGTCATCCACCGGCACAGCAGGTGAGTTATTCTGCAGCCCATAACTCCCTCGCAGCACAACCTTGCCGTTACGCAAAATGGCCAGGCTGCTGCCTACAATGCCGTTCCTGCGCAGGCCCGCCTCATAGTAACTACGAATCGCGGCACCGTTCGAAATTGAATCCTGAGCCATACCCGGCAGCGAAAAGCAGAAAACAGCCAACATCAAAACCGGCAAACGCCAATTGCGCATTACGATCTCCGTGCCCTCAGGCCTTCGCCGCCTTCTTCGCCTTATTGTCGTCGAATTGTTTCTTGGCCCTGATGATGTGATCGCGCGCATAAGAGGCATCGTGCCAGCCTTTGATCTCCACCCGCTTGCCTTCAAGGTCCTTGTAGATCGAGAAGAAGTGCGTGATCTCTTTCAGCATGTGCGGATAAATATCCGTGTAATTCCACACGTTGTTGTAGCGCGGATTGTTATTGCCAACCGCCAGCACTTTCTCATCCAGCACACCCTGGTCCATCATCTCCAGCAACCCAATCGGACGCACCTCGTGCACGCAGCCCGAGAAGCTCGCGTATGGCACCAGCACCAGCACATCCAGAGGATCGCCATCATCGCTCAACGTCGAAGGAATAAATCCGTAATCGCCCGGGTAGTGCACCGGCGAATACAAATTGCGATCGAGCTTGAAGACATGCAGTTCCTTGTCGTACTCAAACTTGTTCGTACCGTCTTTCGGAATCTCGATAACCGCACGAAAGACCTCTGGTGACCGGTCACCGATAGGCAATTCCAGGTAGTTGATCATTGTGTTTTTGCTTCTCCTCACTAGCGGTTGGGTGGGGCCTGCGGTTGCGCACGGGGGATTTGAGCGGAATCCATCCGATGGAACTACTATAATTAAGCCACATGAAGGCCCATGTCTATGTCACTTTAAAGACTTCCGTTCTGGACCCCCAGGGTCAGACCATCCAGAACGCTCTGCACAAGATGCAATTCACCGGTGTCGAAAGCGTACGTCAGGGCAAGTATTTCCAGCTTTTGCTGGCCGATGGCTTGTCCGTCGAAGCCGCCCGAGCCGAAGTCGAGCGCGTCGCCAAAGAAGTGCTTGCCAATTCGGTCATCGAGGATTACACCTACCGCATTGAGGAATAACGACCGATGGCAAATGCGGCCGGCTACAACAATCCAGGCGATCAGGATCCCTACCCCAGCTCGATTGCAAAAACAGCGGGCCTCTGCGTGGCTGGCTGGGTGGTGGGATACCTCATCTCCAGCGTCTCATCCGTTCTCTTCTTCATCCTCGGCCACATCTCGCCTGCCCAGTCGGCTTCCACCGGCATCATGTGGCTGACCGCGATCTACGGCATCGTCTTCTCGGTGATCGCCGCTGTCGCCGGGGCGTCGTTCTGCCGCAGATACGCCCTCGGCATTGGAGCAGCGATAGCCGCAACCATTGCAGCCGCAGGCATGTGGTCCTGGTGGGCCACCCCCGATCACGCCCACTGGACGCAGGCCATCGCCATCCTGCTCATGGCCCCCGCAGCCCAATTCGGCGCCCTCTTCCGCCGCTCCGACGACTAATGAATTGACGAGCCCTTCTCGCACGTCAGCCCACTAGAGTTCTTAGACCGGCCTCACCGCATAGCCGCAATGCGCCTGCGGTACGCGTTCAGACCTAACCGTCCGGCCTCCCAAATCAGCTGCGCGCTGACGATGGCGCAAACAACTGTCAGGCTCAGGCGGATCCCTTGGTTGATTCCGTCCGCAGTCGGACCGTACTGGGCCTGGTCCAGAGCAGGGTTTCGAAGCAGAACCCAAACCTGTCCCGAGAGCAGCACCCCAAGTGGAATCAAACCGATGGCTTTCATTACAACCTGCTGCACAGGATGGGCCTGCCGCCACGCTCCGCGTGCCAGCTCCACGCAGCGCCAGCCTAGCTGCAGCACGTTCAGCACGACAATGCAGCAGTAAAACTGAAACCAGATAGGAGCAAGCCGGAACGGCGACGAATGCAGGAACGCCGCTCCCGGCCCCCATAGTACATAGGGATGCTGCGGAACCAGCAGCAGCCAGATCAAAAAGAGAAATCCGAATATCACCTCTGCTATGGCATGAGCGCGCGTACGTTGCTTCTTCTTCGGACTAAGTGCGTCTTCGAGCGCCGGCATAGCCGTTGATGGCCAACCGTCAGACACTGAGATCGTCGGTAGTTTGGATGGATAATGCGTAACGATGAACTCAATCGCCGCAAAAGTAAGCGTGATCCATGCAGCCGTCGTCATGAGCACCAGTGGCAGACGCAGGCAGGCCTGGAGCACCGAATTCCACGTGCCATTTGTCGTTGCGATCACGACCGCATTCACCACCACGTAAATCGCTGCTACCCAAAAGAACGTCAACCGCATCACCATCCAATAGACCGGGAAAAACGTAGGCCCGATCAGATATTGCTGTGGCTGATATCGAGCCGCCATCTTCGTCGGCGGACCGATCTCCTTCAGCCAGGCCTCCGCTTCTTCCTTGGTCAAAGGACGGCCAAGCTCTGCTTCCTTGTCTTCAAGCTGCGATTCAAGGTTGGCCCGGAGCTCGGCAATGATGTCGTCCTGCCGCTGCCAAGGCAAATACTTCCTGACGGATTCGAGGTAACGATCGAGAAGTTCCATGTCGTATTCCTTATTTCGTTACAAGATGTTGTTGATGGATGCGTTGATGTCGTGCCACTCCCCCAGCAACCTGGCAAAGATCTCTTCGCCGTCACCCGAGAGGCGATAAAACCGCTTGTTGCGCTTGTCTTCTTCCCGCCACTCGCTGGCCAGCAGGCCCTGAGTCTCAAGGCGCCGCAGCAGCGGATAAAGAGTGCTTTCATCGATCACCAAACCACGTTCGGCCAAAGCCTTGCGCAGGGTGTACCCGTAATGCTCCTGCCTCAGTTGCGCCAGCACTGCCAGAGTCAGGCAGCCGCGCCGCAGTTCCAGGCGAAGGTTCTCAAAGAGGCTTTCCGCAATCGTCATGCTGTACCTCATACACTGTACATCAACTACTGTATAAGAAACAGTGTATGACGTCAAGCATCTTTTTAAAAGTTTTTTGAGAAAGTTTTTGGAGTGGTCTTTTGATGAACCTTGAATGAACCTAACCTGAATGGCCCTAAGCTGAAATTGGGCAACCCGGGGGACTGCTTATCGTCGCGAATATCGCAGCCCTCGTCCATCGTCTATCGCCAGCTCGAAGGGATGAAACGTGAAAACCCGAATCCAGGTCACAGTACCCCTGCGCAAGTACAGTTTCCCGACCCGGTGTGCACATTGTTTCGGAGGGGGAACAATGACAAGGCGCAAAATAGCCTTCGATAAACGAAAGCTCAAGGCCGATAAGTCAGATGACCAGCATCCCGAATACATCCTTCCTGAAATCCCCTTCTGTCAAAAGTGCGCCGCTCGGCAACGCATATGGACAATCGCCGGCGGGTTTCTAGCCGGTCTCGGCTTCATCGGCGCCTTAATTTTCACTGTCTGGCTTGATCTCGGTCTGGGCAAATGGGTCAATGGTTGGATATTCACGATATGCAGCATACCGTTTTGTATCCCAGGAATCTTGCTGTGCGACCATCGAGATCGAACCGTGCAGGTCTTCGCGTTCACCAAAGACACGATTACCTTTTCCTTCAAACGCGCCGACTACGCAGAGCAGTTCATGAAGCGAAACAAAGTCCACGCCGATGCCGAATCCGCGCTGCCTGGATGAAGCTCCTTTCAGCAGCGTTCATGTTGTGATTTTCGGCCACGCCCGGTCATTGCTGCGCAGGCTGTGGTCGCGCACGCAGGACTTCAACCGATCACAACTTTGTATAGATTGCCGTTGTTATCCTTGGCTACGCCCTAAGGCTGATTGCTCTGCGTCGCGCTGTGAATCTCCACCTGCAGCGAGGTCCCCCGGTTTCCGGTCATCGCCACGCGACCATACTGCCCCTCGCCGAGGACATGCGCCAGATAATACCCCTGCCCGTACATCAGGTCCCACGCCGCATCCATCCCGGCAGCCATCGGGGGAGGCGTCGCTTCGACCTCTCCCATGCGAGTTTTCTGCCTGGATTCCACCAGCCGCAGATCTCCTTTGAATACCTCGCCGCCGTTCAGCACTGCAGTGAAAGTACCTGACCTGAAATCTGCATGCGCAGTGAGCTTGCCCGCAAAGACAGGCGGCGGAGTCTGGGCCGAGAGCGGCCCCTGAACGGGGTAAAGCCGAGCCCTCACAGAACATCCAGTGAGAACCGAGGCCAGAACAAGAATCACCATGCCCAACAGAAACGCAATCGGCTTGCCACGCATTTTGGATTTTCTCCTTATGCGTCCATGGACGTTCCCGCAATCGGAAAGGATGCGGTACCCGTGACAGCCCGTCCCCGATCCTGCAACTCCTTAGCCCACACCGGGTTCTACAATCTACCTATGTGCGGAATCGTCGGTTATGTTGGCCCCAAAGAAGTAGTCCCTGTCATCCTCGAAGGCTTGCGGCGTCTTGAATATCGCGGCTACGACTCAGCCGGCATCGCCGTCGGCTGCCCCGGCGAAGAAAAACTCCAAATCCGCCGCGCCCCCGGCAAGCTGCGCAACATCGAAAAAGTCCTTCACGACCAACCGCTCAGCGGCACCTACGGCATCGGCCACACCCGCTGGGCCACCCACGGCCGACCCACCGAAGAGAACGCCCATCCCCACCGCGACTGCACCGGACGTATCGTCGTCGTCCACAACGGCATCGTCGAAAACTACCTCGAACTGAAAAGGGAACTGACCGCCCAGGGCCACGTCTTCGTCACCGAAACCGACACCGAAGTCATAGCCCACCTGATCGAACAGATTCAAAAGGAAAGCTCCGTTCCCCCAGCCACCGAAGCGGGTGCCCCATCCTTGCCCCGTTCTGTGGGGCAAGGGTGGGTCCCAACAATGCCCCTTGAAGAAGCCCTCCGTCACGCTGTCAAGCGCCTAACCGGAGCTTTCGCTCTCGGCGTCCTCTCCTCGCTCGAACCCAACAAGATCATCGCCGCCCGTCTCGGTCCCCCGGTCGTCATCGGCGTAGGAGAAGGCGAGTACTTCGTAGCCTCCGACGTCCCCGGCATCCTCCACCACACCCGCAACATCGCCTTCCTCAACGACGGCGAAATGGCCATCCTCACCCTCGACGGCGTCGAACTCACCGACTTTAAAGGCCGTCCGCTGCCTTTAAAGATTCAGCGCATAAACTGGGACCCCATCCAGGCAGAAAAAGGTGGCTTCAAGCACTTCATGCTCAAGGAAATCTGGGAACAGCCGCGCGCCATCCGCGACACCACCCTCGGCCGCATCTCACTCGATTCCGGCCAGGTCTTCCTGAATGAAATGGGCGTCTCTGCCGAAGAGCTCGCCAAAGTCACCAGCATCAACATCGCCGCCTGCGGCACAAGCTGGCACGCCGCCACCGCCGGCAAATACATGATCGAGCGCCTCGCCCGCATCCCCGTCGAAGTCGACTACGCCAGCGAATACCGCTACCGCAATCCCATCGCCGATCCCAACGCCCTCGGCATGCTCATCACCCAATCCGGCGAAACCGCCGACACCCTCGCAGCCCAGCGCGAAATGATCGCTCTCGGCTCCAAAACCGTCGCCATCTGCAACGCCGTCGGAGCCATGATCACCCGTGACGCCAACGGCACCATCTACACCCACGCCGGCCCCGAAATTGGTGTCGCCAGCACCAAGGCATTCAGCTCGCAGATCACAGCGCTCTTCCTCTTTGCCCTGCATCTCGCCCAGGTTCGCGGCCAGCTCTCTGCCACCGAATCCCTGCATCTAGTCGAAGAACTAAGCCGCATCCCAGCCAGAATTGAAGAGATGCTCAAGTCCATCTCCGATCAATGCGAAAAGCTGGCCGTAACCTTCTCCACCGCGCGCGACTTCCTCTATCTCGGCCGCGGCATCCACTTCCCCATCGCCCTCGAAGGCGCCCTCAAGCTGAAAGAAATTTCCTACATTCACGCCGAGGGCTACCCCGCTGGCGAAATGAAGCACGGCCCCAACGCCCTCATCGACGAAACCCTCCCTGTAGTAGTCATTGCCACGCAAGATCCAAATGACTCCGGCTCACGCCTTCGCTACGAAAAGACCCTCTCCAACGTGCAGGAAGTCACAGCCCGTTCCGGCCGGGTAATCGCCATCGCAGTTGAGGGCCAGCAAGACATCGCACAGTTAGTCGAGCACGTAATCTCCGTCCCCAGAGCCCCCGAACTATTGCTACCCCTCTTGGAAATCGTCCCCCTCCAACTACTCGCCTACCACATAGCCGTAAGAAGAGGCTGCGACGTAGACCAGCCAAGAAACCTCGCCAAATCCGTCACCGTCGAATGAGGTACCAGTCGGTTAACGAAGAGTCGCAAGATGATATGATTTGGCTACTTTTCCAAGGGTCGTTCAATCGTGAAGGGTCGAAAGCGATAACCAGCCAATCACTCTTATGGTTCAAAATCTCACGGCTTTTCAATTTACGCGTTTCATGACCAGTGGAAGAACCTCTCCTGCGCTACTCAGTTGTGAAGACGAATCTGCATCGGCTGCGGGAGAATGGGTGGTGAAGCTTCGCGCTTCCATCCAGCAGGCAGGGTTGCTGAAGGAGTTGGTCGGAAACAGGTTGGCATCTTATTTTTGTCTACCAACACCCGAACCGGCTCTTATTACGATTGAACCCGAGCTCGCAAGACTGATCGCAAATTCCCACTCGTCCAAAGCTGCCTTGATCAATGGCAGCGTCGGCCTGAACTTTGGAACGAAGGTTATGACTGGTTTTGGCACATGGCTCGTTGACAGGCCGATCCCGGGCGCCATCCGGCAAACGGCCACAGAAATCTTCGCTTTCGATGCCCTGATTCAGAATCCAGACAGACGGTTCGACAACTCCAATGTGCTTGTGAATGGAGAAACTGTGCTGATTTTCGATCACGAACTTGCATTCTCGTTTCTCCTGGATATCTTTCCTTCGCCGACCCCTTGGCAATTGGACCGTCAAAAATACTTGATGAATCACGTTTATTATCGCCAATTGAAATCTCAAAATGTAGATCTCAATGCCTTTACATTGCGTTTGGCCGGTCTCTCAGATGCAGTTATTAATCAGATATTTGCGGATGTACCCTCAGAGTGGAACAATGACGACGTACCGAAAATCGGCCTGCATCTCGGCGTGATGAGAGATCATGCGGAAGAGTTTGCCGAAGAGATTCGGAGGTTTCTTGTATGAAAACGGAATACAGCTTCAGCGTTTTGCGATATGTTCATGACCCGACTACACAGGAGTTCGTGAACATCGGGGTTGCTGTTTTCTCCGCGGAGGCTCATTACCTACGAGCAATCTGTACACAGAAATATGGACGTATCACCCACTTGTTCCAAGAGATTGACGGCCCCCGATTTCGCCAAATCTCGCGATACCTACAGGAACAAATCTGTTCAGCAGGTCAATCGCAGAAGTCCGCACTTCCTTTCGAGCCCAATTCGAGCATCGAGCAGGTTCTGGCAAGGGTACTGCCGCCGGATGACAGTGCGTTTCAGTTTTCGAAGGCTGGTGTAGGCCTGAGTAATGATCTTGACCGAACGTTAGCGGAACTTTACCAAAGGCATGTCGAGCGCTACACCTCTGCAATTGAAGCGCGCCGCACTGACGAGGATGTGTGGCGGGTCTTTAGGGAGCCATTGGACCGTGTACTGGTGACACCACGGCTTAATCCGAAGCGAATCGTGGCACCAAGCTACGAATATGATTTTCAGCGATCGTGGAAAAACGAAATCTGGCACGTCTATGAACCCATTTCATTCGATATGGTCGAAGCTGGTTCGATGCTCGAAAAGGCCAATCGTTGGGTAGGTCGGGCGACCAGCCTGATGGATAGCGCAGAGTCTTTCAAAATCCACATGCTGTTGGGAGAACCGGTGGATGATCGATTGAAAGAGGCGTTCATAAAGGCGCAAAATATCCTGAACAAAATGCCAGGAAAGAAGGAATTCATTAGGGAATCTGAGGCGAATGCCTTTGCAGAAGAATTGGCGCGAGAGGTTGCGAAGCACTAAGTCCAATCCCTCTTTATTTAAGTAGATTCTTTTAGTGATGCTGTCTCAGGACCGATGCATGCCAAATTTGGAGCTGTTTTCCGTAGTAGCGCTGCTGCAGGATTTGCCGCAGAAAGGTCTCGTCCGCGGTCAGATCGGAACCGTCGTAGAGGTTTACTCGCCAACCGTCGGCGAAATTGAATTCTGCGATCAGGACGGACGAACCTATGCTCTTGAACCCCTGAATTCTGACCAGTTGATTCGCTTGTACGATCGTCCGCTTGAGCAAGTCGCATAAGCGCCGTGCGAAATAATCCGTATTCTCTGTAGGCCGCGCAGAAGTGGAGATAAAGTGCCCGACACATGCTCATTCACCCGCTGGTCCGACGTAGAGATAGAACCACTAAGCTCCCACATCGGCCGCCAGTTCATCGTCGGCACCGGCACCATGGTCGCCCGCGTCCTGCTCAAAAAAGGCGCCCACGTTCCCCTGCACAGCCACCATAACGAACAGATCACCTACATCCTCGAAGGCGCATTGAAGTTCGCCCTCGAAGGCAAAGAGGTCACCGTCCACGCCGGCGAAGTCCTCTGTATCCCGCCCAACGTCCCCCACGAAGCATTCGCCCTCGAAGACACAGTCGACCTCGACATCTTCAACCCCCCACGCCAGGACTGGATCGACCGCGACGACTCTTACCTGCGATCCAGCCCTGACCTCACCCTGAACAAAAGCTGACCCATGAACCTCGGCCTCAAAGATCGAAGCGTAATCGTCTGCGCCTCCAGCGAAGGAATCGCCCGAGCCGCCGCCGAAAAGTTCGCTGAAGAAGGCGCGCGGCTGGCTATGTGCTCTCGCGACCCCAACAAACTTAAAGCCGCAGCCGACGCGATCCGCACTCGCCACAACGCACAAGTCCTCGCCGAACCACTCGACGTCACCGACCCTAGAGCCGTTCAGCAATTCGTCGCCCACGTCGTCGCGCGATTCGGAAGCGCAGGCGTCTGCGTCACCAACGCCGCCGGCCCTCCGCCAAAGCCATTCTCCGCAACCACCACAGAAGAGTGGCATCGAGCCGTCGAGTTGAACTTCATGAGCATCATCCACTGCGCCCACGCAGTCCTGCCGCTCATGCAAAAAAATCAATGGGGCCGCCTCATCACGCTGACCTCAGTTTCAGTCCGCCAACCCATCCCCGATCTCGTCTACTCCAACTCCGTTCGCGCTGGAGTTCTCGGCCTCGTAAAGAGTCTCTCCAACGAATACGGCAAAGACGGCATCACCGTGAACAACGTTGCGCCCGGCTACACCGCCACAGAACGCCTCCGCGAACTGGCGCGCAAGCAGGCCACAGCAGCCGGAATAGACGAAGAACAATCTCTCGCCAACCTCGGCCAGGAGACAGCGCTAAAACGAGTGGCTACGCCAGAAGAAGTAGCCGACGCAATCGTGTGGCTGGCATCCGACCGCGCCTCCTACATCACCGGCCAAACCATCCTCGTCGACGGCGGCCTGTATAAAGGCATCTGAGTCCGTCGCAGCCTACATCAAAATTCCCGCGCAATCACCCGTAATGGGTATATTGCTGTGCCACTTATCCACGATAGAAGGTTGATTACGGCACGAATATACAAAGACTCCAGCGTCACAGGGTGAACTTCATTGTCCAGCGAAGCAATCGGCTTACCCCCACTTCGGGGCACGAGAATTCCCCGCTTTGCCGAGCGACTCGAATCGAAGTGGGCCCTCGCCCGACGCTCATCCGGCCCTGTTCGCATACCGATGAGCGAAATCATCTCCGCGCTCTCCTTCGCGCTCGACCTGACCGAGGGTACGGTCCCTGGACACGCCATCCGGTCATGTCTCTATGGAATGCGAATCGCCGGCGAACTCGGTATCTCCGGTTCAGACCTCTCATCGCTCTACTACGCCCTGCTGCTCAAAGACATCGGTTGCAGCAGCGACGCCCGCGCCATCAGGCACGATGACAAATCCCTGAACTGGACCAGGCCTTCGCTCGAGGCTGTAAGTGCACTCTGGCACCGCGCCCTTCCCTTCGCATCGCCCGCCGAACGCGCCCGCCGCGTTCTGCGCATCAGGCTTGACCAGCAGCGTAGCCACCGCACCATGATTGAGCTCAGTTGCGATCGCAGCGCCAACATCGTCCGCAAGATCGGTCTCAGTACGGCCACTGAAGAAGCAATCCGCCTCCTCGACGAGCACTGGGATGGCAGCGGCTACCCTGAGCAGCGCCGAGGGCTGGGCATCCCGCAACTCACGCGCATCGTGGCCGTCGCGCAACACATCGATATCTTCGCCGCCGAACACGGACTTCCCGCTGCCCTCGAAGAACTCGAAGCTCGCAGCGGCCAATGGTTCGACCCTGAACTCGTCCGCCTCGCACGTGCTCTGTTTGAACAGGGCGAGCTCCAAGCCGCCGTCGGCGACTTCGACCATCACGCCCGCGTTCGCGAGATCAGGCCCGATTCCGGAGACGCCCTGGAAGCCGAAGACATCGACCGCATCTGCGAAGCCTTTGCCGATATCGTCGATGCCAGGTCATCCTTCACCTACAGCCATTCCGTCAGCGTAACTCGCGTCGCCGTCGGCATTGCCGCCGAACTGGGCTTCGACGCCGAACGCCGCCGTCTCGTTCGCCGTGCCTCGCTGCTCCACGATCTCGGCAAGCTCAGCCTGCCTCACTCCATCCTCTACAAGCGCAGCAAGCTCACCGCCGACGAGTGGACGCTGGTCAAAGGCCACGCTCTTCTATCCCAGCAGATCCTCGAACGCATTTCGCACTTCGGCCCCATCGCCAAAATCGCCGGGCAGCATCACGAACGACTCGACGGCAGCGGCTACCCTTACGCCCTGACCGCCGAACAGCTAAGCCTTGAAGTAAGAGTCGTCGCCATGGCCGACGTCTACTGCGCCCTTGCCGAAACCCGCCCGTATCGCCCCAAACTCGCAACCGCGCAGATTCTAGCAATTCTCAGAAAAAACGTGCCGCACAAGCTTGATCCCGACTGCTTCGCGGCCCTGCTCCGCTATCTGCAACCCGACCCGCTTCAGGCCTGAATGAATGCTCCGGGCCTGATAAATCTGTGACAATAAGCGCATGGCCATGCAGCTCACCCCCACCGAAGCCCGCGTCCTCGGCTCGCTGATCGAAAAAGAAATCACCACCCCCGAGTACTACCCGCTCTCCCTCAACGCCCTCATCAACGCCTGCAATCAAAAAAACAATCGCGAGCCCGTCACCACCCTCGACGAAGTAGAAGTGCGTCAGGCCCTCCACGGTCTCGAAGACGACCACCTCGCCGCTCCCGTCCGCGGCGATGGCCGAGTCCCCAAGTTCGAACACCACATGCAGGAAGTCTTCAACTTCACTCGCGGCGAAATCGCCATCATCTGCGTCCTCCTCCTGCGCGGCCCGCAAACCCCCGGCGAACTCCGCAGCCGCACCGAGCGCATGTACCGCTTCGACGAACTCACCGACGTGCAGACCGTTCTGCAAAAACTCATGGCCCGCGAACCCGCATTAGTCAAAGTGCTGCCCCGTCAGCCCGGCACAAAAGAGGCCCGCTACGCCCACCTCTTATCCGGCGATATCGAAACCTTCGAGCCGCCTCAGTCCACATCCCACGCGTCAGCCTCCTCGCACGCCTCCGCCAGCAGCCGCTCCTCAGACGACCCCGAACTCGCAGAACGCATGGCCCAGCTAGAAGCCGAAGTAGCCATCCTCACCCGCGAACTAAGCGAGCTCCGCCAGCAATTCGAACATCTAGCCAAACAACTCGAATAGTTGCCTCGACAGCGCGACGAGTAACCCAAGTCGAGAAGGTTTTGTAACAGGGCACGACTTTCAGTCGTGCCGAAAAAGTAGGTTTAATAAACGGGGCTTAGCCCCTGTGCGTTGCCGCGCATCTAGTACGAACCTCAACCGCATAAAATAAAGCGGGCTTTCACGGTATGCTTTTCCCTCACACGCTCGCGTTCAAGCGCCACATAAAGCCCACATAAATCGGAGCCATAATGCAGCGCGACATTGATCTGATCCTCGAATTACTGACCGCGAACATACCCGGAATTCATATCGAGCAGTTGAAGGTCAGACATCCCGGAGCGGATGATGATGGCCTTTGGTTCATCAACATCCAAGATCAAGACGAAGAAGTTCAGATAGAGTCTTCAGAAGGAATGTGCCCTTTCCTTATCGAGTCCGACTTCAGTAACGAACGGTTTTACGGCCATACCGTTGAAGAAGTCGTTGCGACGATCAAACGCCTTTATGCGCTGGCATGATTATCCAATAAATCACCGGAAAGCCGGGCAGTTACGTCTCAGAAACGTCCTCTACTGGTTTGACATGAAGTTTCCGAAAAGACGACTTCGAAGAACCTTACCGGTTTATGTGCCGCCGGCTGGTTATTCCACGAGGCGGTAGGTTTTCCCATGGGGCTGGAGCACCAGACCCTCAGCCTCGAATCTGCCGACGAGTAGACGATATGGCTTAGGCCGGGGCGGCCCATAGAACAGTCCCACTCCCCTCAGATCGCGGTGCTCGTTTGCAAATGCGGGGCTCGGATGATGCTCATCGATTGGCCCGTTAAAAACAAGCATCGTGAAGTCATGGGCTTTGTGCGTGTTGACAACTACTACCGCAAAATCAGCAACTCCGTCACCGTTGAAATCTCCGGTCACAAAGTATGGATCATAGTTCGGAGCGGGCTTCCACTTGGCCCCGTATCCCACTGCACGAACGGTTCGCAAATCCTCGTCGCATTCACAGTCTTGGTCGCGAGCAAGCCGATAACTTGGATGTTGGCCGAGCCATGCTGCCACTGCAACGTTTTGGCCTGCATTAATGCTTTTTTGAGCAGAGAGGCCGAGACTTGCGACCAGTAAGAACAAAGTCACGGCGGACTGACTACGGAGGATCATTGAATCAGATGATAGTGCAGTTCGCGCAAAAACGGGTTTTTCGGAAACTTCAGGTCGAAAGCCCTTCCGTGTCACAAAGGCGTCCTTTACGTCTCGCTCGGATAGTTGAAGAAGAGCTGATTGCCGTCGAGATAATCGACCACCAGAAGCCGGTAGCCCCACGAGCCGTCCTTGACAGGAACGCCCCTGGCCTCGAGTTCTGAGCGCAGCGCGTCCAACGCAGCGACTGCGGCCTCGTGCGTCGCCGGCTCGACGTTCAGAGAAATGAACATAAGCCCCTTACCAACCTTCTCCGGCCAGGTCTTGGCCAGGATAAGCGCGCAGCCTTGCCGGTCGACCTGTGCGACGTACGCTTTGCCGTCCTCGTCGTAGCGCCAGGGGCTCGTGAAGCCGAGCTGGTCAACGTAAAAGCGAAGAGAAGCCTCGACGTCCTTGACCACAAGGATTGGGCGAGCGAACCAGTCTGTCATAGACCACGTATCCTTGACCTCGTGAATGGCATGCCGGGAATGCTACCACCCGGCCTCGTGTGTCAAAAGGGTCGTTTGCGAAATAGAGTGATGGTGCCTATATGCCACGCGCGACTTCGGGTAAATGAGGCAGTTCGTCTTGATCGAATTTCCACGTTGCTAGGTAATCTGGATCGCGAATAATCTCTCCAGTTGCGCGCAGTCTGTACTCCCCACTCGCAGCCACTCGGAGTTGTGGTGGGAGGACGACCCGCGACCCCGTATCGGCTCGCTCGACGACGAGTCCTTCTTGGTCGGCCTCAAGAATGAGACCGTGGAACTGTTCTTCGCGGACGACTTCATCTTTTGATGTCCATCGAATTCCGACTAGTAGTCGTTTGCCAACGAATGTCTCACCATTTGGGCCAATTGTTATCGGTTGTTCCATCTGAACGATCATCGCACCACTGGGCGCAAATGGGAACGTTTCACATGGTGTAGTTTCCGGTTAGTCAGTTACTCGACCGGAACCCAGAATTGATCTAGAGATTAGACTCCTCAGGTTGGTTCAACTTGCTCTTGCTCGAGCTCAGATCGTGACCCAGCGATCAGAGAAGATAAGGCACCAGGGCAGCAGTCTGATGAGCATAGGTGGCATACGCTTCGCCGAACTGGGAACGCATCCACTGTTCCTCCATGCGGAGCTTGATCCAGAACGTGACGAAGAAGAGAGCGAAAGCGATGACCCCGCGCACTTGGGAGATGGCAATCGCGGTGCCAAGGAGCCCGGTCAGAACACCGGTGTAAATGGGGTGACGCACCACGGCATAGGGACCGGTGGTGATCAGCTCGTGGTCCTGCTTAATGGTGACGGAGCGACTCCAGTTGCTTCCGAGGTACCCGCGCGCCCAGACGGCGAACAGGAGGCCGGCGACGGTGACGGCTGCTCCCAGCCAAAAGGCCCAAAGGCCATCCGGCCAGAGCTGGATGTAAAGCCAGGGCAGCGGGATGCGAGTTGTGGAGAGGAGGACGATCGCAATCAGAAAGATGAAGACGCGCAGGATACGCGAAGCAGCCGGCTCGAGGCGCTGTGTGGTCTTGGTATTGGCGGCTTTGATCTGCCAATAGACAAAAAAGAAAATCCAAACCACGGGAAAGAAATATTCGTAGAACCAGAGCATTCCGGACCTCAGGGCGCTGAGGGTGTTTACGCAGATGAGAAAGGGGAAGTTCCAAGACACGCGACATTTCACCGCCCTGCGCGATCAAGCATGCATCCGTCACTTGACTCCTGGTTTGGCGGAAAACCGGAAATTATATCTCCGCCAGTCTCGAAAAGGGTTCTTTACTGGACTCACGCGAAGTTTCTCAATGACGACTTCACGGGAGTAGCAAAGAAGCCTTTTCCTGGTCGAAAAGAACTTCATCGCTTCAAACTTTAGATATGCGATATACTCGTCTTCCACACGATATGCGGCGAGCGATTCTTCTCTTTATCTCGGGGATTTTCTGCACATTTCTAACTACTGCTGTCATCTCCGTCTATATATTCCACGACGTGGATAAGGAAATGATAGGCCATTGGAATGAAGCGTTCGCAGGACTGTGTATCGAAGGCGTTTTATTCACTTTGATTGTCGGTGGGGGAGTTGCACTTCTTACTTTGTTAGGGCGGCATTTTTTTCATCTCAAAGGATACACTCCTCGTGCAAAATTGGGCCTTTTTCTTGGCATTGGCGTTACAGTACTCCAATATCCATGGGATTTCGTCACAAGGACAGCGTTTCCAAAGCTCGCAGATTCGTATCTAGGCTTATATTTGATCGTTGCAATCGTCCTCTGCTCTATTGTTATTGTCCGAGATAACTTCAGGCAGATGAAATTGTGCCAGGCTCCGGCAGCTTGATTCGACAGTTGATAATTCCCGAAAAACGGTGTTTCCGGAAGGATAAGTTTTCGGATGAAAACCACCTCTACGAAATGCTACAAGCCGGAACAAAAGCCCCGTTAAATATTGAGTGTCCGATTAAATTAGAATCACAGAAGCGATCGACTCACGCGCTCGCCATTCCCCGCAGCCTCTTCAGCCCGTACAAATCGGAGTCACTCTTGAAAGCAACGTCGCGCAGCAACATCCTCGCTTCCATTCTCGCAATTCTGGCAGCAGCCTCACCCGCCATGCGCGCCCAGGCCCCCTCCGCCGTCAAGACCGCCGAAGCCAGCATCGACCCTGCAAACATCCGCACCCATGTCCGGTTCCTCTCCGACGACCTCATGGAAGGCCGCTACCCCGGCCTGCGCGGCGGCGAACTAGCCGCCAAATACATCGCCACCCAGTTCGCCGTCGCCGGCCTCAAGCCCGCAGG
>Ga0206936_1052_pt1 | contig 38044 bp, 37 predicted proteins | sample Alteio_BWOrgHeat_14_FD_152922 | JGI IMG/M metagenome (GOLD analysis project Ga0206936, IMG submission 152922) | Enriched cells from forest soil in Barre Woods Harvard Forest LTER site, Petersham, Massachusetts, United States -... | ecosystem: Environmental > Terrestrial > Soil > Temperate forest >... | reverse complement strand
TGAATGGGGCTTCAGTGGAAGAGCATCTTGGAAAGACAGTAGGCGAGATGGTCCCTGAGTTATTTCTCCAGTTTGAGCCGTATATTCGCCAAGCTCTACAGGGCAAAGCCATTGCGGGAGTGGAAGTGACGAAATCAGTGAGCGATGGGCAAGTCGCGAGGACTTTGTTGCTTTCATATGAGCCTGCATACGATGAAGCCGAGGAAGAGATTGAAGATGGAGCAGACTGGAATAGCCGGTGCCGAAGTCGTCCAGCGCGATCTTAACGCCCAACGACTTTAGCCCCTTTGCGATGGTCTGGGCGGAATCCAAATTGTCTACCAACGCGCTCTCCGTAACCTCAATCACGACGCGACTGAGTGGAAAGCCCGACGTGGCAGCAGCATCTTCAATCTGTTCTGGGAGGCTCAGATCCTGCAATTGCTGAGGAGAGATGTTGATCGCTATGAAAAGAGGGTCTGGTATTAGCTTGGCTGAGAAAAACACCTTAGACAAAAGCCTTTTCGTCAAGGATCCGATCAACCCTTCTTTTTCCGCGATCGAGATGAATTGATCGGGGGGAATGAGTCCCAATTCTGGATGACGCCACCTCGCCAGTATTTCAAAGCCAGCGAGCTGGCCGGTGCGGAGTGTTACCAGGGGCTGAAAGAACGGTACGAACTCATCGTTTTCGATGGCTCGGCGAACCTCGTTTGCACAGAAGCATTTATGCAGAATCGTGTAATTAGTTTCCACAGTGATTCCTTCGCTTAGCACCTTCGATGAATCTACGGCTCTTTCGACGGTTAATGTCATCCGCTGTTCCGGCTTGGCGAAAAATGCAAAGTGCCGCCCGCAAACGGCGAATTGCAGAGGCATGGATTTGCGATATTTGATATGGTGTAGAGCCAAGATGCATGCCGATTTCTTTCATGGTCAACTCCTCTCTGTAATACAGCAGGATGACCAGGCGCTCGCGTTCAGGAAGTCCTTCAATGGCGTCACGGACACATTGTTGTATTTCGGCACGCAGGCATTGAGAGCCGGGGGTCTCGTCAGTCGTGTCTGGGATCTGGGCGATCATTTCCTCACCAGAACCACTGGGAAATGTGACATTTAACGATCTAATTTCTACGCCGTTTAGTTCGCCGAGCAATCGCTGAAATTCGCTCAGCTTCATTTTGAGTTCCGTCGCGACTTCCGATTCTGACGGAGCTCGCCCGTAGCGCCCCATCAATGTATTGCGCGCCTGTTGTACCTTTCTTCGCTTAGTTCGCAGTTCGCGTGGACCCCAATCTAGTGATCTGAGGTAGTCAAGTATGGCTCCGCGAATACGGAATTGTGCGAAAGTGCCAAATTGTGCACCCTTTTCCGGGTTGAATTTATGGAATGCGTCTATCAACCCGAGCACACCTGAATTGATTAGATCGTCGATGTCGACGTGGTATGGGAGGCGTTTATGAATACCCAGCGCGACATGTCGCACAATTGGCAAGTGCTCGGCCAAGGTGTGATCACGATCCTGAGTCATTCCAAGAATCGGATTGTCGAAGTGCGGCTGCGACCAGTGTGTCAGGTTCGTGTAGTGTTCTGGTTGTTGCTCCATCAACGTCACCTTCACCCACGCAGCTACCGCTAGAAACATCCCGAATAGCCGCGCATCAGATACGCCGAATTCAGCGCGTGCCTATGCCAAGCACGAACTTTGAAGGGCAATCCGTGTGCCAAGTGAAAATTGTTGTGATATATGAGGATAGATGGGGTGGGGACTTACGAGTTCTCGTCATTCCACGAGAAGTGGGTAAGCATCCTGAGTTCCCCTCTGGCCTGACGCCTATTTTGAGGGCGACGATGTTGTCATGGATGATGAGCAGGAAGCGGCATAGTTCACAGCTGTCGCGCTTTGCATTAGCTTGGGGTTCGAAATGTCAAGAAATGTGACAACAGCACCGACGAGCGCGCCGCCCTTGTTCATGGGATAAGACCAATATTCGACGGGGAAACTGGTTCCGTCATGGCGCCACATCACTTCGTCCGCGACGTGGGTCCCCTCTCCTTTGCGGATCGCCACATATATCTGACATTGGTCATTCGGGTACACACTGCCATCGCCGTGGGAGTGGTGCGCAAGCGAGTGCATATTTTTGCCAAGTAAATCTTCGCTCTTTGCGTAGCCAAGGAGACGCAAACAGGAGGGATTGCAGAACGTGCAATCGCCGTTCATATCGATTCCATAAATCGCTTCGGCTGTGGAGTTGAGCAACAGCAGGTATTTCTCTTCGCTCTCACGAAGAGATTCCTCAACCCTCTTGATGTCGGTAATATCGACACCAATGCCGATCATGTGGCCCGAGCGATCAGGCATAACGACCCCGTGCGCGTCGATCCGACAAGTCGTACCGTCCGGATGCACGACTCGATATTGGGCCGCATACTGGGCCTTTCTTTCCGCCATCACGTCTTGTATCGCATGCTCGACTTTTGGCAGGTCGTCCGGGTGAATCCTGACCGTTGCGTCTTCCACACAGCCCGAAAATGTGTCTCGCGCGAATCCCCACTGGCGGCAGGTCTCATCTGACCAGAGCACCGTGTTTGTTGCCAGGTCCCAATCCCACAACCCGAGGCCTAAGCCCGCCTCCTGGGCCAACTCGATTCGCTTCTGCCAATCGAGATTGGACCGGGCCATTCGATTCCGTTCAGTCATGTCCCGCAGGACGCACGCTGCTCCGGTTACGCCCCCGGATACCTCAATCGGAATGTAGGTGATCTGCAATTCTCGCGGGCCAAGATCGGGATAAGTAAAATTCAATTCGTAATTGACGACTTTACCCGCGAAGCACTCATCCAGCTTCCCCTTGACCACATTCTCAAAGATTTCCTCGCTTAAGAAATCAGAGACTAAACTCCCCAGGAGTTTTTCCCTCGTTGTGGCTCGATAATCTAAAAACGAACGATTGGCAAGTACGTAGCGGTATTCCCGGTCAACCACCACGATCATTTCTTCCAGGCCTTCGACGACGCGCTCGTAGCGCTGCAGCTGCTCTTCAGCCTGCTTGCGCGCGGTGAAATCGAGCGCGGCAACCGATACACCCACCACCTCGCCGGCCTCATCGCGCGCCGGCTGGTAAGAAACAAGGTAGGTCCTTGCGCTCCTCGTCCCGGTAGCAGGCATATTGATCTCGAAGCCAGCAATGGCTTCGCCTTGCAGCGCTCGATTGATATACGGCTCAAATTTCGAATAAAGATCTGGCACCATCTCCTGAGCTGTTCTGCCCAGGTATTCCTCGACCGAGCGTCCGCCCATCTCGGCGAGTTGCCGGTTCAGGTTTACGTGGCGCAAGCCACGGTCGAGAAAGCCAAGCCCAACCGGAGCCCCGTCGTAGACCGCTTGCAGTTGCGCCAGTTTCTGCGCCGGCAGTCCTTCCATGCTCCCAATCGACAGGTTCCTCCACGGAAACGCAATACCCGTAGCAATCTTCTGCCGGGGAGCAGATAGAACGGTTGGAAGGCTTTCCGCGGGTTGTGGCCTTCCGAAGAGCCAGCCTTGGCCAGTGTCGCATCCCAGCCACAGCAGCATTTCAGCCTGCTCGTGGGATTCTACGCCTTCGGCAACGGTCGTGAGCCCCAGGCTCTGCCCCAGCCCAACAACGGCCGCCACAATCTTGCGGCTATCTCGCTTCTCCACCATGGTGAAAACAAAACTCTTGTCCACTTTCAACTCATCGAAGGGCAGAGATTGCAGATGCCGCAGGCTGGAATAGCCGGTACCGAAATCGTCCAGGGTAAGCTTACAGCCCAACTCCTTTAACTCCTCTGCAGTGAGGCGGGCTTGCGCCGGATTGTCGGCATCGCGCTCTCTGTAATCTCGACCATGACCCGCTCGAGCGAGAATCCAGTTAGCCTCGCGATCTCTTCGAATTGTTTTGCCAAGCTGCGGTCACGCAGCTGGATGGGGGAGATGTTGACGGAGAGTTGCAGCGCGGCGGGCAATTGCAGCGCCGAACTAAAGGCCTTCTCGATAATCTGAGATGTCAGCACGTGAATCCATCCATCCCGCTCCGCCAAAGGGATGAAATCATCGGGCGGGATTAGCCCCTTGGTTGCATGGTTCCACCGTGCGAGAACCTCAAAGCCCGTAAGCTTGCCGCTGCGAAGCTGAACCTGAGGCTGGAAGTAAGGGAGGAACTCCCCGTTCTCCAGCGCCCGGTTTACCTCCACCCTATCGATGGCCATAGGGGAATACTATGCTCAAAGCCGCTCACGTGCCCTCAGGATTCGCGGAGATCAGCGAGAAGTGCACGTCACTCGGGATGATAGCTGTTTCTTCCACGCAAAGAACTGCGCACTCCTCTGACCTGCTCACTGCAGAATGCCGCTACACTCTGCCCGCTCTGGGCCGGCTCCGCAACCAGTCCCCGCCACTTCGTCCATGCCTCTCCTTTGCGGTGTCTCATCCCTCCCAAGCCGCTTAGACACACTCATCAGGTGCCCACCAAAAAGGTAGTGGGCATTTCGAGGATTACTCCTCAGCCCAATCAAGAGGGGAGATCAGGACGCTTACAGAAGTGGTGAAGGATATTGACGACTGCTCTTCCTATTTGAAGTGATTTTTGTTGATGTCGAGTGCCTTGATTCTAGACTCCAGGGTAGTCGGCGGAAGACCCAGTTTAAGAGCGGCTCCTGTAGGACCTGACACCTTACCTTTAGATTCAGTCAGCGCGCCTATGATGATCTCTTTCTCATATTCAAAGATTCTCTCCAGCAGGGGGCCAGTAGTACGGTGGGAAGGATTGACCGTCAACCACGCAACATCAATTGAAAAGATATCACCGTCACAGAGGATCAGCGATCGCTCGATGATGTTCTGCAACTCACGAATATTCCCGGGCCATTGATAGGCCTGGAGCATATCCATAGTAGTTGGATCGATTCGTCGAATTTTCCTGCCCATCTTTACCGCATACCATTCAACAAAATGGCGGACAAGGGCAGGGATATCTTCTTTGCGATCGCGCAGGGGAGGCACCTCAATCGGGAAGACGTGGATCCGGTAGAAGAGATCGGACCTGAAGGTCCCGGCTGTGATGGCGGCGTTCAAGTCACGATTTGTTGCAGCCACCACGCGCACATCGATTGTTATTTGCTGGTGGCCACCGATCCGCTCGAACTTTCTTTCCTGCAAAACACGAAGGAGCGCCACCTGAGTTTCGAGTGGCAGTTCACCCACCTCATCTAGGAAGATCGTACCTCCATCAGCCAACTCGAAGCGGCCTATACGGCGTTGATCCGCGCCGGTAAATGCGCCTTTTTCATGGCCGAACAATTCAGATGCGATGAGTGACGAGGGTAGCGCCGCGCAATTGACGCTAATGAACGGCTTCGCCGATCTCTTTGATCGTCTATGAATAGCACGCGCAACCAACTCTTTTCCTGTTCCTGTTTCTCCCGTGATGAGCACGGTGGAGTCCGTCGGTGCAACCTTGGTGATTTTGGAAAGAATCAATTTCACCCCTGGAGATGAGCCGATGATCTCATCGAACACTGAGCTGCGGTCAACCTCCTCCTTCAATACTTTGAGTTCGGCCTCGACTAGCTGCCGCTCATGGATAAGGCGGGCATTCTCGAAACATATTAAGCCTTGATTCGCCGCGACAGAGAAGACCGTCGCTTCCTCTTCCGTTGGGGAAATCCGGACGATGCGACGCGAGGGCGATACTCCCGGCATCTATTTCCATGGCGATCGGAATCTGAACCACGTTCAACTTCCTGCCCCTGATTACGAGTTCGATTCTGCGCTGCAAAAAGATGTCGTCTACTGAGCTGCTTTGCTTATCGAGACTCTCAACCCATCCGGAAAGCCCGGAATTTTTCTCTGCACGCAACAGTTCAACAGGAGTACCGTCGCCTGTTCCAAGTCTCACGTAAGCAGCATCCAATTGCAGGCCATTCATCAATATTGCAAGTGTCTCCTTGGCAACTTGCTGGGGCTCCCTGCCGATCAAGGTAGCAGGCATACTCGAAAGTGCAACAAGCTCACCAATGGTCTGCCTCAGCCTGCGGTTCTCCGCCGTGATTCCTGTTTCCAGAAGCTTGGCTCCTGCCCGACGGTTGTGAATTTCCTGGAGTAACTCTGTGGGTGGGACGAAAAAGGGGTTTCTCTGCATTATTCCTGAGATCATCACAGCAGGATGCGTTCGCAGGATATCCAGCATAACTCCGACGTCGAGCTCGGATGTGCTGTAAACAGACATAAAGAGATCGTTGTACTTCTCCAACACAGAATGCAGCGTGACCATCGAATCAATGAAATATTCCCCGAGGAACCCTTCCATGTGGGCTATGATTCTGGTCGTGCTAAAACCCTGCGAACGCCTGGACTTCAAGACATCTTCGATCTGGGAGAGCATCGCCCGTCGATCGAAGTGGTTATTTCGCAGGCCCCCTCCCCACGCCATCACTTCAAGTTCCTTACGCACCGCAGCCGAGTTCGCATCTATCCCCGCCCTCTCCAACTTGTGCAGATACTCTTTCCGCAAACGCGGGTCCACCATCAGAAGTACCTTGTTTCTTATCTCAAGTCCCCTTTTGATGAAAGGCAAGAGTGCCTTGTACTCCTCGGCTTGATCGCGGAAGAAGGCACAGATATGCCACTGCAGGGGATCCACTTGGGACGGCTTCGGGATAGGAGCGATCGACTCAGGAGCCATCTCGGAACCTTTCACGGCAGGCCGTCACTGCTCCTTAATGATTCACCGGTGAGAGTGTGCGAATGTGTCAAAGCTTTCGAAAATCCGCCTCAAACATTTCGTTTGGGGGAAACTCTAGGCCGGGCTACGCCGAAACTCTAACACAACTGCCGTCAGTTCCACTTGGATCTCGTATATTGCTGCGTTCTTGCCCTAGGGTCTCAGAATTCTCGCGTATGTATTACGCAATCCATCTCTAGTAACTAGTTTTTCCCTGGAGGAAATCGTTGAGCGCTTGAAATAACGAAATCCGGTGATTCTCTGAAATTCGGCCATTTATCACGGCGCCACGGCGGGTTTCTGGCCCTGCATGAACCGGCAGGAATAACTCTAAGTCTTTACTTATCAATATCGATAACTCCGGCGAATACCGTTCACTGATATGGCACGCCATGTGCAATGAACACAGCGTGGCAAGCTTAAGCACACAAGACGCAGAGCACTCTGGCCTGGGGCACATGCCCAAACCTCTCTGTCATGTACCTGATATCGTCAAGCCGGTCAACGATCGGATCAGCTCGGCGACACCAGACCCATACGAAGTAGCTAACCCAAAATCGGAGGAAAATCCCATGTTGAATGATGACAAGTTACGGGAGCTGGCGCTTACCCTTTTGCTGATTGAGCGCGCCCAGATGGAAGAGGAACTTGGAATAAGAGAAAATGCGCGCCGACGCGCCGCAGCCCGGCGAAGCCGGACTAATGACCCACAAGTTAGCTAGCGGATGCGACACATAGCTCAAGCGATCCAGGAGAACTACAAATGAATCGCTATTCACGTATCGCACTGGACGCTTATCGCATGTACCATCCCAGCCTTTGCAATTACCACAACTCGTGCAAAAACAATGTCCAGCTTATTTCGCATTTCAATTCGTCGTGAGCACAACTGCCTGCGGCTTGCGGAAGCGGAGCGAAGCGTTGCAGCGCGGTTCGAAGTGAATCTCTAAGCCGTCCAAGCCGGGATCGCGTCATCCGGTCCCAGCATAGTAAGTCAATCACTCCCCAAACTCCCTTCCGCCGCAAAAGAATCCGCAGGTAGGAGCTTTTGGCCTGTGTACCAAACTGTGTACCACGGCAGGCGTTATTTGTAACCAGCGAGCGCCAGCGAGATTTTCGGGCAAAGGAAAAGCCCGCTGATTTGGCGGGCTTTAGCGGATACTAGCTGGTAGCGCTAACGGGAATCGAACCCGTGTTTTAAGATTGAGAATCTCACGTCCTAACCCCTAGACGATAGCGCCACGATTGCGGGTACGGCCTCATCCGTGCAAAAGACAAACCGGTCCGGCCACTCTTTCTAATCTAACAAAATTTGGCCCGTGTGCCAAAGTCCGGGCGCGGCTCCAAACTCTAAATCCCCAGCCGCCGAACCTCATCGTTGTAGTACTTGCGGTAGAGAATGTCCCACTCCTGCGTGCCTTCCTGGATGATCTTGCGCTGAGAGCTGATCTTCAGGCGGGCGGCCTGGTCAATCTTTGTCTCTTCGAGCAGCAGTTGCTCAAGTATCTTGCGCGCCTCCTGGCGAATCGTGTTCCGATCCTCCAGAAAATCGACCTGGTCGATATCGGCCAGCGTGTCGGCCACGGTGTGAGCCAGTTTATTCAGTTTGTCGCGGGAGATTCTCATAGCACCGCCTTGTACTTGCGCGCGAGCTCGCCCTTGACCTTCTTGAACATCTCAGCATACTGCGCGCCAGATTTCAGCATCTCCTGCTGATACGCCTCGAGAATGACCCGAACCTCTTCGTTGATGCGGTCTTCGAGGGAGAGCTCCTCGATCATGCCTTCAGTGACGCGAGCCTCAACCAAGGCCGCTTCGTCGGTATGAATCATTTTGGCGTCCACCAGGTGCTTGACCGTGCGACGTGCCAGATATCCGATATATTCGCGAGAAAAGATCATGGACTAAACCTTACGATAACGTATTCCCCCTTTGGCTGTACATTCGAGGGGATTTGCGGTCTGATCGACCTCAATTGATGCCGGCAGGCCGCTTGTAAAAAGCTGCTGCTAGATACGGTGCGGGCAGCTTTTCGTGTTGATACACTCGTCGGCCAGCCGCAGCCGGTCGACCGGTCGGCCAGCTAGCAAATGCTCGTTCACAATCTCTTCAGCGTCTTCGGGCTGCACATGCCCGTACCAGACTGCGTCGGGATAAACCACTACCGTCGGGCCATGCTCACACTGATCCAGGCATCCCGCCTTGTTGATGCGGATCTTCCCCGCCAATCCTGCGGATTTAACGAACATCTGCAGTTGCGGAAGCAGATCGCTCTTGCCATCTTTGGTGCATGAAGGTCGCAGCGCGCCCTCCGGACGGACATTCTGACAGACAAACACGTGACGTTCGAAAGGGGCCAAAACTGAAAATCCTCCAACCCTGATGCTACCCGGTTAAGCTATGATGGCTTTCCACAGGCTGGTATAGCTTGTGTTTCTCAGATGTCCAGCCAGCCCGGCGTCATCTGAGACAATTGAGAGCGACATATGACAACCGATAATCTCGTAGCACTAAAAGACGACATGGTGGCCTTCATTGAGGGGCATGGCATGAAGCGCCTGCCCGGGTATGTCACCGAAGACATCCCCGCCGTACTCTGGGAAGGCGAAGATAATCCCGACTCATGGAAAGACTTCGTGGAGATGGCCAAGCACACGGGTGCGCTCTTCGTCACGATCAGTGAAGTCAAGCTTGAGCGCGAAGAACTTGAGGAACTCATCGAAGAGGCTGGCGAACTTAACTTCCCCGATGAAGAAGCATCTGAATTAGTCGAAGCACAATGGCTGCAGAAGTACGCTGGCAAGGTAGGTTACATTCAACTTGGATTCGTGCATCAGGGCATTATGTTCCTGCATGAGACCACCACCGAGTGGTATGAGCGCTATCAGGAACTTCTCGAAGGTATCGAGAGCTTTCACGACATAGTGATCGACGACCCTGATTCTGAAGACCCTGATTTATAGCAATCGCCCTTCAACGACAGCTTTTTGAGCTTCCACGAATGAGAGTTGCCCTGTGAGTACCGGGCCTATACCCGCGCCATCCTTTAGTCCTCCGCCGCAGCGCTGGCAGGTTACTCGACCTCATCCTGAAGCCGCAGCGCTCGCATCGGCAGCTCACGTTCCGCAAGTCATCGCTGAACTGCTGCTCATGCGCGGCATCGCCACTGCCGACGCTGCATATAGCTTTCTCAATCCTGAGATCGGCCAGCTACACAATCCATTTGCCATGCTGGGCATGGCCGCCGCCGTCGATCGCGTAGAACAGGCGATCGTCCGCTGCGAGACCATCCTGCTCTACGGCGACTACGATGTAGACGGCACCACCGCCGTCGTGCTGCTCAAAACCGCTATCGAATTACTGGCCCGGAACAACGGTTGCACGGTGCGATTTCATGTGCCGCACCGTATTCGCGAAGGCTACGGCATCCAGTCCGCGGTACTCGAATCCGCGGCCGCCGAAGGTGTCCGCCTCGTCATAAGCGTAGACACGGGAATGCGTGCCTTCGCAGAGGCAAAACGCGCTCGCGAACTCGGCCTCGACCTCATCATCACCGACCATCATCTGCCCGACGCAGAAGATGAACTTCCCGTCGCGCTCGCAATTCTCAATCCCAATCAGCCCGGCTGCACTTACCCGGAAAAATCCCTCTGCGGCGCAGCCATCGCATTCAAGCTCGCCATTGCGCTACTTGAGCGCGACGATCAGCGCAAGGGAGTAAGCCGCACCCGCGATAAGACCATCTACTCTTTTCTCAAGATGGTCGCCCTGGCCACCGTTGCCGATGCGGTGCCGTTGCAGGGAGAGAACCGCGTCCTCGCCGCACTCGGCATCAAAGAGTTGCATCGCCCCGCCGGTGTAGGCCTTCGCGCGCTGTTTAAATGCGCGGGAATCGATCCCGCCGCCAAACAGCTCACGAGCTTTGATCTCGGATTTCGCCTTGGTCCGCGCATCAATGCAGCAGGCCGCATGGACATCGCCGCCGAAGTCGTCGAGCTCTTCACCACTCGCGACTCAGCACGCGCCCATACTCTCGCCGAAAAGCTCGAGCGCCTCAACACCGAGCGTCGTGAAACCGAAGCCAACGCCCTCCGCGAAGTCGAACACCGACTCGCCACCGACCCGTCGTTCGCCGAGCGCCGCATGCTCGTCATGGCCGGCGAAAACTGGCATCGCGGCATCATCGGCATTCTTGCTTCACGCATTGTCGATCGCACCGCCAGGCCGGCCATCGTAGTCAGCATCGAAGACGGCATCGCCTACGGATCAGGACGCTCCATCGACGGGTTTCCTTTGCTCGAATCCATCGAAACCTGCGCCGATCTCTATACGCGATTCGGAGGCCACGCCTTCGCCGTCGGCTTCGCGCTACCCGCCGAAAACCTGCCGGAGATGGAACGTCGTCTCTATGCATTCGCCGCGAAAAAACTGGAAGGACAGCCAGCCGAACACGTACTTCGCATCCACGCAGAATTGCCCCTCGACCGCGTAACGCCCGTCCTCGCGGGCTGGCTGCGCAAGCTGGAACCCCTGGGCCACGGTAACCCCGAGCCGATTTTTGTCGCTCGCGGTCTGCAACTCGTCGGCCCTGTTCGCCGGATGAAAGAGAAACACATCCGCCTGGAGCTGACCCCGGCCCCATCGTCAGTCTCGTCGGCTACAGCCATCAAGGCCGCGCCGATGAAAGCCGTCGGCTGGAACATGGCTCAACGTGCAAGCGAACTCAGTCTCGACCATGGCAGCATCATCGACCTCGCATATAAGATCCGCGAGAACGATCACCCCCAGTACGGCGGCCTTCAGGCGGAAATCGCAGGCATGGAGTTAGTAACCAGCCGATAACTCGACGCTAACATCACTGGTCTCATTCCAACATCCTTAAACTGCTCACCAACTCCGGTGGTATACTTGCCGAACTTCGCTTGCGAGGTGCCCCCATGCGCCATGTGCAGTTCAACGAAACGCTAACGCGCGGTCAGAGTTACGTCTATCTCGCCGACTCCAACGGAATTGAAAACCCGCGAGTAGTAGTAGGAAAACTCAAGACTCACGGTTTTCCGCGCGATCCAACACCTGGCTGCGCTTCCGGATTCATCTGCAGCGACAATTACACCAATCCCTTTGAATACGGACATATCATGGCCTGGGAGTTAGGCGGACCCAATGTCCCTGAAAACATTGTGCCAATGTACGCAGAGTGGCAGGGCAGTGCAAGTACTACCCACGAATCATGGCGCAACATGGAAATTGCGATTGCCACCTTGGTAAGAGGGCAAGACAATCAGTTCATCTTCGTCGCCGTCGTCGAATATGCAAATAACGGCAACACCTACCCCGCCCAGGCAACCAGATTTTCACAATGGGACCAGCTCTTTGATTGGGATGATTATCGAATCCCTACAGGATTCACCGTAAATGTCGAACCGGTGGGAAGCGCCTTTGGCCAGCAGTTGATTGCCGCGTTCCTGACACCCGGGGGGCTCGCCGGAAACCACGCAGCTGTTTGTGGTGCGCTTATACTCGCCTATGGCGGTACCCCGTCCTACACAAAGGTCTGGGACCACTCCGCGTTGCCTCCCCAGGATCGTGCCGCCCTGATACGCAATGTGACCGCATTTGCTGTAGATGACGCCTGGGTGGCTCACGGCGCATTAAGAGATGCACAAGTCGCGGAGGGAGTCATGGACCTGGAAGCAGCTGGTCTGCAGACCCAGGACGCGGAAGAATATGCCTGGGCTCCTTTTAGTCCCGTGCATGACGAGGCCTACAGTTTCATCAACGACCACCCCGACGAAGTGCAACAGGTACTGGAGACCGATTACCACATCCCCCACATCGAAGCACAGGCAGTCACGCCCGGAATCATGGTCTATGGCTACTACCATGGAAACCCGCTGAAAAGAGACGTAAAAGCCTGGCTCCAGCGACGCCAGAAAGAACGCGATCAACGCCGCAAGCTCAAAGAAAAAGTTAAAAATATCAAGGCCGCCAAGGCGTATATGTTGAAGCACCCCAAATAGCCGAAGCATCCAACCGCGCAAAAAAGTCCCGCCGTTAACAGCGGGACTGTGGAGTCTGAAAAACAGCAAGCTTATCGCGCGCCCATCAGGTGTTCCGTCGCGACCCGGTAGCCGCGCTCAAACCCATGCCGATAAGCCTCGCGATCCCGTTGCGCAACATGCGGATGCTGATATTCCTCGCGATTGTTCACGTCCATGTGGCGATGGTTTCCGTAGTCCTTACGCGCACCTTCAATGCCATCGTGGAATCCGCGACGCGCCACCTCATCCAGTTCCCCGGGCGGCTCATCCCATCCATGCTCCTGAACATAGCCGATAGGCAGCGCAACGCCACCGCTCGCGTGCAAAGGTTTCACGCCCGCAAATAGCAGACATCCGCCAGCCAGCGCGGTTGCTGTAAACAATCCAAATGGTCGATTCATAGTTTTCTCCTGTCGTGACTTGTTCGTTGTCTTCATCGGGATGTCTCCCAGTTCATTGAATCTGCATCCGCAGCGCGATACTCCGCGCAGTTAGAGGGATGAAAAAAGCAGCCTGCGGGTTGTGGCAGGCTGCTCGGTTTAGAACACGTTCCTTGCCGTTATCGGCCGTGTCCGTTCGGGTGCTCGGGCTTTTCGTTGCTCGGATGAGGTGCCGGTGCGGGATGCGATTCCGGCCTGGGCTGAGGCGCAGGGCGCGATTCCGGCCGGGGTTGCGGTGCGGGATGCGATTCCGGACGCGGTTGAGGCGCGGGACGCGACTCTGGCCGCGGTTGAGGCGCAGGAGCAGGTCGGGCTTCTGGCCGTGGCTGAGGTGCCGGAGCAGGATGCGTTTCCGGACGCTGCTGAGGCGTCGGATGCGCCGTTTCCGGTGTTGCCGGACGCTGAGTCGTCTGAGGACGATTCGTCGGCGTCGCTGGGTTATTCGGACGCGATGTCGTTTCAGGACGGTTGGATGGTGTCGCCGGGCGTTGGCCCGTCTCAGGACGATTATTCGGCGTCGCAGAGTTATTCGGGCGGTTCCCGCCATTCACAGGCTGTGTGTGCACTGGTTGCTGCAGAGGCCGCGGCGCTGCCACTGTCGCGGGTCTACCCTTGTTGGCGCTGAAACGCTGCTCCGGATCCTTCGCAGCAGATTCAATGTGACGAGTCTGCTCAGGCGTCGGCGCTACGTGCTTTTCGCTCGCGTAGCGACGCTCTTCCGCCGTGGGCTGGTGCTGGATCCCACCGGGGCCGCCTGCATACGCCACATGATTGTTGTTGATGATGGTCGTGTTATGCAGGATTGTCGTATTGACGTAGGTGTTGTGAATGACCGTTCTGTTCACGTTCACAACAGCCGTGTTGTAGGCAAAATGACCACCGCGCCATTCGCCGCCTGCAAAGCCGATGCCCATGTATCCGAATCCATAGTTCACGCCGCCGTAGTAGCCAACGTGGGGACCCCAATAACCGCCGTAGAAGCGATACACTCCGCCTTCAAAACCCCAGTAGGGAGGGGTCCAAAGGTATCCAACCTGGGGAGCCGGCATCCACGCGCCAGGAACCCAGTAATAGCCGCCGTCGCCATAGGCCCAGTAGCCAGGTGTCCACAAAAATCCATCCTGAGGGCAGGGAGGCTGTTCATAAACCACCAGCGGGGGAGGCGCAATGCCTACGCTGACAAACACTCCGGCATAAGAAGAGGCCGGAATAACGCAGAGCAATAGCGCGAGCAGAAAAAGTCGCGTTGAGCGAAATACTTTCATGTGAATCCTCCAAATCCTTTCATTGGGCGATCTGGCCGCGGAGTGAAACGTTCCGTGGCGGGATGCAAGTGAGTTCATTGGTTGCCAAAAGTTGCAGCCAGCTTACTGCATTTAGAAACCCCCGGCAAAGCGGGAAGTTGTCCACAATTGCAATAAAAAGGTGGCCGTGTCCTTTTATAGCCTCGGGAAAGACGTCCAGTCTGAGTACTTCTGCTCACATGCCGATCTTGAAGGCTGCTTATGTTCTGTCTTTTCTCATGCTTTAAACCTGAAATGGAAAATATCCCCGTCCTGCACCAGGTAGTCGCTGCCTTCGAGGCGCATCCTGCCCATCTCCTTCACCGCAGCCTCTGACCCGGCGCTCACAAAGTCTTCATAAGAAATCGTCTCCGCTCGTATAAACCCCTTCTCAAAGTCAGTATGAATCGCCCCCGCGGCCTGCGGCGCCTTCGACCCCTTCTCCACCGTCCACGCATGCGTCTCCTGCGGACCGACCGTAAAGAACGTCAACAACCCCAGCAGCCCATATCCCGCGCGAATCACCCGCGCCAATCCAGTCTCCTCAAGCCCAAGCGACTCCAGAAACTCCTTCTTCTCCGCCTCATCGCCAAGCTGCGAAACCTCCGCCTCGATCGCTGCCGAAATCACCACCGAAACCGCCCCCAGCGACTTCGCAAACTCCGCCACCTTTGCCGAATAAGCATTGCCCGTCCCTGCCGAAGCCTCCTCGACATTGCACACATACAGCACCGGCTTCGAAGTAATCAGCCCCATCTGATGCAGTATCTTGTGCTGCTCATGCGTAAGCTCCGGAGCAATCGTCCGCGCCGACTTCCCTGCCCTAAGCGCCTCAAGCGCCATCTCCATCACCGGCAGTTGCGCCTTCGCCTCCGAGTCATTGCCCTTCATCCTCTTCTGCATCGCCGTCACGCGCCGTTCAAGGCTGTCAAGATCGGCCAGCATCAGCTCCGTCTCCACCGTCTCCGCATCGCGCACCGGATCGACCGAACCCTCAACATGAGTCACATTGCCGTCTTCAAAACAACGCAGCACATGCGCAATCGCATCCACCTCGCGAATATGCGCCAGAAACTTATTCCCCAGCCCCTCACCCCGCGAAGCCCCACGCACCAGCCCGGCAATATCCACAAACTCAAGCTGCGTAGGAATGATCTTCTTCGACTCAGCCAGCTTCGCCAGCACCTCAAGCCGCGCATCAGGAACAGCCACCCGCCCCACATTCGGCTCAATCGTGCAAAAAGGATAATTCGCTGCCTCAGCCGCAGCAGTCTCCGTGAGCGCATTAAACAAAGTAGACTTGCCCACATTCGGCAGCCCAACAATCCCGCAATTAAATCCCATTCATAATCCTTGCTTAAAACAGATTGCCGCACACGTCGGCTGAGGCTGGATTCGCAAAATCCGCCTTGTCTATCATAAGCTGCTCAAAGGAACGCCAAAGCAGACACCGGAGCGGCTGCCAATACGCTAGCTCACAGAACAGGCGTAACGACCACCGATAAGCATGTAGCGAATATCTCGCTTGTTAAGAGAGATCGGATCGATCGTATGACTTACGATGCGGATCTGGCAGTCGCCCGGCGCTATGCCTGCCGTGGTCGCCGTTATCACAAGCTTCCCACTCGCATCGAAAGCTCCGCTGATGGGGTCGAGGCCTGGCCGGATCAGTTCATAGTCCAGATTCAGGGAATCATCCTTGTAGCCCGAGTCGATTTGCAGCGTGAGCGGTTGTGCCTTGAGCAAATCCTCCCAGAACGTCTTGAGATAGTCCAACGGATTTCGGCTCGCGTCCGTATAACCTCTCAAGTCTTTTACGCCCGGATTGTTAGTTACCAATCCCGCACCCTGGATTGCTTGAGAGGATAACTGTCCACTCAAAATCTTGATTGGACGTCCTGCGTTGAGGTTGAACTTCGCAGACAACGAAACAGATGGCGGACTATATTGCACGTCCACATCCCAGTAGAAGATCAGGTTGGCCTTTGCGTATTGCTGCTGACCGATCTGTATGTTCGGCCGAGCCGGCATATCAAACGGAACGGCTGACCTCAGCGTCGCATGTAACTCGTTGTCCTTGGGCCGGAACTCAGGTCCGGCGCCAACCGCGAGCGATATGTGGTCGTAGTCCTGGTAACCGGGCGGGGCAGGACTTCGGCGATACATCACCTGCGTGTCGGCTATGGCCATGGCGAAAGAGTCAACCCGGTTCCATACCCTGCCGTTGGCTCTGAGCGGTTTCGGATAATCGAATACCATGATGGCTACTGACTATACATGAATAACTACTCATAAAGATCAACACCGTACCTTCGATTTCCTGCCGTTCGGATAAACGCGGCGGGGTGCCCACCTGGCTCTTTCTTCTCCCAACCACAAATGCGGGGTGGCGGGTGGCCCCACTCTAGCTTTTGTACTGTGTCTCTTTACCACCAACAAGGGTGCCCCATCCTTCCCGATTTTGGGAAGGGTGGGAAACCGCAAATGCTGGCGCTGTCGTCGCCGTTGCCTTTTGTACTGCCTCTCCTTACCACCAACGAGGGTGCCCCATCCTTCCCGATTTTGGGAAGGGTGGGATACCGCAAATGCTGGCGCTGTCGTCGCGGTTGCCTTTTGCTTTTTTCGCCATAAGAGAAAGCCGCCGCAGTTGCGCAGAATTACCGCAGCCACGCGCATACTGAAATCAGTCTGGAACCATTGCCCATGCATCCCGTTCGCAACGAGGAGCACATGAATCCGCGAAAAAGCGCGCAAAAATGGCGCAAAATGATGCAAAAAACGCACTAAAATCGCACTCTTGAGACGTCAAATATCCCCGCATCTCTTTTATTTTGTTGGAGATGGGCGCAAAAAACAATACCCCCCCCCCCGATGCTCTACTCCTTTTGTTCGCCTCTTCGCTTCAAAAGAGAGGGCGGCTGGCGTCCAAACTCGACACCAACCGCCTCATTCCTGCTCGATTTACCAGAGACCTACTGCGGCTTCGGCAACTGCAGCATAATGCCGTTGCCGCCACCCGATTCAACCTGCGGCAACTGACCATTCCACCGATCAATCAGCGCCTTCTGGTTCTCCAGCCGGCGCAACTCCAGCAGCTGCGGAGTAATCGAAGCCTGCCGAATCCGGTTCGCCTCGGCCTCGCCCTGCGCCCGCGCCACTGCGGACTTGGCATCGCCATCTGCTTCGGCAATCTTCTTCGCAGCCTCAGCCTGTGTCTGCGCCAGTTCGTTCTGCGCCCGCTCAGCGTTTTGAATCGCCTGAGCCTTGCCCGTGATAGCCGTCGAAATCACATCCGGCACGCGCGGCGCTCCGATGAACCCGAACTGCTGAATCCCAACTCCCACCGGTGTGAGCTTTGTTTGAATCAACGCTTCCACCTTGTGCAAGAACTCCGCCTTGTGCTCTCCATAAATCTCCTCGATCGAGTAGGTCGAGGCCACCTCGTTAAGCGAGTTACGAACCACATCCCGCAGAATCCCATGAGTAAAGAGATCCAAATCACTGACGCGATATTTCAGATAGAAGTCAGGAACCATCTTCGGATCAATCGCATAGGAAAGCGAAACATCCGAATAAATCTCCATCCCTTCTTTCGAGTTGTAGCTCATCTCCTCGTTGACCGCATGCCCTTCGTTCGGATTGCGCGTCCATTTCACCGTCTGAACATAGGTCGGAAACTCAATAATCTGGCTCCGCAGTGGACTGTAGAATACCCATCCCGTCTTGATCGGAATCTCCGAAGGCCCGCGCTGGCTGCCGGAGAGAAAAATCTCGACCCCCACATATCCAGCACCAATTCGCGTGAAGGCGGCAATATAGTTGAAAAATATAAGCGTCGCTATCAGCGTTACCAGGGCAACCACACCGAGACGTATGTATTTCCTGAGCTTTGTGGGATCCATTCCCTCCGGCACTCGTCCGCGCGGCGATTCTGCATTGTTAAAAATTGACATCTTTTCTCCTCCACAAACGCCACAACGCGGCGGGTAATAAAACGATAAGCAACACAAGGATCGCCATGCCCGTATACGCGGCCCGGTCGTTGGGCTCGTTCAGCAGATGGAAAGCCGCCACCATGCACTCGTAGCCGAAGATGAGAACAAGGAAAGTAAGCAGAACTCTAAAGATTTTCTTCACTGGACCCTGGATGCACAAACATGCCGCTGCTCGACACGATGAGCAAACCGCAATTCTGCGCAAATCAATCAGATTCAAATTGAATGTGATGGAATCGTAACACATGCATCGGCGCACGTTCTCCGCGCATTCTGAGAACGCTTTTCGACGCAACAGCGCCCGTCACAGACGCTTAGAATTTGTAACTAGCCCCAATCCCAAAGACACTGCGCGCATTCAGATTTACCGGCACCACCACCGGACCCATGAGCGTAGGAAGCTCCGTATACCCTATCTGCCCAGCCACCTGTCCAACACCAATATCGAAACTGAATCGAGGATTCTCCCGCTGCGTGATGCGCACCGCGTAATCCAGCGTCGTCGGAATCTGCCCGCCGCCGGGAATAAACGCGTCAAGATTCTTCACATGATATGGCTCCTGCGTAAACCCCGCCGCAGGAACAATCGCCGTGCCCCACGGGCCGGGCAGCGGAAACCCTATCCCGCCAAATAACCTGCCGGCAAAACGCGTAGACTGCCCGCCAATCCCGTAGATAGAAGCATTCGTCGCCTTCCACCCAAAGTTCAACAGCAGCGGAACGTGCACGTTGACCATCGTCTTGGTCAGCGAAACATACACATCTTCATTGGTGTAAGTCTTGTTAGCAATCGCGCCCGAAACATAATGATCCCCAGTCCTCACCACAAATCCCACGGCCGCGCCAGGTGTCCACTTACTGCCAAAAGCATTCTCCTGGATCACTATTCCCTTGCCGTGAAAGACGTTCATCCCGGGAAACTCCCACAAGCTGCTGAAGTAAGGGTTGTTGCCGTTGGTATGCGCATTGCGCGTGTAGCCAACCTCGGCCCAGTTGCCAAAGCCCTCCGTAACGCTGCCCGTGTAGACATCCCCGATCACATTGCCGGCATGCACGTAATGAAACCCTATCGCCGGATGCGAAAATATCGTCCCTTTCGCCGACTGCACCACATATGCCGTTGGAGTGATGAAGCCGCCTGTCTGGCCCTCCAGCGTGAGATTTTGCGCACTCGATTCTCTCGCACCAATCGCGAGAGCTATTGACGCCAGCAACACGCTTGCCAACCCAGCCGTTATTCCTCTTCGAGTTACCAGTTTTTGGGTCATGGGCTCCTCTTCCTGTGCAACTGACGGATTCTCCTCCTCTCCGCGGATAACTGGCAAGCTGTCAGTCCATCACATAAGTAACAGCTTCCCGCCCGAGAATCCTTACTCAGCCCTCGAATGTTAGACTCCACCCATGACTGTGGAATCACATCCAGGCTTTTTCATCACCTTCGAAGGCCTGGACGGCTCCGGCAAAACCACCCAGATCCGCCGCCTTTCCGCATGGCTCGCGGCAAAGAATATCCCGCAGACCCAGACCCGCCAGCCGGGAGGCACTGCTACCGGAGATCGCATCCGCGCCCTGCTGCTTGACTCCAAATCCGCAGGACTCTCGCCCCGCACCGAACTCGCCATGATGTTCGCCGACCGCGCCCAATCCATTCAGGAAATCATCGGCCCCGCTCTCGCCCAGGGCCACGTCGTCGTATGCGATCGTTTCACTGACTCCACCGAGGCCTACCAAGGCGGCGGCCGCGAACTCGGCTCACAGATTGTCCTCGATATGCACAAACTCATCTGCGGCGCACTGCAGCCCGACCTGACGATTATGTTGCTTCCTGACATCCAGGCGTCGCTCGGACGAGCAAGGCGGCGCAACAACCATCAGATCAAAACTGCAGGCACGGACGAGTCCCGCTTCGAAGGCGAACAGGACGCCTTCTTTCATCGCGTTTATGACAAGTACCGCGAGATCGCCGCACGCGAGCCTTTGCGTGTGGTAACAATCGAAGGCAACCTCAACGCCGACGAAGTCTACATGCAGGTTATAAATGCAGTAAGAGAGCGATTGGGACAGGCAAATCTCGCGTTACCCGTTTCTTGAATAGCATCTCGATTCGCTCGTCTTTCTCCACACAAGCTATGGCCACCCCAACGCAGGACGTCCCTCTAACATCTGCCAATGCACTCCCTGCGCCCACATCCTCCGCGCCAATCGTCCAGAGGGGCAAATACCGCTTCCCGCCCGGCCTACGATCTAATCTGCTTTTGAACACTGGCCGCGGCTTCTTCGATCGCAACAATCCAATCCTGCTCTTCGAATACCTCGCAAAGAAATACGGCCGGGCCGCTCACTACCGCATCCTTTCGCACCACGTCGTGCTGCTCAACGACCCCGGCGACGTCCGCGAAGTCCTCGTCGACAAGGGCCATCTCTTTACCAAAGAGCGCACCCAGAGACGCATGAAGATCCTGCTCGGCAACGGCCTTATCACCTCCGATGGAGAAACCCACAAGCGCCATCGCCGCATTGCCGCGCCCGCCTTCCATCGTCAGCGCATTCAGGCCTACGCCGAAACCATCGTCGAACACGCTACCGCGATGCGCGACCAATGGCAGCCCGGCAAGCAGATCGACGTCGCCGCCGAGATGATGCGCCTCGCACTGCAGATCACCGCGCGCACCCTTTTCGACACCGAGGTCACAGACGAGATTCACACCATCAACGACGAAGCCAACGCCGTCATGTCGATGTACAACAACCTCGTCGCCATGCCCCGCGCCGAAGACCTGCTCCGCTGGCGCATTCCCGTCCCGGTCCTCATGCGCTTCCGCAAATCCAAAGCCCGCCTCGACGCCGTCGTCGATTCCATGATCAGCCGCAAACAATCAGAGATCACGCGCCGAACGCAACAAGGGCAGCCCATCGGCAGCGATCTCCTCTCGATGCTCATCGCCGCACGCGATGAAGAACGAAATAGCACCAGCGCCAACAAGCTATCCGCAAGCGAGCTACGCGACGAAGTCCTCACCATCTTCCTCGCCGGTTACGAAACTGTAGCCAACGCGCTCTCATGGACATGGCTACTGCTCGGCCAGAACTCCGAGGCCGAGGCCCGCCTTCATTCCGAACTCGATACCACATTGCAAGGCCGTCTTCCTACTCTCGAAGACCTGCCGCGCCTTCCCTACGCCGAGATGGTCGTCGCCGAATCCATGCGCCTCTACCCACCGGCATGGGCGATGGGCCGCCAGGCCATCGAAGATATCGAAATCGGCCCCTACAGCGTACCCCGCGGAACCTACTTTTTATTCAGCCAATACATCATTCAGCGCGACCCCAAATACTTCCCCGACCCTCTTGCCTTCCGTCCAGAACGCTTCACGCCGGAAGCCAAAGCCACACGTCCAAGATTTGCTTATTTCCCCTTCGGCGGCGGCGGGCGCCAGTGCATCGGCGAGTCCTTTGCCTGGATGGAAGCCGTCCTCGTCCTCGCCACCCTCTCACGGCGCTGGCACTTGCAACTCGTCGAAAACCAGCAGATCGCCCTGCAACCCAAAATCACCCTGCGCCCAAAATTCGGAATACAGGTCGTTCCGAAAGAACGTCTATAACTCTTCCTGACGATCAGATAACACGCACCATCTAACTAACGCGTGCAATTGTGCTCACCACCAGTTATAAAAACCCGCAGTTTTGTGTAACTAAAACAAACTCCCGCTAAGACCAACCTCACGCAACTCCGCGGCATCTAGCAGCTTGTTACGGGGCCACTCTGTCCAACGGCTTTCAAATCCATTTCCGTAACTTCACGCGAGAGGAGCATCACAATGTCCAGCAAAAACACCGCAGTATTCGGCATTTTTCAGAACCCCACCAGCGCCGAAATGGTGGTTGACCGTCTGGTCGCTGCCGGTTATTCCAATCAGGACGTATCGGTGCTCATGCCCGACGCTTACAGCACCAAGCAATTCGCACACGAGAAGAACACCAAGGCTCCCGAAGGCACCACCGTCGGCGTCACTACCGGTGGCCTCGTCGGAGGCACCCTCGGTCTACTGGCTGGGATTGGTGCCCTCGCTATTCCTGGCATCGGCCCACTGATTGCGGCAGGGCCTATCATGACCGCGCTCGCAGGCCTTGGCGCCGGTGGTGCGGTTGGCGGAGTTGTCGGCGCGCTGGTCGGCATGGGCATCCCCGAATATGAAGCCAAGCGGTATGAAGGGCACGTCAAGAACGGCGGCGTGCTGCTCTCAGTTCACTGCGAAACCCCCGGAGAAATTCAGCGAGCCAAAGAGATCCTCAAGTCCAGCGGCGCCGAAGACATCGCTTCCACGGGCGAAAAAGCAGTTAGCTCGCACGAGGTCAAGGAAGAAGAAAGAGAGGAGCGCATGCACCCCATCCACAGGTAGTCGATCGCGTCGCAAATCGGAAATCCAAATTACGGACCCAGTCACAAAACTCAATCACTTCACAGGAGTAAACACAACATGAGCGTCGATACACTTGAGAAGCTTTTCGTCGAAGAACTGAAGGACCTCTATTCCGCCGAAAAGCAAATCACCAAGGCTCTTCCGAAAATGATCAAAGCATCTGAATCGGAAGAGCTAAAGGCCGCATTCGAAAGCCACCTCGAAGAAACAAACACACACGTCCAGCGTCTGGAGCAGATAGGCCAGATTCTCGGCAAAAGCCTCAGAGGCAAAACCTGCGATGGTATGAAAGGTGTTCTTTCCGAAGGTTCCGAAGTAGTAGAAGAAGTCTCCGAAGGCATCGTTCGTGACGTAGGCATTATCTCGGCTGCTCAGCGGGTCGAACACTACGAGATGGCAGGCTACGGAGCCGTTCATGCGTACGCCATCCTGTTGGGTCAGGACGAGATCGCAGCTCTTCTGGAAGAGACTCTTCGGGAAGAGAAAGCCGCCGACTCCAAACTGAGCAAGATCGCCAAATCCGTGAACTCTGAAGCGCTCGGCGCGGCTGCTTAACTCAATTGCTGTTTCGGTTTCGGGATTCATTGCCTGATTCGATTTTCAATACGGCGCTGGCACACTTCTTCGTGTCCGCGCCGATTTTCTTGTTCCCGATTTTATTGCCTCCATTGTCTTGCTCTCGAACGGCCTCGCTGTCTACACTCGATCAGCAATTACGTGCGCGCCTTCACACCGCACCAGGGAGAACAATTTACGTGGGTAAAATGGACAAGAGGCAGTTTTTGAAGACTTCGAGCGCATTTGTCGCCGGTACACTGCTCTCCCGCTATGCTTCGGCCGGCGAGGCTCAGACCCAGGCCACCGTTCCCGAAACCAACTGGGCCGGCAACCTCACCTACCACGCCGAGCACTTCTACGCGCCCAAGGACGCCGCTGACGTAGCGCAATATGTCAAGCATCTGACATCCATGCGCGCCCTCGGCTCCCGCCACTCCTTCAACACCATCGCCGACACCACCGCGAGTCAGATCTCGCTCATGCATCTAGACTCCATCGAGGTCAACGAAAAAGCCAAAACCGTCACGGTAGGCGCAGGCGTTCGCTACGGCACGCTCGCGCCAGTCATTGATGCCAAGGGATTCGCGGTGCACAATCTCGCCTCGTTGCCGCACATCACCGTCGCCGGAGCGATAGCCACCGCAACCCACGGCTCAGGCGTCAAAAACGGCAACCTCGCCACAGCCGTGGCCGCCCTCGAATACATCGATGCCGATGGCGCAATTTCCACCATCTCCCGCAAAAAAGATGGCTCAAGATTCCTCGGCTCCGTGGTCAATCTCGGCTCCCTCGGCATCGTCACCAAAGTCACACTGGACCTGCTGCCACGATTCGAGATGACTCAGGTCATATATCGCAACCTGTCGATGGATCAGCTTGAACACAACCTCGAAGCCATCATGTCTGCCGGCTACAGCGTCAGCCTCTTCACCACCTGGCAGGACAATCGCATTGCCCAGATCTGGATCAAAGACCGCACCGCCAACGGACAAAAAGCCACCATCGCCCCAGAATTCTACGGAGCCAAAGCCGCTCACAAAAACATGCATCCCATCGAAGCCAATTCAGCCGAAAACTGCACCGAGCAGATGGGCGTACCCGGACCCTGGTACGAGCGCATGCCGCACTTCAAGATGAACTTCACCCCCAGTAACGGAGCCGAGCTGCAGACCGAATACTTCGTCCCTCGCAGTCGCGGCTACGAAGCCATACGCGCCGTCCAGACACTCGCTGACAAGATCGGCCCGCACCTCTTCATCACCGAACTGCGCTCAATCGCCGCCGACGACCTATGGATGAGCATGGCCTACAAACGCGACTCCCTCGCCATCCACTTCACATGGAAGCCGGAAATCCCAGAAGTGATGGCCCTGCTGCCGCAAATAGAAGAAAAACTAGCCCCCTTCGAAGCCCGCCCCCACTGGGCCAAACTCTTCACCATCCCACCGACAACCCTCGCCAGCCGCTACGAAAAAATGAGCGACTACAAAGCCCTCCTGACCAAGACCGACCCAAAAAGCAAGTTCAGAAATGACTTCATCAACCACAACATCTTCGGGGCATAGCGCTGTCTATGTTTTGCGCACAAGATATTTGAGAAAGCTTACAGGATGCCGAATTGCTCTTGAAAAAGTAGACTGCCGTATGCCGATAATCTCTCCCATCGTGACGGTGTATTCGGCGTAGGAACCATCGTCCTCGCGCCCCAAGACAATGGAATGAGCCTGAATCGGTTGCAGACTCTGTTCGCCAGTATGAAGATTCGCGCCGGGTATTGAAGCACCGTATATGACTTGATGCCGGATCTCAATGTCGTAAACACCAGCCGGTACAGATATTCGAAAATATCCTTGTTCATCCGCAACCGCTGCAGCCGTCAGTGTTCCCGAAGCTCTCAACCTAACCACCGCACCCTTCGCTGGTTTCGAATCTAAAGGCTGAAGTACTGTACCGTTAAGGACGGCGGTCGCATTTCGCGGAGATTCCGGAGTTGCCTGGGCCGCAGCTCCAGCAGCCCCAAGGGCAAACGCCGCCGAAGCAACAATGTGTGCCGCAACCGACGTTTTCGGACGCGCCTCGAGCGTGACCAGCGACCCATCCTCACGCTGCGTAATCCGCGCACAAAGCTTCCCGCCGCTCCGCACTACCAGCTTCTCAATCTCCGCTGGAGTCATGGCCGCGAAGTTGTGCACCTGCCGATCGCACAATTCGCAGTGTCGTTCGCGCACCGCGCCCGTCATCGCAGCCCACGATTCTTCGCATGGGCTGGAAATCGTCGGCGTGAATGACAGCTTGGCGCTCTTCAAATCAGCTTCCTCTTGTATGGACGGCTGTTCGGGAGTTTAGCAACGTTTGTCTTGGAAGTCACAGCGAATTATCCACTTACCCTCAACCCGGCGAACTGACTCATTCTGGTAGCCTCAAAACATGGGCTTCCAGCAATTCCTGGGCAATCCAACCACCGTCGAGCGGCTCCGCGAGAGCGTCCAGCACAACCGCATCCCCCAGGCCCTGATCCTCGCCGGGCCACGCGGCGCGGGAAAATACACCCTGGCCCTGATGTTCGCCCGGCTGATCAACTGCCTTGACCCCAAAGAAAGCAATGGCCTCCCCGACTACTGTGGCGTCTGCCGCAACTGCGAACGCATCGGCCAGGCCGCTGACCTCGACGCCAGCATCACCGCCGCCGTCTCCGCCCGCGACGACCTCCGCGAAACCGACAAGCGCGAAACCCGTATCCTCATCCAGCCCCACCCCGACGTGCTGATCGTCCCGCCCGATCCGCCGCAAAACCTCATCAAAATCGGCCAGGTCCGCCAGGTTATCCACAACGCCTATTACCGCCAGCCAGTCGAGGCGCGCCGTTCGATTTTCATCATCACTTCATCGTCATTTATGAAAGAAGCGGCCAACAGCCTGCTCAAAGTCCTCGAAGAGCCGCCGCCCAACTGCACCCTCATCCTGCTCAGCGAAAACCCGGCCGAGATGCTCCCTACCATCCGTTCGCGTACGATGCTGTTTCTCCTGAACGCTGTCCCCATCGATACGCTGGAGCAGTTGCTCTCAGACCGTCGGCCTGATCTCAAAGGTCCGCGCCGCGCCCTCGTCGCGCGCCTCGCTGAAGGAGCAGTAGGCCGAGCCCTCGGCTTCGACATCGACAGCTACCTGGCCAGCCGCAACGACGCGTTGATCATTCTCAGATCCGCCCTTCGCAACCCCGATTTCTCAACCCTCTTCCGCGCTACGGAAACCTATCGCGGCGGCGCCGACGGCCAGGAAAAGACCCTTAACCTGCTTCGCGCCACCAACAAGCTCGTCGAAGACTTGCTTCTGCTCGTCGCCGGAACACCCCAGCTCATCCGCAATCCGGACATCGTGCAGGAACTGACCCAGCTCGCCTCCGAAGTCAACTCGCAGGGAAACGCGCTCGACTGGATCGACAACGCCGCCCAGGCTCTCGCCAAAGTGGAAGAGGGCATGCGCCGCAACCTGCTTCGATCGCTATCTCTCGATGCGATGGCTTTGACATTCGAACGGGCTTAGTTTCAAAACAGACACTTTATGGAAGATAGAGATCTGGTCGTGCAACCGCACGGACCGTACCCGCATCTGTATTGTCAGACATTCAGTATTCGTCAGATGAGCAGTCGAGGACGAGTCGCCATTTGTGCGTCCCTTCGCGTCTTTCGGCTCGATGCGCTTTGAAACCTAACCTGGCCAGCGGCCAGCCGAACAATGTAAGTTGTCCCTTTTTCGTTGCCTCTTCCGTCATCATCATACCCGGTTAGAATCGCGACGAACCCTGCCGACCTTTGCCACCAGGAGTGAACGGACATGACTAAACGGATCGCCGGGAACACCCCCCAGACCCAGCCGATCATGAACGCGACAGCGAGTACCGTCGGTAACTCAAGGATTAACCCGATGAGTAACTCGGTCGCCGCACCCGCCGCCGTGCTTGATCAAGTTGAGCAGCTTGATCAGACAGATTCGCGCGGCACAACCCACCCCGTTCCCGCCATTGCACCTGCCTCGAGGAAAAATCGCGCCCGGCCCGCTAGTGCGGCTCCCCGGCGCCATTCTGCCGAGTACTCCAATGAGCATGCCTCCAACCGGCAAGCCGAGGTCTTCTATCTGCAAAAACAGATTCAAACTCAGACCCAGATGGTCTTCGTCCTTGAGGATGATTCGCAGGTTCAGGGCATTATCGAGTGGTACGACCGTAACTCCATCAAAGTACGCGGAAGAACACGCGTCCTCATCTATAAGTCCGCCATCAAATATCTCTATAAGGCCGGAGAACTAGGCTCAGCGCCCGATTCCTAGCTTGAAGTTTTGAGGCTCGAAGTCTTAAGGCCGGCCAAAGCGAAAAATCAGCCCGCGGCCGCAGCCTTGCGCAGCCGATCGCGCATCGCGGCGCCAATTCCCTCTTTCGGCGGCATCGGGCACAGGATCACCGAACAACCCGCCGCATCCAGGTAGCGCAAGCCGGCAAAAAGCCGATGCGCCAACTCCTCCGGATCGGCCCAGCGTCCCCATCTGAATACCGTCCAATCAATCCCGTCGGGCGCATTCTCGCCGACCGGTGTCCCATCGACCCACATCACACCGACCCGTTCGCCTTCCAGCTCCAGCGATTTTTCCCGCAGCAGCGCTGCCGCACTCGATGCATCAGCCGCCTCCACAAGAATCAGCCTCGCCCGCGGCGCATAGTGTCGCAAACCCACTCCCGGCGAAGGCATCGACCCACGCGGAGCCGATTCCAAACCATCGCGCTCCACGTACATCTCCGCCGCTCCTGCGACCGCGCAAATCTGCTCCAGCGTAACCGCACCCGGCCGGTAAATCACTATCGGCGAACCCGTCGCGTCCGCCACCGTCGATTCCACTCCCACCGCAGTCGGCCCCGCATCCACCACGGCATCGATGCGCCCGTCCAGATCCTCCAGTACATGCTCCGCCGTCGTCGGACTCGTGTGCCCAAACCGATTTGCGCTCGGCGCTGCGATCGGCACTCCAGCCCGGCGAATCAGTTCCCGCGCCACCGGGTGCGCAGGCATCCGCACCCCTACCAGCGCTCGGCCTGCGGTAACCGCATCCGGCACCCTCGCCGACCGCTGCAACAGCAGCGTCAAAGGCCCCGGCCAGAAGGCGTCAATCAACTTTCGGGCAGCCTCAGGCACGCTTTCAACCACAACAGCCAGCATCGCCGCATCGCAGACATGCACAATCAGCGGATCCCACCCTGGTCGCTCCTTCGCCTCAAAAATCGCCGCCACCGCCTTCTCGTCCAGCGCATTCGCTCCCAGGCCATAGACCGTCTCGGTCGGCACAGCAACCGTGCCGCCTTCACGCAAAATCGCCGCTGCCTGATCCAAAGCCTGGTCCAGAGCCAGTTCTGTCCTGGCGTCTTCCATGCGCTCAGGATCGACCCGCAGGCGTAAGGTGTGCATATCTCCATTATGAATTGCCCGTATCAATTGCCCACAGCCGCGTCTGCTGCGGGCGCCTGTCGTATACTCACCCACAATGGGCGCTATCGAAACGGAGATCAAGTTTCGCGTCGCTGATCCAGCGCGACTGGAAGCGCAACTTGCCGCGCTCGGCTTCCACTGCATCACGCCCCGCAGCTTCGAGAGCAACACCCTCTACGACACACCTGATCGATCGCTCCGCGCCCGCCGCGCAATCGTCCGTATCCGCAGCTATGCAGGCCATTGGCTTCTTACGCACAAGCGCATCCCCGACTCCGGCATAAGCGAAGATCGCCACAAACATCGCGTCGAAACCGAAACCGAGCTCTCCGACGGACCGGCCCTCGCCGAAGTCTTCAAGTCCATCGGCCTCGAACCCGTCTTTCGCTACGAAAAGTGGCGCGCCGAGTGGGCAGACACCCAACCCGATGCCACCGGCCATTGCCTCATCGACGAAACGCCCCTTGGCACCTTCGCCGAGCTCGAAGGCCCCGCCGCCTGGATCGACCGCGTCTCCACCGAGCTGGGCATCGCCCCTGCCGATCAGCTGACCATCAGCTACGGCCGCCTCTTCGAACAGTGGCGCGAACAGACCGGCAGCACCGCTCAGAATCTCACCTTCGATGAGGTTCAATTATTGGACCACCAGGCCTGACCGGCTGCTCGACGGTTTGATCTCACCGTTCACAACCTTGAGAAACTCCTCGCGAATCGTCTCGTACGACGGTTGTCCCACAAAGAACTTGAACGTATAGTGCGTCTGCGTCCGCTTGCCGTCACTATTCAAACCCGTCTCGCGATAAGCATCCAGAGAGAACTGGCGAGCGCCCTTCGCTGCCTCATCGGGATGTTCTTTGGCAAATCCAGGTTGATCGAAGTCGTTGCTCTCCAGAGAAATACTTAGAAACAGCTTGCCCTCCGCGTCCGTCGCCTTACCATAGGCGTAAACCTTGTAATAGCCCCACGGAACAAGCGATGAGTTGATCGTCAGCGTATTCGCGCCCGCTTTCACCGTCTCCACGACGTATTCGTCAAGGGATTGAGGCGTAACTCCGCGGCTGTGCAGGTCTATCATGTGAGCCATCCCCGCGTCCCTGCCGGCCTTGTCGCCCGATTGAGCATAGGCCCGCGTCAGCATCGCAGCGGCCTGCCAATCGTCTGGATCAGCCGTAGTGATCGGCTTTAGCGCACTCAGCGCAAACTCGTTGTCTCCGTTGTTAAGAGCGCTTTCACTGGCAAATTTCAAGAGAATCGAGTCGCCGGGAAACTGCTTGAGCAGCTCCTTGAAAATCGCGAGTGAATCCGCATACTGATGTTTGCGGTAGGCCGTCTTGGCATTCTCAAACTGCTGGCTCTGCTCCGGCGTCAGACGCGCAACAAGATCCTGGATTGACTCTCTCCGCGCAGCCGGAGGCGTAGTTTGCGCAACTCCGTTCGCCGGCGTTACCAGCACCACGCCACCCAATAGCATTAAGAGGAAACGGCTAATTTGACTCATGGTCACCTCGCCAAAGTTGCCACCCTGGAAACGAATGCAAATAAGACCGTTCCAAATCCTGAAAGTAACTATAGCTTCAATAAGTCCGCGCAAACTTATCCCAGATCCGCCAGACCCGGCCAGCCAGACTCAGCTAGCCCGACTAACTACACAAGCCTGGTTGCATCAAATTGGCACACCCTAAGCCGGCGAAAAAACATCATTGAATTGACTTAATGTTCTCAAGCCATCCGCCGATACAGCTTGTAGGCGACGCTTCGCCGTGGTTGGCTCCCCATGAATCCGATGGCACAGCATACATCTCAGCATTTTCAAATGAAACCGCGTCGGGTGGCTGCCGCGCTGTTACAGCTGACCGTGGCCGTCGTCGCAGCAAGCATGTCCCTGTCGCTTCACGCCGCAGATGACCGGCCAGCTGATCGCGCGATCAAGCAGCGCGTGACGCCCTTGTATCCCGAACTCGCCAAACGCATGCACGTCAGCGGAGTTGTGCGCATTTCAGCAACTGTCGCACCCGACGGCACCGTGACTGCAACCAGGACAGTCAGCGGCAATCACATGCTGGCCACCGCGGCTGAAGACGCAGTACACAAGTGGAAGTTCGCCGCTGCCCCCGATGAGTCAGTCATTGAGGTGGATATCAACTTCGCACCCGCTCAATAGAATGTAAGGCAACCATGGGTGGGGATCACTCCCCACCCGATTTTTTTGGCGTTCTCTAATTTCCAGCTAAACTCAGGCTTCCACGCCGTGACACTTCTTGAACTTCTTCCCTGAGCCGCAAGGGCAGGGATCGTTCCGCCCTACCTTGCTGCCCGCGTTCCGCTGCACAGGCTCGCTGCTCGCCGAGCCGCCCGCCTGCCGGGCCGCGACCAGCTCACGCTGCTTCTTGCGCTCAAATTCCTTCTCCAGCGCGTCGATTGTCGTCGAGGGCGGGCGCGTCGGAACCTGAATCTCTCGCGGCGGCGGTTGGTTCTTCAAAGGCGTCTGCTCTGCACTCGCCACCGGCGGAGCAGCAGGAACCTCGCGATTCAGCTTCGGAGCCTCCAACTCTTCCCATGGCTGCCCATCCGGCCCCACGATCTGCATGCGGAAAAGGAACCGGACCGTATCTTCCTGGAACCGCAACATCATCGCTTCGAACATCTCGAAGGACTCTTTCTTGTAAGCCACCAGAGGATCCTGCTGCGCATAACCGCGCATGCCGATTCCCTCTTTCAGATGGTCCATCGAAAGCAGATGATCCTTCCACAATCCATCGAGCACTGAAAGCATCACCATGCGCTCGTGGTAGCGCATCGTCTCGGCCCCAAGAATCTTCTCCTTGACCTCGTACTCAGCGTGCAGCTTTTCGTAGATGCCCTCGCCAAGCTCATGCCGCGTGATCTGCAGCGGATCAAGGCCCGAGGTATTCAGATCGAAGCCAAACTGCTCAATCAGCCTCCCCTTCAACCCTTTGATATCCCACGCCTCGACGTGCGCCTTCTCGGGACAATACTGATCCAGAGCCGAGCTCAGAATGTTGGAGAGATAGTCCTCAAGAATCAGCTCCCGCTGCTCCACCGCCATCAGCAACTGCCTGCGCAGTCCGTAGACCGCTTCGCGCTGCTTGTTCATCACGTCGTCATACTCAAGCAGGTGTTTGCGGCTCTCGAAGTTCTGCGACTCCACGGCCTTCTGCGCGCCTTCGATACGCTTCGAAATCATCCGCGACTCGATCGGCACGCCCTCTTCCATGCCCAGCCGCTCCAGCAATGTCGAAACCCATGCCTTGGCGAAGATGCGCATCAAATCGTCTTCAAGCGAAAGATAAAACCGCGAAGCGCCCGGATCGCCCTGACGTCCGGCACGTCCGCGAAGCTGGTTATCGATGCGCCGCGACTCATGCCGTTCCGTGCCCAGAATGAACAGGCCGCCCGCCGCAACAACCGCCGCGTGTTCGTCCGCGACAGCCGCGGCATATTCGTCATTCACTTCCTGCCACTGCGGCTCAGATGTTTCGAACTCCTGCCCCTGGTAATAGAACCGCAAGAAGCCCGCGGGAGCCATGGGATTGATCGCGCCCTCGGCCACGCTGAGCGCACGCGCCAGGCCCTTTTTCACCAGCTCCTGCCGTGTCATGAAGTCGGCGTTGCCGCCCAGCAGAATATCCGTACCGCGACCAGCCATGTTGGTGGCGATCGTCACCATCCCCAGCCGTCCAGCCTGCGCCACGATCTCCGCCTCGCGCTCATGGAACTTCGCGTTCAGCACCACGTGCTTCACGCCCTTGCGCTGCAGCGTCTGCGAAAGCACTTCACTCTTCTCAATCGAAGTGGTGCCCACCAGCACCGGTTGCCCTGTCTCATGCAGCGCGGCAATGTCCTCGGCAACAGCTTTGTACTTTTCCTTGATCGTCCGATACACGGTATCCGAAGCATCATCGCGCAGCATCGGCTTGTTCGTCGGAATAACCGTGATATCCAGCTTGTAAATCTTGTCGAATTCGGCGGCTTCAGTCTCCGCCGTACCTGTCATGCCCGACAGTTTTTGATACAGCCTGAAGTAGTTCTGGAAAGTAATCGTCGCCAGTGTCTGGTCTTCCTTGCGAATGTTGACGCCTTCCTTAGCCTCCACCGACTGGTGCAGTCCATCAGACCAGCGTCGACCCGGCATCAGGCGTCCCGTGAAGGTATCGACGATAATCACTTCGCCATCTTTCACGACGTAGTCCACATCGCGCTTGTAGAGCGAATGCGCCTTGATGCCCGTCTCGACGTAATGCTTCAGATCCCAGTTTTCCGGATCGGCAATGTTATCGATGCCCAGCATCTTTTCAATCGTGATCCAGCCCTCGTCGGTAACTCCGATGGTGCGGTGCTTCTCATCCACGACGTAATCGCCGGTAAAAATCTTCGACTCGCCTGCGCCCGGATCGATCTCCTCGCCCAGCTCAAGCTTGGGAATGATCTGCCGTACTCGCGCATACTTGTCGGTCGTCTGATCCGTCGGGCCTGAAATAATCAGCGGGGTGCGCGACTCATCGATGAGGATCGAGTCGACTTCGTCGACGATCGCGTAGTAGTGACCGCGCTGGACACAATCCTTGAGTTCAAACTTCATGTTGTCGCGCAGGTAATCGAAGCCGAACTCGTTGTTAGTCCCGTAGGTGATGTCCGCGGCGTAAGCCTCGCGGCGCTGACTGTCGCTCAGGTCGTGGACGATCACGCCCACCGTCATCCCCAGAAACTCATAGATCTTGCCCATCCACTCCGCGTCGCGCTTGGCAAGGTAGTCGTTCACCGTGACCACATGCACGCCGTGCCCCGCGAGCGCATTGAGATAGCAGGAAAGCGTAGCGACCAGCGTCTTGCCCTCGCCTGTCCGCATCTCGGCGATCTTGCCCTGGTGCAGCACCATGCCGCCGATCATCTGCACGTCAAAGTGACGCATCTTCACAGCGCGCTTGCCCGCCTCGCGCACCACAGCGAAGACTTCCGGCAGCAGTTCATCCAGCACGGCCTTTTCCGCAGCCTTGATTTCGTCGGCATCGGTGATGCCCTCAAGCCTGGCAGCAATCCGCGCGCGAAACTCCGGAGTCTTGGCGCGCAACTGCTCATCCGACATCTGTTCAAACTGCGGCTCAAAAGCCTGAATGACACTGACATTCGGCAGCAGGCGCTTAACCGCGCGCTCATTACTCGTACCAAAGATTTTCGTTAAGACTTTACCGAACACGGCGAACTCTCCATCTATCGAAGCAAATGCCGCAAAGCAGCATTCATGAGGAACTTGTGAGCAGGCCCGCCAAAACCCCAGTCAAACGCAGGTTCTTACGATTTCAAAGGGTTTGAGAAACAGGCAACACACTCGCGTCAGGGCATCAGACGCAAACTTAGGGAGCGGGACTCCCCGTATGCTCAATCACCGGTATCGCAGGAGCATCCAACCTCAACGCCGATAAAAAAGCAGTTTCTGTGTCTGCTCCCGGAAGCGCAGCGAAGCTAACCAACATTCCGAAAGACGAACCATCGAAAATGTTCCGGACAGTCCCGACACATACCGGGCGGCTCGTTCGTGAACTTGCCCGGAATCCGCCAAAAAACTCGCTTCCAAAGCTCCGCGAAGTGGGTACCGGTCGAAGCTGAACGATCTTCTGAGACGCGCGGACCGTGCCCATCGCAGGAATGACCCGAGCCGGTGCTGCCGCACTCAGGATCAAACCCCCGGTAGCATCCAGCCCAACAGGCACCGGACTCTGAGCACAAGCGACGTCCGCCAGAAGTACCAGCAGAAACATGAAGTACGTCGCTCGGTCAAATCGCTTCATAATTCCATATTATCCGGAATGGCGTCCTTAGTCTTGTGGTTTGCCTTTCGCTATCCCAAATTGCTTAGCCCACCTCTGCTTAGTCGAGAATGAATGACTTGGAGACGCCTCCATGTGTGCTCTAAGCGATAAGTAGAATTAAGCCTATGGCAATTGGGCAAATCACGGTACGCGGTCAAAGCTTCTGGACACTCAGAGAACTGTTACGACCCGGCCTGAAAGCAGTATTTGTCGGACTCAATCCCAGCCCAAGATCTGTCGAACTCGGGCACTATTACCAAGGTCGCCACGGAAAGCGCTTCTGGAATAGACTACGCAAACACCACATAATCCAAGATTTACCCTCAACTGCCGAGGATGACGTCGCATTCGAGCGTCACTATGGATTCGCCGACTTGGTGCGACGGCCTACTATTTCGAGCAAAGAACTCGATCGAGTCGAATTGTTAGAAGCTGTCCACGATCTCGCCTTTCGGTTAAAGCAAACAAATGACTACCCCAGCATCATCTTCACTTATAAAGACCCTTGGACCCTTGCTGGACCGCACCTGGCTGAGGTCGGTTACCAAATTCTTAGGTTTCCGGGTCCGTACATGAAGAAAAATTTGGCTGACGCAATGATGGTCGAACTTCAAATCAAACTAGGAATCGCTAATTGAAAAGAGAAATCTTTACTCCGTCGCCTCTTCAGGAATTTCTGATGGCGCCAAACCTAAGGAAAGATCTCGCTCTTCCCAACCATCGCGCAACTGACGGACATGCTCATCTGGGTCAATTCCATCCGCCAAATGTACCCCCATTAAGCGCGCCTGCAACAGCTCCTCGTGGTGCCTCAGTCGACTGATTTCAGCTCCTGATTGAAAATGCGAGTGACCGGTTATTTTGTTATCCACCGCAGCAACTTCTGGCTCCAATGTCTTGAGCGTATTCGATTCGTTTTCTGTCATGAGTATCCCCATACGCATTACTTGCAATTCTTGGCGCGTTTTCATCCCCTACGCCGCAAAACTTCTTCATAAACCTCGACATACTCCGCCGCAGGCTTCTTCCATGAAAAATCCTTCGCCATCCCGTTTCGCATCAGCGCCTGCCAGCCATCCTTGTCGCGGAAAGCCCCCAGCGCCCGGTCGATCGCTCCCAGCAAATCCTGCGGATTGTACCCATAAAACTTGAAGCCCGTCCCCGTCCGAGCCTCCCCGTTCCACTCTTCCACGGTATCCTCAAGCCCACCCGTCGCCCGCACCACCGGCACCGTGCCGTATTTCAGCGAATAAAGCTGATTCAACCCGCAAGGCTCATACCGCGAGGGCGCAAGATAAATGTCCGACCCCGCCTCGACCTTGTGCGCCAGCGTCTCGTCATACCGCACCTGCACCGATACCTGGTGCGGCCTGCGCGCCGCCCAGCTTCGGAAGAACTGCTCGTAATACGGCTCCCCCGTCCCCAGCACAACCAGAACAGCATCCCGCTCATCTAGCTGGTTCGCGATCTCCATCAGAAAATCAAATCCCTTCTGCGTAGCCAGCCGCGAAACAATCCCAATCACAGCCGTCGTCTCCGGAACATTGCCGAGCCCATAGGCATGGAGCAGATCCTTGCGGCACTCCGCCTTGCCGTCAAGATTTTCCGCCGAATAATGCGCCGCCAGCTTGCCATCATGCGCTGGATCCCAGGCGGCATAATCCACGCCATTCAGTATTCCCCGCAAATCTCCACTGCGCCTGCGCAGCACCGAATCCAGACGCGCCCCAAACTCCTCTGTCTGAATCTCTTTCGCATACGTTGGACTCACCGTGGTCAGGTAGTCCGAATACACCAACCCACCCTTCAGAAAGTTGAGTTTGTCATAGTGTTCCAATTTGTCCGGAGTGAACATATCCCACGGCAGCAGCATCTGCTCGATTGTCTTCGGTGGAAACCATCCCTGGTACGCCGCATTATGAATCGTCAGCACAACGCCAGCCGATTTCAGCGCCACATCGAAGTAGTACGTCGAACGCAGCAGCACCGGCAGCATCCCCGCCGCCCAGTCATGCATATGAAAGATGTCCGGAATGCCGAGTTGCTTCGTCGCCTCAAGGATCGCGCGGCAATACAGCCCAAACCGTTCGGCATTGTCGCCATAGTCCCCCGCTCCGTCCTTAGGCCCATAGATGCCTTCACGGTCAAACAATTCCGGACAGTCGACAAAGTAATACTGCACCCCATCGCGCAGCCCGCCATCCACAATCCCCGCGAAGCGGTTGTAATACTGGAATGGAATAGTAATCGAGCGCACCGCATAGGTCAGCGTCTCAGGCAGCAGGGCACGTGCCGACTTGTACAGTGGCAGGTACACCGTAACCGAATGGCCCAGTTCCACCAGCTCCGGTGGCAGTTCCCCAATTACCTTAGCCAAACCGCCCGTCTGCGCAAACGGCACACACTCTGACGCAGCAAATACAATATGCACTGGCAACTCCTTGAGAATTGACCGCGAAACCCCGCCCAACTGGCAAGTCTACTACGACCCACACCCTTCATCTGATGCATCGAAACCAGAACAATGACCCCTAAACCCAAGCTAGGACAAAACTTCCTCCGCGATCAGCAGGCCATACACCGCATCGTAGCCGCGTTGGGCGATATCAGTGCAAGTACGGTCGTCGAAATCGGCCCCGGCAAAGGCGCCATAACAGATCATCTCGCGGCCAAAGCCAAACACCTCATCGCCATCGAACTCGACCGCGAACTGGCATGGAATCTCCAGGAACGCTTCTCTCCCGAGAAAGGCATAAACAACGTCACCGTCACGCGACAGGACGTGCTGCAATTTGATTTCGCCGCAGCCGCTGCGAATGCCGCCAAAGCAGCGCCGGCGAGCCAGCAGCGACTTCTCGTCGTCGGCAACCTTCCGTACTACATCACCTCGCCCATCCTTCTGCACCTCGCTGCGCACGCCGCCTCGATCGACCGCGCTGTGCTGATGGTTCAGCGCGAAGTGGCCGACCGCGTCACCGCCCGGCCCGGCACCCGCGAATACGGCTTGCTCTCAGTGACCCTTGAACTTTACGGCCGCGCCGAACCGCTATTCACGCTGCCCCCCGAAGCCTTCAACCCGCCCCCCGAAGTCCACTCCACGGTCTTCCGCTGGACCTTCGCGCCGCGTTTTGTCGAATTGGGCGTCGCAGAAGGCCCCTTCATCACCTTCCTCAAGCAGGCCTTCGCCCAGAAGCGCAAGACGCTCGCCAACAATCTCCGCGCCGCAAAACTCTCCCCGTCGCAAATCTCTCAGGCCTTCGTAACCGCGGGCATTCCGCC
>Ga0206936_1031_pt3 | contig 38411 bp, 34 predicted proteins | sample Alteio_BWOrgHeat_14_FD_152922 | JGI IMG/M metagenome (GOLD analysis project Ga0206936, IMG submission 152922) | Enriched cells from forest soil in Barre Woods Harvard Forest LTER site, Petersham, Massachusetts, United States -... | ecosystem: Environmental > Terrestrial > Soil > Temperate forest >... | reverse complement strand
CAGCGCAACGTCGTGCTCCACCATCAGCCCGCTGACAGTGTCCGCAAGGTCCTTCGCCTGCAGATAAGCAAACTGCTGTTGCTGCTGACCCAGTTCCACATCGAACAGGTTGTAGTTGATCTGCGAAACCAGCGCTTTCAGAGGCACGCTGCGCTCAACACGCGTCGGACTCACCACGGTCGGCACAATGCTGCGCGGATTCACAAATCCCGCCGATCCCGGAGTCGGAAGCACAGTCTCCTCAAAGAAGCGCGAAGGATGACCCGTGGCCGGAACCTGCTTGATGCGCTGACCAAATGGGCTGGACCGCCGGCAAATGTCAAAAATCTCCGTCTGATACAAGGGAACTTCAATCGCACCAGGCCCCATAAAATCGGCCGCCGCATGTATATCCGCAAAACTTACGTTCATAACTTCCTTCCGCCCTGATTCGGGGCCATGGTTAACTTCCAGTTACCTGAAATAAAAACTCCCGCAGTCAGCCCGAATACCTCGGACTGGCTGCGGGAGTTACTAAGCTGCATTTGCCTCTACTTTTTGCTGAGAGCTGGTTGCTGGAAGCTCTAGCTACCCTACGCCATCGCCCCGGCGCGTCGCAGCTGGCTCTTCACCGCAATCCGCTGTTCCAGGCTCAGGCCCGCCAGCGCCGCATCGAGAGTGCGCACATTCACCGCAGTCTCTCCAATTCCATGCTTAGCCAGCATCTCTGCAGTCGCCGAAGGCAATGTCTTACGCAGGGGCTGCAACGCCTTCGGTAGTTCTCGGGCACCCACCGTAGCTGCTGCCTTCAGCTCCGCAATCTCTCGCTGTGCCGATTCCAGTTGCGCAGCCAGCTCTTCTTCGCGTCGGCTGCTCTCCACAGTTGCCGAAATCCTCTCCACCTCGCCGCTCAGCAACCGCTCTCGCTCTGTCACCGAGTCGAGTGTTCGCTCGAGGGCCTTCGCCGCTGACTCCAGCCGTTCCACAAGCGCCCTGGCTTGCTCGCTTTCCGCCTGTATTTCTTTCAGTTCCATCCTCTATCCTTCCCTTCATTTGCAGTTAACTGAACAGCTATCTCAGGATTTCGAAGAACTGCCGTTGACTTACTAACTCGCGAGCCGAAAACTGGTAGCTCGATAAGCCGCCTTTTCTCGCAACAAAATCGCCGCTCCGGTAAATGTCGCCTTCGTCAGCTTCCAAATCTCGTCCCTCATATCCGCCACCTGCGCATCCGCAAGCTCATAACTCATTCCCATCGCCTCTGGAGCCGAAGCACGTATCTCCTCCGTCACCTCCGGAAAATCCCGCCCATACAGATAACCCCGCACCGTCAGCCGGCGCCCCACAACGTCGGCCTCGGTAATCAGGCCGATCTTGCGCCGTGCGTCGTGCCCGTCCCACCCCGGACGATAATCCACCGCCATCCCTAACAACGATGGCAACGCCTTCTCCGCCGCCTCCCGCGTCAATAAAACCCTGTGTCCGCGCGCTCCCGCCGGAGCCCGGTCGCTGGCTGCATCCACCAGCGTCAATACCCCCTCGAAGTCCACCCGGTTGGGGTGACCCTTCACCGGAGGAAACCTAACCGCCATCGCATCCACTCGCATCCACTGCCCCCCAAGAACTATCCCGCGAAACGCTAGCCCTGTTCTTCCGCAGCCAGCTGCACAGCCCCCGCCGCACTCATCGGACCTAGCCCCCGCATGGCCCGCACCTCATTCACCGTCAGCACCCCGGCCGCCAGCAGTTGCACCTGGATCGCCAGCTCCGTCTCCTCATCCCGAGCACTCAGATCGTTAAAAACAAACTCGAACTCCCGCCACCCGATGCACTTCGAAAACAAATCCCGCGTAATGTGTTCGGCAATCAGCTTCGCCAGAGGCTCGATCGCTCCCCGAAACGCCTCATCGTTGAGCTCCGCCGCTGTTGCCCGGTTCACATCCCCCTCAAGCCCCAGCAACATCGGTGGCAATCCGAAAGCGTTCGCCACCATCCGAATCAGAAACTGCTGCCATGCCAGCCTCAGGTCCGCATCTGTCCCCTGCGCGAACCGCAGGACCTCCGGTTTCTGATCAGTCGAGATCAAGGGCACACGCCCCGTCCCCTCGATCTCGTCCTGCCACCACCGGATCATCCGCTCATGCTGCGAAGGCGTAGCTTCGTTCAGCCAAAGCGCATACTGCACCACTGAATTCGCCGCCAGCTTCCCCGCAAATCGATGCGCGGTCAGGAACTGATTTACCGTCTCGAACGCAACCTCCAGCGGACCCAGCCCAAATGGAGTGAAGCTCCGCGGATTCATCCGAACATAGATCAACTGGTCATCCCGCAGCTCCGCCGCCTGTCCCAGGATCTGCCCAGCCGTCACCTGCGAATACCGCGGCGATTCCACACTCCCATCCCACCGCGAATTGACCCGGATCGTCGCGCCATCCACCGGCCAGAGCTGTGCCGGCCTCTCAGTGTCGCCGGTCGCCTCCATCTCGATCGCTCCAAACCCTCCTGTCAGCGCGTCCTCGATCACCTGCTCCATCAATGTGCGGAAGCTATCCGTGGCATTCGGCTCCTCCAACATTCGCCGCAGCGCCGCCAGCTTTGCCCGCACTTCGGAAATCTCCGAAGCCACCACTCCGCGCCTCACCCTGACCTGCCAATCCATAGCCACGATGCGGTCCTTGATCACATTGATCGCCCGCCGCACCACCGGCGTCTCCGCAAACCGCCGCAGGTTGGCCTGGGTCGGCTTTGGCACGCCTGCTCCTGACCCGCTCGTGCCCAGGTACGGGCTCAATATGGAAGGCAGCGCCAGCGTCCGCCTCTTCGCCAGCTCTGCACCCGCCGCCTCTATCGCAGCTCCGTCTCCACGGCCCGTCGCCTTCCGCCAAACACCCCGCAGTTGCTCCGCCACAGTCACGCCACCCTCCCCAAAAACAGCTACCAGCCAGACACTCATGCACGCCTTCACTGCCCCAAAAACAATGGGGTACGGCCCAAAGGCCATACCCCTTCCCCATCCGGTTCCACCAGATCGCGCTGGAAGCTGCAGGCTTCCTACACCCTCAACTCCCGTCGCGCAGTCTCTGCCACTCGCCCCAGATCTGCTGTAGTCAGCACTCGAATCCGATGTTCTTCCATCGTCTCCACCGCAAATCGATACTGTTCCACCCGTTCCGAATCCGACTCAAGACCTTCCTCTTCTGGCCCCTGACTGCTGGTCCCTGATTTCTGTCTCAAAGGCTCTACCACCGCCGTCAGCTCCAGCGCCGCCTTCTCCACTCGCTCCACACCGGCAATCAAATCCGGCGCGGCAAACGCGAGCACCTTCGCCATCTCCACCCCGGCGTCCAGGCTCACCGCCTGAAACATCCGGATCACCCCATTGGGACGATACCCCAGATCGATCCGCAGCGGATCGCCCGGCCGCGTATACTCTGAAGCCGCAATTCGCTTCCGCAACAGGTCCCACACCCCGGCCTGCTCAAACCCCGTCCGCATCTTCGCCTGGATCGCCGCCCGCCCGCTAAGCCGCGACGCGCGCTCCCGCCGCTGGGGATCCACATACAACCGCATCAGCTCTGTCACGCCGGCCTCAACACTCTCCGCCAGGTAAGCCTTCCCCCTCGTCATCTGCACCGAATTCGAAAACGAATCCTCCAGCACATGCATCAGGTTCCCCGACGGCTCCTCCTCGAAACGCCGTCGCAGCTCACTCTCCAACCCTTCCAGCATCCCAATGTCGGCTTCAGGATCAAGGCATCTCACCCGCCGCCAATCGGAGGTAAACTTCACCGACGCCACTCGGCCGCCGCTCTCCCGCAGAATCACGCCAACATGCACGAACTCATTCCGCACCGGATCAGGAACATACCGGAGCAGAAAGAACTCGCACTCTCGCCGTGAACTCATCAACTTCGGCCTCTAGCCTCTAGCTTTCAGCATCTAGCTGGAGGCTAGGAGCTGACGGCTGGACGCTTTTTTCATCCTAATGCCGTTTATACCGCCATCACCTTACATCACAAATGTTCTCGTGAGCCCCACCCATTTCGGAAATGGCTCCCTGCCCGACCGCCCAAATTCCTCGATCAGCTCCCGTATTCGTCCTCGCCGTTTCAACAGTGCCTCCACCAGTACCTCGAGTTCCCCTGGGTTTCCGCCGTACCACTCCGGTGGAATGTCCTCCGCAGCCCGCCATACTACCGCCGGATCCATCCTCTCGATCCGGCTCAGCCAGGGCTCAAAGCTCGCCCAGCCGCTTACATCCCGATACACCGCATTTCTTGGATACACCCCCCGCAGCGGTGCATCCTCAAACCGCCACTCCCCGGCATGAAAGCAAAAACCCTGATCGATGAAGCATGCCCGATACCGCCGCTCCCGGGCCTTTCGCGAAAAGACCGCCTGCCGCCCATTCGCATTCCCCGTCCACTTATCCAGCGCCAGCATCCCGGCAAATTCACGTAAGTTCCGAATCTCCCCAAGCTTAGCCTCAGGCAGATAATCAACCACCTGCCCCGGCATCAACCCACCCACATACCGAGCTCCAAATTGCAACCCTGCCGTGCATCGGACCCGCTCCCTGCCCAGGTCTACTTCCAGCTCGGGAGTATTCGAAATCAGCCAGCTCGAAACCTCCACCACCGCCGTCTCAGGAACCGTCAATCCCGCCGCCGCCGCCAGCCGCGTCGCCAGCATCTCGTTCGCCAGCACCCGTGTATGCTGCGGATTATTCTGAAACTTCACAACCCACAGGTTGCCGTCAGCGCCCAGCATCAGGTGTCCCTGCGCGCCGCCCCGCATCCGTCGGATCTGCTGCACAGCCAGAACCGCCAATCAACACCCCAAAATGAAAGCGATAAACGGATTCTATCCGACGCACCGATAATTCTCTGCAATCGTTACTGATCAAAAATTCAAACCAATTTCTCTTCAGCTGAAGCTGCCCTTGTTAATCCGCCCGTCAAGCCGCACTCCAATCCTTCCCCGCCCGCAGCGCGCCTGGCGCAGCGAGAGGCCTCATCTGGGGCTTTAACGGCTCCTGCTTCCTTTGCAGCAAATCCGCTCGCGCCGCCAGCCCGATCGCCATCGCCATTACCCGGTCGTCGTGCGATCCGTTTCGCGCCCCGACATTGCCATTCGCCAATCGCACAAAACTCCGGCACTCCACCAACAGCTTGCGGCTGTTAAACAACTCTGGCGCCTCCGCCAGCGCCGCCGACAGCCGCGCAAGAATCTGCGGCCGGCTCACCGAAGTCGTCAGAAATCCCATCTGCCCGTCCAGTCCCTTGTAGATCTCCCGATACCCGTTCGACGCCAGCAGCCAAAGCAACCCCGAACCGTGATTATTCCTCTCCACCGCCACCCATGCGCGGTTGTAGTCATGCGCGATGTCGCACACTCGCTTCGCCAGTTCCGGACCGGTCATGTGCCCCGCGAACTCCGCGCACTGCAGACCTGTTTCCTGGTCGATCACCTCGATCACCGACCAATCTCCATCCGCACCTCCGCCCGCAGGATCCGCCGACACCACGTACCACTTGCCCGTCACCGCCGGCAGCCAGATCTCCAGTTGCCGGTTGTACTTCAGACCGCAGGGACTCGGCACATCCTGCATCCGCCGCTCAACCGTCTCCATCTCAAAGAACGGCTCCCCGCTTACCCGGAAGCATTTGTCGGCGTCCTCCACAAACTCCTGTCGCGCCAGTCCCTGGAGATCCGCCTGGATCTCGCGACGATATCCAATTTGTGCGCGATCCAGACCGCACTTGCGCATCAACTCCAGCTCTTCTTCGCTCAGGCTCTCCTCATCCACTGGTATCGATCGATACCCGGTCTCCAACCACCACGGGAAAAAATGCCTGACCAGTCCCGCCGATCCTGTTTCCTCTCCCGCCCTCTGCCACTCCTCGTAAAAGCACCCGCCCATCCCATTCGGAGTGGACTCCAGAACGAGTTCCGCCCCCGGCTCTTTGGCCAGCGCCGCCCGCAGTCCCGCCAGCGTTTCCGCTGCGTTCCCAGACCGAAAATTGCCCCATCGCGAAACTTCCGAGCAATGCAGATTCTGCACGGTCATCCCGCGCCCTGCATTCCGATCCGCCGCGCTCACCACCCTGTACTCCGAATCAATCTTCGGAAATACAATCTGCCGCACGCTCGACTTGGAAGTCTTGAGTACTCCTACCCGCAACCCAAGCGGCAGATGGTCCACAAACCGATGCACGATTCCCAGAATCTCTTCAGCAGACTCTCGCGTATGCGCCACCTGCAAAGTCAGCGTGCCAGGCTGCGTAATCGTCTTCAGCAGAAATCGGCCCGCAATCCACGTCGTCAGGCCCATCTGGCGGGCCTTCAAAATGATGTTTCCCGCGCCGCGCCGCCGTTCAAACTCCCTCTGAGCGCCGTTCGCCCTCAGCCGATGCAGCCGCCCATCCTTGCTTCGAATCCGCAACAGGCTCTCCGCCAGAAAAATCCCGACACTCGTTCCTCCTAGCTTCCTTTGGGGTCGATCCAGCATCTTCCCCAAAAGCTCCAGTTCCTGCAAGTCAAACCTCTCCCAATTCCTCCTCAATGGCCCTCCCCACCGAAAGCAGCGCCAAAACCATTGATGGCCCCACCACTTTCCGTTTCACTCCCGCAAACTCCTGTTTTCGGAGGGCCAATGATTTCGTCTTCGTCGTGAACTCGCATCACACCCTTAGGTAGGCCAAGGCTTCAGCCTTGGCATTTCCATCCGATACAAGGTCTCTACGAGGGGCCTCGATGGCCCCGAGCCGTAGGTTCCTTGGCGACGATCCCCAGACCATCAAAGCTCCACCTCAGAATCCGTCCAAGTCCAGGAACCCCGTACTCGTCGCCCCAGTGATCGTCACAGCCGTCGCCGATACCGAAGATGCAGTCCCGGAAAGGCTTTGAGACAAGACCTGCGGAGTATGCGAAAAAGCCGCCGGGTACGTATATGAAGCAGTGCCCACGCAGGCATTCTCGTACGCCACGACCTTCTTGTAGCTCGCCCCTTGCTCCGGTTGCGAAAACACCACGCTCCCCGAAGTCGAGCAATTCACCGTCGTCTGTGCCGAAGAATTCTTCATCACATTCCCCGCCACAAATCCATTCGCCGTAACGTTCCCGCTCCCGGTGACCGTAAACTCAGCCGTGGACGCGGACGCACCGCCCGCATACACCACCAATCCACCCGTCCCCGAACCCGCCGTGTTGTTGATTACCACGGCGTTGCTCCCCGCTCCGGCATTCATTGTGGTGTTGCCGTTCTGAAAGAGCACCAGCCGGTCCATCGAATTCACAACATCGCTCAGTCTCAGGAAATTGCTCGCATCCTTCTTCAGCTTCCACTGCGCCTCACCCGCAAAGCTGTTCAATTGAAATGCCCCGTTTTGCTCCGCCGTCGAACCCGGCTGTACCACCACATCCGCCTCCGCGTTCGCTGCATTCACCACCGAGACGTTCCCCGCGCTGACATGCGCCCCCGAATTGGTGATATTCCCCGAACTATCCACCTTTGCCACCTGCACCGGAGAAGACCCTCCCGAGAACACCAGGAATCCGCCAGTTCCCGCACCGGCTTCGCGATTGACCGACACATACCCCGTCCCGTTCGAATTCAGCATCGTCTCGCCGCCTTGGTACGCCTTGAAGTGATCCGTCAGGTCGATCGCCGAGTTCAACTCCCAGTTGTTCCCCGTATCTTTCACCATGTACCACTGGCTGGCGCCGTTCCAGTCCTTGTAGATGAACGACTCCTTCTGGCTCGCCGTATGTCCCGCCCACAGCGTCGCATCAATCTCCGCATCCGCCCCGTTCTTCACCGTCGTCGAGCCCGTAAACGTTGAAACGTCCCCGACCTGAAGACCTCCGAGGAAGTTCGCATTCCCACTCCCATCCACAGTCGCCACCGTAGTTTCCGTCGCGCCGCCTGATCCGAAAACCACCCCACCCGACCCGGCGTTGTTCGAGCCATTCAGCACCACCGCGCCCGTTCCAGCGGCATTGATCACCGTCTGGTTGTTCGTATTCGAACTCCCATTGTTGTACTGTCCAATCGACAGCCGGTACACGCTGTTCAGCTCATCCAGAATCTGATAGAACTGCTCTCCCGCCGTAGCGTCGCTAAGTCCCATCGTCCATCGATACCCAAAGTCCGTCTGGTACCGCTCCAGCAGGCCCCGCTCGTTACCCGCGGCCGTCCCAATGCGAAAGTGATTGGTCACCGTCGCATCTTTCTGGCTCCCGTACCAGTCACCATTCATTCCATTGAAGGCCCGGTGAAAGCTATCCAGAAAGCTGTTTCGCGTCCCGTTATCCGTCAGCGCCCCGGTAAACATCGTCCCCCCGGTAATCCAGGAGTTATAAGAGCTCCCCGTATCAGCCACCACCTGGCTCGAAGAATTCTCATTCCTCAGCCCCACAATCGTGTTGTTCTGCGCATTCGCTCCCAGGTGCAGCGCTGTCGAACATCCCTCCACGTCCCCGCCCGTGAACGTATTGCCATCTCCCTGCGCCAGGTTGATCCCCACGGTCCCTGCCACTGGACTTCCAGCGCTCGTCGGGCAATCAATATGCAACCGAAGAAAAGTGCTCGCATTCATCCAGTCCGTAGTCGCAGGATTTGCCATCTGGTGCCCGATCCCGCTCACCGCCGTCTCGAAGCCGTTAAAAGCCAGGTCAACAAACGTTCCGCCCGCATAGTTTCCGGTACCATCCACCAGCATCGCCGTCTGGTTTCCGTTCCCCAAGAAATACACGCTGTTCAGATCCAGCTCCTGCACCCGGTACGCAGCAAACCCCTCCGTCAATCCGCTTGAGCTTCCCGTCGTGTTGATCACCAGGTTGTCCATGTGAAAGCCCATCGTATCCACGGCATACGTAGGATCTCCCACCTGCACCGCTGCCCCCGTTCCTGAATACAGCAGCACCGTTCCGCCTTGGCTGCCGCTTGCCGTACTCGCCCCCCGCAGCCCGCAGCCTTTCAGAGTCACGTTTCGAATTCCCGCCGGCACCACAATCTGGCCCGCACCCAAAATCGTCGCGCACGGCAGCAGCACCGTCGTATTTGCCGTCCCCACTGTGACGGAGGACGCCATCGTGACCGTCCCGCTGAAGTTCCGCGCATCGCATACTCCGCCATACGCCGCATTCAGCCCTGCAATGCACGCCGTCAGCTCCGCGCCGATATCGCTCCCCGCAAACTGATCTACCTGGTACAGTCCGCCCACTTGCTTGCCTGTCAGCGACCCCGCAAACGCACTCACGGAAGCATTCAGGCTCGCCCCACCTAGGTTGGCCAGCGCCTGCAGAGCTGAGTTCGCGCCGGTGCCGCCGTTAGCAATCCCGACTGCCCCGGTCGTGATATTCGCGGCATTCAACCCCGTCAGGTTCCCACCAAAAAACGAAGGCGCCGTCTGCCACGCCGGCACATTCGCCCCCGTCCCCGTGCCGCTTTCCATCAGCACCGCTGCCGTCGTCGTCGTATTGCCCGGCAGTCGTGAAGGATTGCCGTTGACATCTCCCACCACCAGGTCGCCCGTGCTCGTCGTCAACGGGCTTGTATTCACCGGCGTCCCCCCGCTCGTCGCAGGAGTCGTACTGCTCGCAGCCCCTCCCAGCAGAAAGGCGTAATACTTCCCCGCCGGATAACTCTGCGCCGTCGTCGATGGATTGCACGCCGTGAGCGACATCGTATTCACCACCGTGATGCTTCCACTCAATTGCAGTTGCCCAACCGCCGAAGGCGGCTTCACAAACAGCACTCCATCCGTAGCAGCAGCATTTGGAATCGAAATTCCCGGCACCGTAGCGCACGTCTGGCCCGCTACCAAACCACCCGCAATCACAAATGCCTGTTCTGCGAAATCCGTCACGGGCAGCGTGGTATCACCGCCGCTGATTGCACCCTGCCTCACCCGCAACCCAGGCATCTGCACCGCCGTCAGTCCGCTGAAGCCCGGATAGCCGTCGTTCTCCAGCACCATGTACCGCGGCATCGCGCTGCTGCTGGGATACGCTAGTTCCTCTGCCCGCAAGCACCATAAATCCGCAAAGCCCGAATTTCGCCCATTCAGGCATAACTCTCCGGATTCTGCATTCGTCACTCCCGGAGGAAAGGAAAAGTTCGATGATGCAAGAACCAGTCTCCCTGTTGGAACGGGGGAGACCCTCGGAGCAACTAAAGACGCCACAGTGCTCTGAATATTCGTTACGCTCGTCCGGAAGTCCTCCAACTGCCGCGCCGCGCTGACCTGTTGCGGCTCCGCAATAGCCTCCAGAATTCCCCCACCCGCGCTGATGTTCTTCAGGGTGATATTCGAGAAGTTAAACAGCAGTATCGCTCCCGGAAGGATATTGTTCACGCTGTCGTATGGGCTTGGGCAGCTTGTCGATCCATAGCTCCCAAAACCCGGCTGCGCCGCGCAGTACCCGACATCCTCCGTCCCCAACCCGTCAATCTCCCAGTTGTACGCCGTCGTTCCAATGATCGGATAATTCTGTGTTTCCTTCACAGAAGCGTTGTGAATGGTGACGCCGCCCACCGGGCGGTCATACCGTGTATAGACCGCAAACATCACATGAAAAATTCCCCGCCACATCGAGTCCGTCACCGGTTGCAGAACCGCCAGGTTCTGGTCCGTAAGCCGGTGTTGATTGTCCTCCACGTGGAAGAAGTACGTATTGAACCAGCTGTCGAGCGCGTTCTGTGCTGTCTGCTCCTGGCTCTGCGTGGCCCAGTTCATTCCGTAGTAGATGATCCCGTCGACCGACGTCCCGTCGCCTAGATCCTCCTCGTTGACGAAGAGGTTTCCGCCCGGACTCGTTCCCGGCGCGCGCGTGCCCCACCACCCGCCGATGATGATCCCGCTCATCCCGCCTTGGATGAACGTGTCCCGGAAAATGTCATACTGCGACGATCCCGCCAGCACCGCAATGCCCACGGCATTCATCGTCACCTGGCTCCATCGCCAGTACGCGGCACTCTTCGTTGCCACTCCGATAAATGCGCGCGTGATGTTCAGATTGTTCAGAGTCCACGCGCCGATAACCGTATCCGAACCAAATAACGCGAAGTACGGGGCAGCCATCGAATAACTTGCCGCCGACGCCACGGTCGTCGTGAAACTCGAAGTGATTGTTGCCCCATTGCCGAAAATTGTCAGCGGCGTAGATTGTCCACTCTGCACCTTGATCGCATAGCCAAGATATCCAGGCGTCTCCGGAGCAAGGTTCGTACACGGCACTCCTCCGCAGGTATCCGTGCTCGGAGCCGTACCATCATCCCACGCCGTCTGCATGTAGCCCGTAATAGTGTTGATAAAGTAAGTCTTCCCCTGGCTCAGGGTGATTGACCCCGCGCGCGTGCCATTCTGCGTCGCATAGCTGATCGCATTGTTGAAGCACTGCGTGTCGTCCGTCACCCCATCCGCAGCGCAGCCAAAGTCATCCACGCGCACCTCGGCCGAATAACTCGTAATCCCTCGCCTCTGATCCAGCACAGGCGCAGGAGCAGAAGTCGCCGGAGGCGCAGCAACGCTGATCGTCGGGCAGCTCGTGTACCCCGCGCCGCCGTTCACCACCGTATAGCTCGTGACCTGGCCGCCCGAAACATTCGCCGAAACCACAAGCCCGCTGCCGCCGCCGCTGGAAGTTCCGCCCAGCGTAATACTCGGCGCCGTAACATACCCCATCCCGAATTGACCGGGAACCACCGACGTGATCTTCCCTCCCTGCGTCGGGTCATAGACGCACAGGGCCGTCGCCGGCATCGCCGCATTCTGCGTATATGTCCCCGCCGTTCCCGGAGGAATCAACGCCGAACCTGATGTCGTAGCAACCGACGCCACGCAGCTGGCTACACTGCTCGAGAGCGCGCAATTAGTAATCCCATTCACCACCGGGGCATTCAGCGGCCCGGTAAGCGTCCCACCGGTAATCGGCAGCTCTCCCCCGCCCGCAACAATCTGGCTGGCAATCTGTGCATCCACATACTGTTTCGTTGCCGCCTGGTTCGCCGCCGTCGGAGCATTCGCAAGCAGCAGCTGCTGAAACGCCGGCACGAACGCGATGAACGCAGTCTCTACATTCGTCCCCACGCTCGGCGTAAGGCCCACCGCGATCACAGCATTGCCCTGTGTCGCCGAATCGCATGCAGAATTTCCCGTGACCGTGTTATACGGAATGGGAAACACCTTCCAGCTCGTAGTCAGGCTAACCGTCTGGTCCGCAAAAGTGCAGCTCGCGGATCCCGTAGTTCCCGTCAGTTTCAGCTCCTGGGTAGTCGCCACATCCGACTTCGCCGCCACGTACCATGTGCCCGAGCCCGCGGGAAATCCTTTCCCCAGCAGCAACGAATTTGCCGCCCCGCGCAGCGTCCAGTTACCCGACGTATCCCACGCGCCACCCACCGCCTTCACATACGAGCCAGTCACCGGAGCCGTCGAATCCTTCCCAAAGACGCTCCCCGCCGACACGCTCTCACCCCCCACACCCGAAACGACGGGCAAATACAAATCCTCCGCCGAAAAGAACAGGTCGTTCAAACTCGAAAACGCCTGGTTTGCCGCCCCGCCGCCAAGCAGCGCAAAGTCCGCCGACACCGTACCCGAGGGCAGGCGCGAAGGCTCGAGACCCGTCAGTCCGTAACCGGTCGAGCTCGATTGAACGATCGTGTTCCCCAACCCGGTATCCTGCAGGCCGCCGGTCAACCCCAGCCCATCGAATCGGTTCCCCGACCCTGTATATCCATTCGCGACACTCGTGCTTCCCGCGCCCGGCCCCACCACCAGCGCCGGATAGCTGGTAGCCGAAGCCGTCAGCGTGCCGCCGCCTCCCATCTGCACGCCCACCATCCGCGAACCCGCAGCATTCCACACCGTGTAGCCGCCGTTGCCCTTCTGCAGGTTCCCGCCCTCAAACGTCAGATTCGAGCCCGCCACCAGGTTCACCGGCTTCGCAGGAAACCAGGTCCCAGCCACACCCACCGTAGCCGTAGTCGTACCCGAGCACCCTACGCCTCCGGCGATCATGGTCACCGCGTTCAGCGAACCATCGCCGTTCACCGTAGCTTTCGCCTGTGCCGTGCAGCTTCCGGAAAACATCAGCGGCACCGTCGTCCCGTAAGCCTCGAACCCAAGCCCGTGCTCCGGCCCCACCGCCACGCTCGTCACCGCCCCACCGGCAGCAGCCACCGTCAGCTTCGGTTGCACCGCCACCCACTGCGGCAGGACCGAAGCATTACGCACCGTCCACCCCGATTGACCACCCGTTCCCGATCCGGAAAGATCCAGCACCAGGCCCGTAGGAGCTTCTCCAGTCGCAGCCGAATTCACGGCGTTCACCACCACGCCATCCAGAACGTCGTTCGATCCCACCGACACCGCAAACCCATGCACTGCCTGGATCGTCACGTTCTGCCAGCGATTCGAATCTGCCGTCAACCCCGCCGGGACCGTCCCCGCCAGCGTCGGCACAGCAATACCCGTTCCCACCCCGCGAATGTCGACATTCCGAAACTCGCTCCACTGCGGCCACTGCCCCAGGTAGATCCCGCACGTATGCGTCGAGTTAGCTTGCGCATACTGCGCCAGCGGATCGGTCCCCGTCGCCGCGATCGCCACATTCTCGATCTCTCCGACACTCAAACCGTTCCCGCCCGTTCCCAGTGAAGCTGGCATGGCAATCGCGCAGTTTCCGATTGACCAGCCCGCCCCCGACCCGGGCGTTCCAGCCAGTCCATTCCCGCCCGGCGAAAAGATGGAGTTCGTCTCCATCTTCCGGTTCACTCCGCAGCTTCCCGCCGCCGCACGCCCCTCAGCAGGCGAGCACGAAACATCCACGCTCTGATCCACATAAATCGTCAGGTCATGAAGCCTCGTATTGCCCAGCAGATTGGTCGCGTCCGTCACCGTAGCCAGCACATCCTCGCCCGGAAATCCCTTCAGACCCGAAACCTGCCGTCCCTGCCCACCAATCGACTCCAGGTGCCAGGTAAGCTGATGCGTCTTGCATGTCCCCGCCGGCAGTGTCAGCGAAATCCCATGTCCCGCCGCGTACTGGGCCTGCGCAAAATTAAGCGCCGCCTGCAACGCGCTCGTATCGTCCGTTACTCCATCGCAGACCGCTCCAAACTCCTTCACGCTCCGCTCATGCTGCTGGGCGCCGCCGGCGCGCAAATCCTCCACGCGGATCCCGCTCGAATTCGAAAAGGTGTCCGCCCCTGCATATGTCGGTGGTATCGTCATCGCGCCACCGGCTGCGGCGGCCGCCGTCTGCGTCGCCTGCAACGTCGCCTGCGTCGTTCCCGCCAGCGGCGAATACGCCCCGTTCACCGACTCCGCGTTGAGCGGGCCCGCAATCGCGCCGCCTCCCGCTGAAAGCCCCTCGGCGAACACCTCGTCGACGTAATGCTTGTCCGCCGCCATCAGCGGAGTAGTCGGGTCGCCCGCCAGAGTCAGCGGTCCCGTCAACGTACCGCCGTTCGCCGTCAGCAAGCTTCCCTGCAGTTGCGCAATCGCCTCGTCCACGTACGTCTTGCTCACTGCCTGAACCGCCTGTGCCGCCGGCATCACCTGCGCTCTCACCTGTGCAATCGTCGCCGTCGGACTCGCAGGAACAACCCAATACTCGGTATGCACCGTCCCATCCGAAAGATGAAAGACGGCGGTGTAATACAGTCCTGCCGGATTCGCCCCCAGGTTCGGCGCTAGATTCACGCTCACGAATCCATCCTGCCCGATCTGAACGACCGTGCTCCCCGCCGCCACAGCCAGGTTGGTCGTAGTCGTAAATGCGGGCCAGCTCACCAGCAAGGTCCCCGATCCCGGCGTTCCATTGGCAAAAAACACCGTGCCCTGCACCGTCGTCGTGGTCACACCCTGGGCCGCTGCCTGCCTCACGCCAACCGCCGGCCCCAGCAGCAGGCCCATGAACCAGATCAGGCAAAACCCCGGCCATTTTCCAACGCACCACCACTTCGTCATCGTGAGCTTCCTTCCCCAAAGTTTTTTCGCCAAAGTTTTCCGCCCAGCCAAAGCCCCGAGGGGCTGCCGTCTCCTGATTCCGCGCCTGCCGCACAACTCCGTTCCCGCCACCAGGTGCCTGAAAAATCACCCTGTGGGTGCCCGGCGTCACACCCCGCCGGACACCCCGCCCTTACTCCGCAACTTCCGATTTGCCTTCCATCTCCTCGACAGATTCCCAAAGCACCGCTGCCAGGCTTCGGTGTGTCGATTCCGGAACTTCCCGCATCGCCTCTAGACGCACAATCAGATCAAAGAAGAACTTCGCAGTCGGTAAATGCCCGTTAGCGATGTTCGTCTCTAGCGAATTCAGGATCTTGTCCTGGCTTTGTTCCCACTTCGTTCTCAACTTTTCCAGAAACGAAACCGCGTCCCCAGCCGAACCATTCTCCAAACCCGAATCCGGACTCGGCCCCTTCGTCGCAGCCCCGTTCCCCTCGGCACTTCCTTCGCCAACTTCAGCCATCGCACCGCCCCATGCCGAGCTTCCTCGAGCACGTCCCAAGCCGTGTCGAACACGCATGCGAGCATTTCTCAAGAAACTGCTCGACCTCAGATTCCCGCACAAGAAAAAAAGGGGAGAGCGCCATCCAGCACCTCTTCCCCAATCCTCGTCTGCGATTGTTCCTAGACTAACTCGTCACCGCTAAATTATCTGCAACCCTCCAGTAACCCCTAACGCCTATAAAAATCAGTAACCTGGACCGATTTCCCTGTCCGCGCCGCTTGACTTCGTAAATCGCGATCACGCATCTATGCCCAAAGCCAAATTTCCACAGTATTTCCAATCCCCGTGGAAACCGTGGAAAAATCTTCGTCGTTGCAAAACCCTTCCTCGTCAGACCTTCGTCAATCCTGCCTCCGACCCTGCTTTGCACGTTTCGATCCTGCAAATCCACATACCCCCACACTCTCGCTGTGGGAACCGTGAAAACCGCGGCACCCTATTACCGCCCTTCGGACCACTTCCCCACTTGCCCTCAAATCCACAGCCAGGATTTCTAAAACCGGTACCACTCGAAACCTCGCTCTCCACGCGGTTTCCCGCTCAATTTCCACTTTTCCTGCCTGAACGGTTACTACTGCTGGGGTTAAGAATTCTTTTTTCTTTCTTAATTCACAGTCGCGAAGATTCGCAGTGCTCCCCAACACTACGCTTGCCAAAATGCGACGAACGAAACCTGCCGCCGTTCCCAAACCAGTCGCAATAAGCGCCAATACCATCCACATTGAATCCACATCGCAAGCTGGTCTAAATTAGCTCGTATTTCCCCAATATCACCGCGTTTTCCACGTCTTCCAATACCGCACATTAACTACAATCAACGCAGACCATGGACAAATGTTCATCGCCGACCCCAGTGGTGTATCGTGGCATCACGTCCGATAACAGGGCCTACGCGGCGATCTCATACCCGCTTTACGAGAGGACTTAAACATGCCAGGGCTGGAAATCGAAAATGAACCCGTCGCAACTACTACAGTCACTCAGGGGGCAGCAATGGAAATTACCGTCACCCGGCAGGACCTGCTCAAAGAGCTAACCGCTATCCAGTCCGTCGTAGAGCGCAAAACCACAATTCCCATCCTCTCCAACTTTCTCGTCGAAGTGACCGACGGAGCGGAAGGCGGAAAGCTCAACATCACCGCCACCGACCTCGACCAGGCCATTCGCACCTCCGCCAATGCCAAGGTCAAGAAGGCTGGCTCCTGCACCATTCCCGCACGCAAGCTGTATGACTACGTCAAGCTCCTTCCCGACGGCGAAATCTCCATCAAGCTTCTTGATAACCACTGGGTCCAGATCCGCTCCGGCCGTTCCAACACCAGGATGGTCGGCCTCGGCCGCGCCAACTACCCGCAGGTCCCTGAGTTGCCCTCCGTCTCGAGCGTCAAGATTCCCGTAGCCATCCTCAAGACACTCATCGCCCGCACCATCTTCTCCATCTCCAACGAGGAGTCCCGCTACACCCTGAACGGCGCGCTCCTGATCCTCAAAGCGGAATCGATCGCCATGGTCGCCACCGACGGCCACCGCCTTTCCTTTGTTGAAAAGTCCGAGCAGCCCCTCGACGGAATCAGCGGCGAAAAGCGCATCCTCATCCCCCGTAAGGCCCTTGCCGAGTTGCAATCGCTCCTCAACTCCACCGAAGCCGAACACGTAGAGTTTGCCGACGACGACCTCTGGCTTTTCTTCCGCATCGGCCACCGCACGCTGTCAAGTCGCAAGCTGACCGGCCAGTTCCCCAACTACGAAGCCGTCATGCCCCGCGACAACACCCGCTTCGTAGTCGTCCGCGCAGCAGAACTCTCCGCCGCCATCGGCCGCGTAGCCCAATTCGCCGATGAACGCAGCGGAGCAGTACGGATCAAGATGGAGCAGAACGAGCTCAAGATTACCGCCCAGTCCAACGAGTCCGGCGAATCCGAAGACTCCATCGAAACCCCCTACACCAGCGACCCGCTCGTAGTGGGCTTCAACAGCAGTTATATGCTCGACTTCCTCAAGGCCCTCGGCAACGAAGGCGAAGTCCGCCTCGAATTCAAAGACAGCCAATCCGCAGGCCAGATGCGCCCCGAAGACCCCGAAGCCGAATACAAATACCGCTACGTCCTAATGCCCATGCGCATCTGAGAACTAGCCTTCCACGCAATCGATCGCCCCGCGTTCAAAAACAAGGCCCGCTAGAAAATTGGCGGGCCTTTGTTGTTGCTATTTCGTCGCACACAGCTCTGGGTGCCCCATCCATGGCGCAGCTCCATCGCGGCATGGATGGGGCACCACTAACGTCCTCGCGTCCTAGGCTTTGGCTTTCGCTTTTCTGTCATTCCCTACGCGAATCTGCTTTACATGCCCACTATGGCGCATCCCCATTCAGGACGATCCAAAAGGACTTTGCGTCCGAACGATTATCAGTTCCATGAGGTGTCCTTATCACGCGTAAGGGAGAATTACACGGGGGATTTCCAGGGACATGTCAGGTCATTATCTAGGAGACCTTGTTGGGATCGCCGTGGGTCTATTCACCTGTATCGTCGGGATCACCAGCAAGAGGTTCTATGCGTACGATAGTGCAGACGATGCCAAACCCCTCGACATACCGCTTTGGATTCCTCGACTCTTCTTCCTAGTGATTGGATTCCCTTTCATTCTGCTCGGAATGCTGGACCTGGCCGGGGTAATCACAGTTATCTGGGGAGGGGCCTGACCGAGAGTTCGCCGTAATCAGCGCCATACATCTCCATATACCGCCCCGAATCAAACTTCTTGCCCGTGCTCTCCCCCGACATATACCGCACCATCCCAAACACCGGCCGATCAAACCACGGCCGATCATGCTTCCCAACAATCGCCCAGGCAATCCCCGAATATCCATTCGGATCGCGCCCATCCAGCTCATACTTATCGTTCAGATACACCGCCCACTCAAACGCCCGCGCCGCATCCGGGGACCACTCCAGAATCTTCTTCCCCCAATACATCCGCATGTAGTTATGCATCCAGCCATCCCGAACCATCTGTCTCTGCGCAGCATTCCATAACTCATCGTGTGTCTCCGCATGTTCTAACTGCTTCAGCGTATAACTCCATGGACGCGGATCGCCCGCATGCTCGATCAGCGTCTTCCGTGCCCACGGCTCGGCGCACTCCCAGCTATCGCAGTTAGCGTTGTACTTGCAGAAGAGCACCGATAACTCGCGCCAGCCAATAAGTTCATCGAGATACTTATCTGCCACAGCCCTCGTCGCTTTGCCTCTCTTCACGCTTCCCAGCACCGCCAGCGCAATAGTGATCGGAGAAATATTCCCATAGTGCAGATAAGGAGACATCTGGCTCGTCCCATCAACCTCCGGATGATTTCGCTTCTCGTCATAATCCACAAGTTGCGAATCGATAAATCGCCGCAGCCGCTTAAGCGCCGCGCCCGTCCCACCAACAAATGTATCCACCGGACCGACCGATCGGTCGAGTTCGCCAAATCCGTCAGTAATATCTTTCGTGAGTGGATAACTAGGCATCCTATGTCTCCACGGATAACTTACTTCCTGTTTCTCCACCGGCTTCAGGAAGTTATCAAGCTCCGCATGTAACCTAGGCCGAAAATGATGCAGCAGGACAAATGCCTTTCCGAATACCGTCGAAGGGACCACCACATCTGCATCAACAGTGAGAAAAGGAATCTTCAGTTTCTTCGCCAGCGCTTTTCTCCAGCGCTCCGGCTCCCGGCACACATTCTCGTCACCCACCAGCATCGCCGCGCCCGCTTCCTCGAGAAAGCCCTCGAGCGTGTCGCCATCAGTAGGCCGCCGCACTGCAAAACCCACCTCGCGCTCCGCTAGCCCTTCCGCCACATCGAGCAGCCCCTGCTGCATAAAGTAGTAGTGCCTGTAATTTGCATTGGGATAATTGGGAATCACAGAAAAGTACGCCACCACCGGCAGCCCCAGCGCATTCCCGCACGCGATCGCCACCTCAAGCGCGGGATTATCCAGCGCTCGCTGAGCACGCTGCAGCCAGTACACAACACACTTCCCATCAGCTTTCGGATCGCCGCCCCGCCGTACCTGCACCCGCTTATCCGCAGCAATCCCCTCCAGCGCGTCCGGCAGCCCGCTGTCAGGAAGCAAAGAAGCTCCCCAGCCCAGCCTTCCCTGCGTGCTCCACCATCGTCCGCTGAATCTCCAGCGCCAGCGCCAGCGCATCCCGTCCCTGCCGCGCGGTCACTCGAGGCTTTCTCCTGCTCCGCACAGCTTCAACAAACGACAAAATCTCGAGCCGCAGTGGTTCACCCTGAACAATCTCCGGCTTCGAAAACGAGAGTCCCGGCAACCCCTCCTGGAATCCGCTGGACTCCCCCGCGGCCATCGCGTCTTCCAGCACAAACTCCTCGTCCACTGAAATCACCAGCACATCCCGTCGTGCATAATCGATCGATACATATTGACGCGGCTCAAAAAATCGCAGCTTCCGCACCCGCTCCGTCGAAACTCGCGAAGCAGTGAAATTCGCCACGCAACCTGACTCCAGCTCCACGCGCACATTCGCAATATCCACCTTCCGCGAAAGCACGGGCAACCCCACCGCCCGCACTTCCTTCACCGCAGACCCGGCAAAGGTCAATACAATGTCCAGGTCGTGGATCATCAGGTCCAGCACCACATCCACATCCAGCGACCTTGGCGTAAAAACACTCAGCCGGTGCGCCTCAAAAAACATCGGCTTGGTCAGCTTGGGCTCAATCGCCAGCACCCCGGGATTAAACCGCTCCAGATGTCCCACCTGCAAAACGCGCCCATGCTTTTCAGCCAGCGCGATCAAATCATCCGCCTCCGCCAGCGAAGCGGCAATTGGCTTCTCGACCAGGCAATCCACTCCAGCGGCCAGCAGCTGACTCGCTACGTCATGGTGAAAGATCGTCGGCACCGCCACCGAGGCCGCGTCCAGCTTCAGATCGGCATTAAGCGCAGCCTCCACAGTTCCAAACACCGGAATCCCGTAACGCCCCTCAACCTCGGCCGCCCGCATCCCGTCCGGCTCAATCGCCGCAGCCAGCGTCACGCCTTCCCCGGCCAGTTCCCGGTACACGCGCAGGTGATTCGCTCCAAAAGCCCCAGTCCCAACCACAGCCACGCGCAACGGCCCGTCTCCCTTTCTGGCCCCCGACCAAACCGGGGGCCCCATCCTTGTCACATCTTCATCGTGACAAGGATGGGAATCGCTTATCCCCGGAGGCTTATCCACTACGCCTTCACTCCCTTGCCATCCACCACGCTCAGGCACCGGCTATAAAGTTCCAGCAGTTGATTGATCTGCTCCTCCGGCTTCGCTGCCGCCGCCCCGCTAAATCCCGTTGAAGGTACCGTAGCCCGGCCAAATCCCGTCGACCCCGCCACAAACTTCAGCAGATCGAGCGCAATATCTTCCTTACTTCGAACTCCAAGCCCGCCATTGCCAACCGATTCCATACCTGCCTCCAGAAGCGATGCTACCAAAACGCTCCCGTCACGTTTCGTTCAAAACCAGTGCGACCCGCCCCACGACCAGATCATTCGCCGTCTCCTCGGCAGCCACCTCCAGCACCTCAACAGGAAACCCCAGTCGATGCGGCCTCAACACCACCCGATTCGATAAGAAATCCGCATACCGCAGCGCCAGCCGCGAACCAGCCCGCACCCCGTAGACATTTGGCTCCCCCTCCCGGTACGCCCGAAACGAGTTGTAATGCCGATCCAACACCACCATCGCTTCCGCCAGCAACACTGGCTCCATCGCCCGCGCATCCTCCGCCGAAACCCGCACCGCAACAAACCGCTCCCATTGCTTGCGCGCCGTCGAACACCGCTCTCGCAGTCCCGCCACGGCCGCGGCAGGAAACGGCACCATGGTCTGCACGCTGCTCGCCCGAATATACGGCTCAAACAGCGCCACCGCATGGCTCACCAGCGGAATCTCTCCCGCTTTTCCAAGCTGCCCACTCAGCAGCACCCCCGGACCATCCTGCCGCGACGGCAGCAGATCTTCCGCCGTGAGATGCTGCGCCGCCAGTATCCTGTCCAACGTCGCCAGCGAAAGTCCCCTTCTCCCATGCAGGAAATTCGACACATGCGGTTGTCCCAGCCCCGTCTGCCGCGCCAGCAAAGAAACACTCAACGTCCCACGCTCGATTCTTCGAAGCAGTTCGAGACGCATTCGTTCCTGCAGTTGGCTAAAGTTCATGTGGAAAATTCACAATCAGCAATAGGACAGAGAAACAAACATTTCTAGTAGAAATCTCAAAATGTCTCAAAACCTAATAATCTCTAATTTAGAAAGGTTACTTTTGTAGCAGTTACTTAAAACTAACTTGATGACATTGACGCACAGGAAATATCCACATAGATTTACTTCACTTTCTCAAACACTGTCGGGAGGAAATCTCTGGGCACAAATTTGCCCGCCTAAGTTGGCGTGAACAGGAATGCTGTCTCTGGCCAAAGATCCACTTACCAGGGCAGTAACCGGGAAAAGAATCGGGGTTCCCACAGACGTCTCTTCGTCCGTGGGAAGTAATCGGGGTCCACGGACACCTCTACGTTCGTGGTGTAACAACCTGGGTAAGCACCGATCTCCGAGCGGACAACATTGGTCCGCGGAGTAGCCGCAGCAGTGTTCCCGTTCCCGCCAAACGGCAGGAAATTGTGTGTCGCAGAGATACTTCAGGGCCATTCATCGGCCCCGTCCATGCCCGGTTGAACTTCCAGACCGGCCTGATCAGGCAGTGCAAGAGCTTTGCAGAGTCTTTTGCCTTGAGCGTAGTCAATCATCGAGGAAACCAGGCCGCCCTCCCCCAGCAGGTCATTAGAAGCTTGCGTAGCGGCTTGGAATTTCCCACCTCCCTGCGGCAGACGATACCGAATGGGCTAGCAGCAGGCGAACATGCACTTCTGGAGAGATCTACCCATGGATTTGCGCGTGAACTTGAAGGTTTGCGAAGGATGCGGTTGCTTGTGGTACCGTACCCAGGTTGAAATCAGGGTTTATTGCACAGCATGCAACGAACGGTTCAAGGAGTTTCCAACTCCCCAAAGCCGAAAACGACGCGGAAGGCCAAAGAAAATGCTCCTGCCCACTGTCTTTGCAGTGCAGGCCGAAGCGCAGTCAGCATGGAACTCAGATTTGGAGGAATGTTTTTCCGAGTACGCACACACGAAAGCCGGCCACAACTTCTCGCCGCAGACAGGCAGCTCAGTCAGGGCGCAAGCTGCATCGGCCTTGCTTCCCGCAACCGCCTCTGAAATCTCGCGTACCAGCAGCCTCTCCGGAGGTATCCAATGAGTGCAGCCCTCCAACTCCCCCTGGTATGGGCAGGACGCACGGCACAGTCACCCCGGCAACCGGGACCACTCGCCGCAGCGGTACATCACATTCAGCGGAAACTTCCAGAAATCGACCAGCAGGCCGACCTCAACGTTCCGGCGGACGAGCTCGAGGTCTCCTACGCCTTCTACCGCAAGTACACCGAAAACCTGCTCCGCCGATACCTCTACGCTTCCACGCAGGTTGGCCGTTCGCCATCCCTGCTGGGTCAATCCGTAGGCCGCGGCTGGGTCTCCAGCCGTAAAATTCGCACCTTCGAGGACGCGCTCATCTTCGTCCTCGATGTCGAATGCTGTCTCAAACGCCTCTCTTCCGTCGACCGGCAACTGATAAGCCGGGTCATTATCCAGGAGTACACCCAGTCCGAAACCGCCGCCATTATGGGCATCAGCGTTCGCACTGTCTGTACCAAACTGCCCCAGGCCATCGATCGACTCACAGAAGACCTGGTACAAGCTGACCTGCTCGTCCTTCCGGATTAACCTCCGGTCCGGAGTCTTGGTATCCAAGCTAGTCTTGCGAAACCAATTCGTCCCGGGTGGCTAGAGCCATCCGGGACGCTGCTTCGTTCCGCTTCCGCTGCAATAATATGATCGACAGGCCTACAGGCTGTGTTCCCCTGCCTGAATCCTTTCCCTCGGAACTTATGAAGCGGCATGTCCTGATCTTCGGCTTGGTCGGTGGAGTTCTGATCACCGCTCTCCAGTGGACTGAGTTTCAGTTCCTGGTCATCGAGCATTCAATTGAGATCTATGGCGGATTGATCGCGGCGATCTTTGCCGCCTTTGGCATCTGGCTTGGCATCAAGCTGACGAAAACGCGGCAGAAGATCGTGATACAGGAGGTCCGGATTGCTGGGGTTGCATCGTTTGTTCGGGACGAGAAAAAGCGAGATGATCTGGGCATCACGCGGCGAGAACTTGAGATTCTCGAACTAGTCGCTCAAGGCATGAGCAACCGTGAGATCGCCACCCAGCTTTTCGTTTCCGAAAACACCGTTAAGACACACTGTGCCCGCGCCTTCGACAAGCTCGGAGCCGCCCGCCGCACCCAGGCCGTCCAGCGCGGCAAAGAACTAGGCCTTCTGCCATGACCTTCCTGTCAGCCCGCGTCACTCGAAAGCACGATTTCCTCTCCATTCCTGCAAAATCATCCAAAAGGATGACGACATCAGGCCCCGCTACACCGCATCGTGACTCCATCCTCATTCGCATCAGGAGCCTCACATGAAGAAAACCGTCCTCACCTTCGGCCTTATCTCCGGCCTCATTATCTCCGTCCTCATGGGCGGCTCGCTTCTCCTCGCCGACAAGATCGGCTCCGGCCACAGCATGGCTCTCGGCTACACCATGATGGTGGCGTCGTTCCTGCTGATCTACTTCGGCATCCGCAGCTACCGCGATAACACCCTCTCCGGCCAAATCTCATTCGGCCGCGCCTTCGCCTGCGGCATCCTGATAGCCCTCATCACCTGCCTCTGCTACGTCGCCATGTGGGAGATCCTCTATTTCAACTTCATGCCCCACTTCATGGACAGCTACTTCGCCGCGCAGATTCACAAGGTCCAGTCCTCCGGACTCGACCCCGCCGCCACCGCCGCAAAGATCGCTGATATACAGCACTCTCAGCAGCTCTACCAGAATCCCTTCGTCAACATGGCCTACACCTTCATCGAGCCATTTCCCGTTGGACTGGTGATTACGCTGATTTCTGCCGCGGTTTTAAGGAAGAAAGCGAAAACGCAAACGGAACAGACGCCTTTGCCTGCGGCTAATTGAAGCTGTTGCCGCAAATCGGCAACAGCTTCTGCCTGCGTTGTGCGAGTCCCGTATTCGTGCCTTGCCAAATCTTTGAAGCTATGTTGTAGTAAGTAAGCTCACTGAGCAAAACGCAATGCAAAACCTCAATCCAATCCGAAGCCGTCGGTCCGCATGCGAATTAAAATCGCTCGCGCTCCCCGTGTATCGCTTCGATCTGGACTGGGGTCCATTCGCGACATAACCTTCTGCACCGTGCAGCAGTTTGTCGAGAGCCCCAGCCCACCGGCTGGGGCTTTTGCTTTGCGTTCAAACCAACCACTCGCGCTATTCCTCCCGGCGCTTACCTGCCAGGACCTTTGGAGAAAGAAGAAAGCAAGTAATGTTATGAAGCTCATCGGAAACATTCCAGTGTGGGGAGACCACGAAGAAAAGACTCTCAATCAGATTCAGACCTGCGCCGCCACGGCCGATCGCGCCGCGCTCATGGCCGACGGACACCTCGGCTATGCTGTGCCCATCGGTGGAGTCGTCGCATACAAGGACGCCATCAGCCCCTCCGGAGTCGGCTACGACATAGCCTGCGGCAACAAGGCCGTGCGGCTCGACATGCCCGGTTCTGAACTGCGCGCCCGCATTGCCGTCATCATGGATGAGCTATGGTCCACTCTCAGCTTCGGCGTAGGCCGCCGAAACCCTGAACGCATCGAGCAGCCCGCCATGCTTCAGGCTAGCTACCCCGGATGGGAACTCGATGCCACGGGGCCTCTGCGGCACAAGGCCAACGCACAGCTAGGCACCATCGGCTCAGGCAACCACTACGTCGATCTCTTCACCGACGAACTGGATCGCGTATGGATCGGCGTCCACTTCGGCTCGCGCGGCTTCGGTCATGGAGTCGCCACGTGGTTCCTCAAAGCCGCCGGCGCAAAGGACGGAATGGAAGTAGAGCCCTGCGTTCTCTCCGCCTCAACCGATCTGGGCGAGCAGTACATTCGCGCCATGACGCTTGCAGGCGAATACGCCTACGCAGGCCGCGACTGGGTCTGCGACCGTGTAGCACGTCTGCTCGGAGCAGAGATCGTTGAGAGCGTGCACAACCACCACAACTTCGCTTGGCGCGAAGAGCACGATGGCGAGCAGTACTGGGTCGTACGGAAAGGAGCAACGCCCGCATTCCCCGGGCAGAAAGGCTTTGTTGGAGGAACGATGGCCGAGCCCGCAGTCATTCTCGAAGGCGTCGACGGCGAAGAGTCGAAGCAGGCCCTTTACTCCACCATCCACGGCGCAGGCCGTGTGATGGGACGTCGCGAGGCCACCGGCATCACCGATCGCAAGACCGGTGAAGTCAAGCGCCCCGCAAAGATCACGCGGCAGATGATGGATGAAAAGATAGCGGCGGCCAAAGTTGAACTCCGCGGCGCCGGAGTCGATGAGTCGCCGCACTGCTACAAGCGTCTCCACGAGGTGCTCACCGCGCACAGCAACACCGTGCGTATCCTCCACACCCTCACGCCCGTCGGAGTAGCAATGGCCGGCGCCAACGAGTGGGACCCATACAAGGACTAGCACTTGAGGGCCGTGCAAACGGCCTTCTGTTCCCTGCCTCTACCTGTGCTTCTCCTTGCTCGAAAGCACAAACATGTTTCCATCAGGATCCTTGAAAATCGCCGCCGATCCCCACGACTCCTTCTTCGGCTCCTGCGTAAACACCACGCCCCTAGACTTCATCCCCTCCGCCGTCGCAAAAACGTCATCGCACCAGAATGAAATCGACTGAAACGACCCGATGCGGTCCTCATGCCCTTCCGGAGTAAACAACGCCAGCCCCGACTCCGCCCCCGGAATCATGACCTCGATCCACCTCTGTTTCTCCTTGAACGGCTGATCGGTAAGCACCTTGAATCCCAGCGCCTTGGTATAAAACTCAAGCGCCACATCCTGATCTTTCACCGGGACACCCACAAACTTGATACCGCGAATCATCATCCGCCTCCATGAGCACGGAGAATATCCTGGCATCAAAACAGGTGCAACCTACCATTCGTTACTATAGTATTAGCTGATACAGCCATGATTCCGCTAGACGATTACCTCATCGATACGCTAATGCGCGACCTCGTCGGCCACGACCGCCGCCCCGCCAGTTTCCTTGTCTATCTTTGGATCCACAGCGAGCAGTTCCGTCGCCAAACGCCTGTCGCCGCCAGCTACCGGGACCTCGGCGAATCCATCGGCATCTCCAAAAGCTCGGCGCAATCCTCCGTAGGATGGCTCCTGCGCCGCAAACTTCTCTCAGTCACCCGCGAATCCCGCACAGCGACACCCGCATATACCGTAAAAAGACCCTGGCGTAGATCCACACGCTGACCGGCCGCAATGCATATCTTTCAGCGTCTTCAAACTTCCCTATACCCAGACAATTCCGCATCCGGCCGTCTCACTGCCACCTCTGAAACTGCATCCACGCCGCGCCACCAACACCCTGCAGTCGCCATCGCATTCATCCTCACCGGCTCGCCAAACCGCGGAGTACAGACCGAAATCCCATCGCGCGCCGCCAGTGCCTGGATCCGCTCCATCGGCTCTGTCCAGCCATGCATCGCCAAGTCAAACGTGCCGTTGTGAATCGGCACCAGCCACCGTCCGCGCACATCCCGATGAGCCAGCATCGTCTCTTCCGGCTGCATGTGAATCCGCGGCCACCCCACGTTGTAAGCGCCATTCTCAATGAGTGTCACATCAAACGGCCCATACTGCGCGCCGATCTCCCTGAATCCGCCAAAATATCCCGAGTCCCCACCATAGAAAATCCGGAACGCACCATCCAGAATCACCCACGAACACCACAGCGTCTGGTCGCGATTCCACAAACTTCGCCCGGAAAAATGCTGCGTCGGAGTCGACACCAGCCGGACCCCATCAATGTCAGTCTCCTGCCACCACTCCAGCTCCCGCACCTTCGCGCGATCCACACCCCAGCCCACGAGGATCTCACCCACTCCGCGAGGCGCCACAAACCACTCTGTCTTCCGCGCCAGCTTGCGTATCGCCTTCTTATCGAGATGGTCGTAGTGGTCATGCGAAATCACCACCGCCTTGATCGGCGGCAGCTCCTTGATCGAAATCGGCGTCCGGTGAAAACGCCTGGGTCCCGCAAACGGTACCGGGGAAGCCCACTTCGCAAAGACCGGATCCGTCAGCAGAAACTCACCGCGCAGTTTCATCAGCACCGTCGAATGTCCCAACCGCCACAGCGTCCGGTCCGGAGCAGCCAGCAGTCCCTCACGCGTCACCGCATCGACCGGAATCTTCCCGGCAGGCCGCGTACCCGCAGGCTTATCGAAAGTAAACTTCCAGAACACCCGCGCAGTCCGCCCAAGCACACCAAGCCGCCCCCACCACATCCGAACCCAACCCCCTGCCGGCCTATCCGCACCTACCACCGAATCCGCCACAATCCTCCTCAAACAACAACCGCTCTTCCCTTAGATGACGGTAGTTTCGACCACGCTTCAGCAGATGTCATCCTGGTCATGGGCGGTACACTAACTATGCCTCATCCATGCTCACCCTCTTCGCCAAACTCCCTATTACTGAAGACGAACGCGTCTGGGTCGACGAAGGTTTCCGCCGTCTTGACACCCTCCTCGGCAGTCATCGCCACCTTCAATCCAAAGTCGTTCTGCCTCGGGACGAAGACTTTCCCGATCCGTACCGCAACTCGCCCGCTGCCGCAGAACGCCTCTTCCACCGCATTTGCACTTACATGCTGGTAGATTCTTCCAGCATCGACTTCGAAGTCTTTCAGGACGATGCAGCAGAGATGCGAGACCTCCTTCCCATCTCCGGCCACTCCAAGAGCCGCTTCCCGGCAGGGCTCTATATCCCCGGCTCCAGCGATAGCGATCCGGCTTATCCCGAGCAGCCGCTGCAACATCCTAAAATTCTCGCTGCTAGGCCAGTAATTGCAGTGCTCTCTTCAAAGCTTCGCGATCCACTTGTCCTTATCGCCACCATTGCCCATGAAATCGGCCACATCATCCTCCTGCGCGATGTCCGCCTCGATCCCGAGACACCCGATCACGAGCCTCTCACCGACCTGCTTACCATTTATCTCGGATTCGGAGTATTCACAGCTAACTCAGCTCTTCAGTTCCGCCAATTCCAGAACGAAACCAAACAAGGCTGGTCCACAAGCCGCCTCGGCTATCTCTCACAGGAAATCCTCGGTTACGCCCTCGCACGCTCCGCTGTAATACGCGGCGAAGAGAAACCCCAATGGAGCCGTCATCTCTCGACCAACGTCCGCACCTACTTCACCCGATCCGCAGCATGGCTCAGGAAGAACCACCGCGAGCCTTAATACTCCTCCGCCTGCAAGCTGCTATTCGGAACCATCACCAACTCGTACGAACCGCTATTCGAACAGCTCACAACACCACTAAGCAGCAAATGTGCCTTCGCTCCCGGCGGTGGCTGAACAGTCGCGACGCAGCAAAACAAGGCAGGCAGCAGGGCAAAACAAACTTCCGAGCGGAGCATGGTATCCGTTATATCGCAAGCTCCCCACCCGTGAACGAGGCCGGACTTATACCTGCACCCTATCCCCGTCCTAAGTTGCGTGGATAATTCCGCCTTTCCCGTTCTCGCAGCTTCCCTGTACCCTGAGGAGTGGCAACCTCAACCCGCATCCCCGTTCTCTCCCCCACCTTGATAGTCCACGGTGGCGCCTGGGCCATCCCTGCCGAGATGGCCGAAGACCACCAGCGCGGCGTCGCCCGCGCACTCGACGTCGGCTACACGATCCTCACCGGCGGAGGCACCGCCACCGACGCCGTAGAAGCCGCCGTAACCATCCTCGAAGACGACCCCACCTTCGACGCCGGCCTCGGCAGCTTCCTCACCTCCTCAGGCCGCGTCCAGCTGGACGCGCTTCTCATGGACGGAGCCACCCTCCGCGCCGGCGGCGTAGCCTGCGTCGAACGACTTCGCAACCCCATCCAGGCTGCCCGCCTCGTCCTCGACAAGAGCCCCCATGTCTACTTCGTGGGCTCCGGCGCAGAGGCCTTCGCCGCCAGCCACGGCATGTCCCTCATCGACAACAGCGCCCTCGTCCTCGAACGCGAACGCCTCCGCCTCCACGAATTCCAGGAACGACTCGCCCAGGGCCTCGCCGACACCACGTTCAGCGGTGATGACAAGGACCGCGAGACAGCGGCCTCTCATCTCTCCAGCCACGACACAGTAGGCGCCGTCGCCCTCGACCAGCACGGCAACCTCGCCGCCGGAACCAGCACCGGAGGCACCCTCAACAAAACCCCAGGCCGCGTCGGCGACAGCTCCCTGATCGGCTGCGGATGCTACGCCGACAACCACACCGCCGCCGTCTCCCTCACTGGCTGGGGCGAACCCATCATGAAGTTAGTCCTCGGCAAATGGGCCACCGACCGCGTAGCCCAGGGAGTGACCCCCGAGTTAGCCGCCCAGCAGGCCATCAACTATCTCTTCGTCCGCCTCGGCGGCCACGGCGGCATCATCCTCCTCGGCCCCGACGGCCAATTCGGCATAGCCCACAACACCCCCAGCATGGCCTGGGGCATAGCCGACAAAAACGGCCCCCGCACCGGCCTTTCCATTTAGCCCGCTGTCTTCTGCCAGATTCTCGATGGACCAGCGTCATAGGTAGGCCAGGGCTCCAGCCCTGGCTTTCGCGACCAAAAATATTGCCTTATCGAGGGGCCTCGATGGCCCTTTCCTTGGCTCGTAGTCTCCGGTCCTCAATCCAAAAACCACTGCATCATCGTAGAGGCCTTCGTCCTTATCCCATCAATCCTTGACGCAGTTTCATCGCGGCAAGGGTGGGATACTTTGTATCTATAAAGTTTTATGGCCTTTCAAACTTGGCAATTTCTACCACCATCGCAATCGCAAACCCGTCGTACCCCTTGCTACCCACCGTCTGCAGCGCCGTCGCGCACAGCCGCGGCTCGGTCGCCATCCGATCGAACATCGCCCGCGTTCCAATCACCTTCTCGTCTGTGCTCTCCGCATTCGCAACCTCGCCATCGCGAATCACGTTGTCGCAAATAATCAACGACCCAACCCGCGTCAGCTTCAGCGCCCATTCCAGATAATTCGCGTTGTTTTCCTTATCCGCATCAATGAACACCAGATCAAACGGCTCTACACCCTCCGAATAAATACGCGCAAGCAAATCCAGCGCCGCCCCCACACGAATCTCCACCACATCCGCAAACCCGGCACGCGCGATGTTCGCGCCGGCAACCTCCGCATGCTTCGGCTCAAACTCCAGCGTAATCAGCCGCCCGCCCTCAGGCAGCGCCCGCGCCATCCAGATCGTGCTGTAACCACCAAGCGTCCCAATCTCCAGAATCCACCGCGCGCCGATCATGCTCGCCAGCATATGCAACAGCTTGCCCTGGGTCGGAGTCACATCAATGGCCGGCAGCCCCGCCGCGGCATTTGCGGCCACAGCAGCCTCAAGCACCGCATCCTTCGCTATCAGCTTCTCAGTAAGATATCCATCCACCGCTGTCCATAGTTCCTGCGACATCGTTCAAGCCTCCACTTCAACGTCAAGCTCTTCACGCAGCCCCGCCACCGTATTCAGATAAAACGCAAGATTGTGAATCGAGTTCAGCGTCCCGCCCAGCGGCTCGCCCGTCTGCATCAGGTGCCGCAGATACGCCCGCGAATACCGCCGGCAGGTCATGCAATCGCACTTCAGGTCCGGCGGATTCGGGTCCTCCGCAAACTGGCGGTTCTTGATATTCATGCGGCCTTCGCTCGTGAACAGTAGGCCATGCCGCGCCGCCCGCGTGGGAATCACGCAATCCATCATGTCCACGCCCATGCGTGCATACTCCACAATCTCATCCGGAAAACCCACACCCATCACATAGCGCGGCTTATCCCGCGGCAGCAGCGGCAGCACCTCGGCAATCACCTCGCGCGTCAGCTCCCGCGGCTCGCCGACACTCAGCCCGCCGATGGCATATCCATCAAAATCCATCTCCACCAGCCGCTCCGCACTCTCCCGCCGCAGATGCTTGTACATCCCACCCTGCACAATCCCAAACAGACTCTGCGTAGCCGCTCCGCCATCAGCATCAATAAGCTCCAAATGCCACGGCACGCCATGCTGATTCGCGCGAAAGTGCCTTAGCGACCGCTCCGCCCACATCATCGTGTAGCGCAGGCTCTCCGCCGCCCGTGTCTCATCCGCCGGATACTCCGTGCACTCATCAAAGGCCATGCAGATGTCAGCCCCCAGCGCAATCTGCACATCCATCGAGTGCTCCGGCGAAAACATATGCGAGCTGCCATCCAGATGCGAACGAAACCGAACTCCCTCATCAGAAATCTTCCGCAGCTGCGAGAGCGAAAAGACCTGAAACCCGCCGGAGTCCGTCAGCATAGCCCGCGGCCAAGAAATGAATTTATGCAGACCACCCAGCCTTGCAATCAGCTCGTGCCCCGGGCGCAGATACAGGTGATACGTATTACCAAGAATGATCTGCGCGCCCAGCTCTTCGAGAATGCCCTGCGGCACAGCCTTCACCGTCCCCTGCGTTCCCACCGGCATAAATACAGGAGTTTCCACCACTTGACGCGGCAGATGCAGACGCGCTCGCCGCGCGCCCGAGGCATGAGTATTCAAGAGTTCGAAGCGGAGGGCCACAATAGGATTGTAGGTCCTTCCGGCAGGCAGCCGTCTCCGCCACGCACCTCATGCTTTCAACCGAGCATACCCGTCAACCGATGGCTCCGCGAATCTTCGACTCGATCACACTGCACGGAATCAGAAACGGCTTGTTTGTACATTGAATCGTCAGCGACCGTGCCGCCGCATCGTAATTCCACTCGAACTCCATACCCTGAAAGCTCGTGGATCCGCTTTCACCGCTCAGTTCAAGCCCCTGTGCCTGGGCTTTCAGCATCAGTTCCTGGTATTTCTCAGGCGTAACTTCAGACAACGTCATCGGGGGACAGCTGCTCATTGAATTCTCCTTCCTCTGTGAAGGTAGCAAACAGGAAGGAAATTATACGCAATTACTGAAACAGTCCCAACACCGTTGGGCCTTCGTCCTCCTCATCCTCGGGAAACCCTCCAATAATCCCGCGTTGCGCCAACACATCCAGCGCCCTCAGAATTCCGTGCAGCCCCACGATTGCAATCAGAATCCACACCACCTGCACCAATCGTTTCTCCGCCGACATCTCCATCTGCACCGACATAAGCACCAGGGCGGGGAACAGCGCCGCATACAGCGTAAAAATGATAGGCAGACTCGCCCGCCCCGGCATCCGCGGCTTCGTAAACGGAATCTGCGTCCGGCCCACAAAGAACAAATCCGCCAGCACCAGCGAAAGTCCCGCCCCCCACAATCCCTGTATCTCAAGCTCCGCGCCCCTCCATCCCAACGAAATCAGCAACACCAGCACGGCCACGGTTATAAACCCGCAGCACAGCAGCACCCACGTCTTCGCCGCCTTCGCATCCAGCCCCGGATAGGGCAGATTGATCGGAAACACCCATCGCGCCGCCATATCAACAGGAAACGCAAATGCAGCCTTCAGCCCCACCACCACCCAGAACAGCAGCAGGGGCAGCACCGCGTGCAGCCCCGGCTTCGACAGCGCCGGCAGTAGCCGCCCGCCAGCACCTACCTTCAGCGTCACAATGCTGCAAAGCGCCAGCGCCAGCCCGATACCCGCATAGATAGCGAGAAACACTTGGTAGCGCGCATTTCTGGCAATCGTCTGTCCGATGAAGTGAAAGATCGCCCGCTGTTGCGGCCTTCGCAGCAGAGTCCTGTGCAACACCTCCGCAACGTAGCTCCGCTCCTTCCCTCTTGCCTGCGAAGATCCCTCCAGCGCTCTCTTCTTCTGTCGCGACCACGCCACAGGATACACAGCGATCGCGATCACCGACACGATTGCCGTCGCATACAGCCCAATCGCCGCCAATACTTCGCATCCCGCCGGTGCGGCGTCCTTCATAATCAGCCGCTCATAAAGCCCCAGAAACCATAGCGGTGGAATCCATCGCGAAAATCCCGCGCTCGTCTCCAGCAGCATCCGCACGTGGCTGCCAAACAACGGAAACAGCAGAAACAGCAACAGCAGCACCATGATCGATAGCGACTGAGCCACCGATGAAACCAATCGAAACCACCGTCCAGGTAACGCACAAATCAGGATGCCCGCCACAGCCAGCATCGTCATCGCCGCAAAGATCCCCGCTAGTGAAACCGCCGCAAAATGCGCCCACACGGAAGGAAACAGGTTCACCCGGCCGCGCGTACTCTCCGCCGGAAACAGGATCGCCGCAAAGAGATTCGACGCTACCAGGAACAGCCCGAGAAACGTCAGCAGCGCTCGCCCCTTCGCATAAAACAATTCACGCGGTCTGAGCGGCAACGGTAGCAGGATCAGAAAATCAGCGCGATCCGGAAACAGCATCTCCCACTCGAAAGTAGCCACAGCGCCCATCACGACAAACGAATACAGCACAAAAAAGTATCGATCCGCCACCACCGCCCACACCGCCCGATTCGGATAACTCGGCAGCAGCCAGAACGCTACCATCAGGCTGGGCACAGCGCACAGGCACAGCGCCCGTATCACAGCGGTCTCCGTCTCCGCTTCGAGCGAAAGCGTATCGTTGTCAAAGAACCGCCGAAAGAAGTGATGATGCAGTACGCTCAGTTGAGACTCGCCCTTACGCATACTTCACCCTCATCACGCCCACCAGTTCCCGCGCCACCAGTTCCGTATCCGTCTGCCTCACCAGCTGCGCAAACACGCTTTCAAGGTTCGGAAGCTGCATCAGTTCCGTCAGCTTCCCCGGCGCCGCATCGGCCACCACTCGGCCCTTAGCCAGGATGATCACGCGATCGCAGACTCGCTCCACCACCTCCAGCACGTGCGAAATGTACAAAATCGCCTTCCCCTCGCTCGCCAGGATCAGCAGCAGATCCTTGAACAGCCGCGCCGTCACCGCATCTAGACCCGAAAGCGGCTCGTCAAAAATCAGCAGTTGCGGATCATGCATCAGCGCCGCCGAAATCAGCACCCGTTGCTTCATGCCCTTCGAGTAATCCGAAATCGCCGAATACTGCGCCGCCTCCAGGGAAAGCAGACGCAACAGTTCGCGAGCCTTTTTGTCGATGAGCTTCTCCGGCATCCCCCGCAATCGGCCCACGAGCTGCAGATACTCGAGGCCCGAGAGATGCGTGTACACCTGCGCCTCTTCCGGCACATACCCCAGCTCTCGCCGGAACGCGGTCAGATCGTCATGAATATTCCGGCCGCGAAAGAAAATCTCACCATCCGTCGGTTCGATCATTCCCGTAATCATCTTCACCGTCGTCGACTTGCCCGACCCGTTCGGCCCCAGGTACCCGAGCACCTCGCCCTCGTCCAGTGTGAAGCTCACGTTCTGCACCGCGGGTATGGTTCGATATCGCTTCGACACATTCCTGACTTCCAGCATGGGTTCTCCTGTTCACTACCCTATGTAGTACACTGGCTAGTACTATGTAGTATACTTTCGCACAGGACGTCAAGTGCGTTCTCGGGTATCTTGGTCCAGGGCAGCCCATGACCTCCGGAAAGCTCTTCCATACCGTCGCCATCATCCTCAAGGCGCTCAGCCTCGGCTACCAGTTCGGCTTCGAAATCATGGAAGTCACCGGCCTCCCCAGCGGAACCGTCTATCCCGCCCTGCGCCGCCTCGAACGCGACGGCCTCGTCTCTTCCAAATGGGAGTCCGAAGATCTCGCCACGAAAGAGCAGCGTCCCGCGCGCCGCTACTACCTGCTCACCCGCGCCGGCAAAACTGCGGAAGGCACAGCCACCCAACGTTATCCCCTGCTTTCGCGTCTGATTCCACAAAAGATGGTGAAAACCTGATGACCAGGCGACCCGAGCGATCCCACACTCACCAGTCCAGTCAGGGCAAGTTCGATCCAGCCAGGATCGATGTATTTGCCCAGTGGCTTCTCCCCCGAGCCGTCCAGCTCGTACCTCGCCCACGCCGCGCCGACTGGCAAAGAGAGTGGCAGGCCGAGCTCTGGCATTTCCGCAATCAATCAACCCATCCAGCGTCCGCCCGCTCCTGCCTGACCGCCACCATCAGCCTCTCGTATGGCCTGCTCGCAGACGCCGCGTGGCTCCGCTCCGATCAATGGAAGGAAAACGCCCGAGGCTCGGCCGCCTCATGCCTCGCAGCCCTCTTCCTTTACTGTCTTCTCTGCATTCTCGTCGAGCGCGTCTACGCCGGCTCATGGCACTCCTTCGGCGCCCTCATCGCCTCGCACTTCCTCGGCGGATTCATCTTCATCGCGCTTCCCGCCATCTTCGCGGCTTTCGCCACCTACCCGTTACGCCCGCTCCGATGCGATCACCGTCACTCCAGTAACGAAGGATTCCTCTCCACCCGCACGCGTTGGAATCTTTTCCTCAGCGTGAAAATTCTTCTCACTTTGGCCCTCGGATTTTTCGCAACCATCGCCATCACCGCCCCTGTGCGCCTTGTCATCGGCCCGCTGACCGACTGGATCGAGTTGCTCCTCTGGGCCTTCGCCGTCACCTTCGGCCTGCGCTGGGCCCTTCTCAACCAGGAGCGGCGCTGCCAGCGCTGCCTTCGGATCCTCAGCCAGCCCACGCGCGTCGGAGTCCCTTCCCACAACTTCCTCGAATGGAACGGCACCGAACTGGCTTGCTCCGATGGCCACGGCCACCTGCATGTTCCCGAGATGCAGGGCAGCTGGTGCTGGTACGATCGCTGGGTTGAGCTCGACCCTTCGTGGGCGGGGCTCTTCAGCGCATAAACTGCGCAGCGCAACTCCTATCCGGTCCTGATTCTCTTAAACTCGACGCATGACCTCAATTCGCCCTGTGGAGCCGCGCGATCTCGCTGTCATCTGCAGCCATCGCCGTCTGATGTTTGCCGCGAACGGTACAGCGGGCTCCATCCTCGATCAGATGGAGCCTCTCTTCAGCGACTGGCTTGCGCCTCGTCTCGCCGCCGGCACCTATTTTGGCTTTCTTGCCGAAGAAGACCGCGCCGTCGTCGCCGGCATCGGCCTCTTCCTCATCGACTGGCCGCCTCACCCCTCGCACCCAACAGCCACGCAGCGCGGATACATCCTGAACGTCTACGTCGATCCCGGCTTCCGCGGCCGCGGTCTTTCCGAACAGCTCATACAACTCGCCGAAAACGAGTTCCGCTCCCGCGGCATAGAATTCATCGTTCTCCACGCCTCCCCCATGGGCCGGCCCGTCTACGAAAAACTCGGCAAAACTGCGGAAGGCACAGCCACCCAACGTTATCCCCTGCTTTCGCGTCTGATTCCACAAAAGATGGTGAAAACCTGATGACCAGGCGACCCGAGCGATCCCACACTCACCAGTCCAGTCAGGGCAAGTTCGATCCAGCCAGGATCGATGTATTTGCCCAGTGGCTTCTCCCCCGAGCCGTCCAGCTCGTACCTCGCCCACGCCGCGCCGACTGGCAAAGAGAGTGGCAGGCCGAGCTCTGGCATTTCCGCAATCAATCAACCCATCCAGCGTCCGCCCGCTCCTGCCTGACCGCCACCATCAGCCTCTCGTATGGCCTGCTCGCAGACGCCGCGTGGCTCCGCTCCGATCAATGGAAGGAAAACGCCCGAGGCTCGGCCGCCTCATGCCTCGCAGCCCTCTTCCTTTACTGTCTTCTCTGCATTCTCGTCGAGCGCGTCTACGCCGGCTCATGGCACTCCTTCGGCGCCCTCATCGCCTCGCACTTCCTCGGCGGATTCATCTTCATCGCGCTTCCCGCCATCTTCGCGGCTTTCGCCACCTACCCGTTACGCCCGCTCCGATGCGATCACCGTCACTCCAGTAACGAAGGATTCCTCTCCACCCGCACGCGTTGGAATCTTTTCCTCAGCGTGAAAATTCTTCTCACTTTGGCCCTCGGATTTTTCGCAACCATCGCCATCACCGCCCCTGTGCGCCTTGTCATCGGCCCGCTGACCGACTGGATCGAGTTGCTCCTCTGGGCCTTCGCCGTCACCTTCGGCCTGCGCTGGGCCCTTCTCAACCAGGAGCGGCGCTGCCAGCGCTGCCTTCGGATCCTCAGCCAGCCCACGCGCGTCGGAGTCCCTTCCCACAACTTCCTCGAATGGAACGGCACCGAACTGGCTTGCTCCGATGGCCACGGCCACCTGCATGTTCCCGAGATGCAGGGCAGCTGGTGCTGGTACGATCGCTGGGTTGAGCTCGACCCTTCGTGGGCGGGGCTCTTCAGCGCATAAACTGCGCAGCGCAACTCCTATCCGGTCCTGATTCTCTTAAACTCGACGCATGACCTCAATTCGCCCTGTGGAGCCGCGCGATCTCGCTGTCATCTGCAGCCATCGCCGTCTGATGTTTGCCGCGAACGGTACAGCGGGCTCCATCCTCGATCAGATGGAGCCTCTCTTCAGCGACTGGCTTGCGCCTCGTCTCGCCGCCGGCACCTATTTTGGCTTTCTTGCCGAAGAAGACCGCGCCGTCGTCGCCGGCATCGGCCTCTTCCTCATCGACTGGCCGCCTCACCCCTCGCACCCAACAGCCACGCAGCGCGGATACATCCTGAACGTCTACGTCGATCCCGGCTTCCGCGGCCGCGGTCTTTCCGAACAGCTCATACAACTCGCCGAAAACGAGTTCCGCTCCCGCGGCATAGAATTCATCGTTCTCCACGCCTCCCCCATGGGCCGGCCCGTCTACGAAAAACTCGGC
>Ga0206936_1051_pt1 | contig 38932 bp, 35 predicted proteins | sample Alteio_BWOrgHeat_14_FD_152922 | JGI IMG/M metagenome (GOLD analysis project Ga0206936, IMG submission 152922) | Enriched cells from forest soil in Barre Woods Harvard Forest LTER site, Petersham, Massachusetts, United States -... | ecosystem: Environmental > Terrestrial > Soil > Temperate forest >... | reverse complement strand
GTTTTGATCTTTTCGATGAGCGCATCGTAATAGTTCACCCTCTCCTGCCATCCTGGGAAGGATTTCTCCGGCAGGCTGATTCGGAAGGTGAGCATCTGATGTGAATCGAAGCCGAGTTGGGCAGCATAGGCCTCGACGAAGTTGCGCATGGCGGCACCGGCACCGGCGAGCATGAGCACCGTGATCGCGACCTGTACGGCGATGAGCACGGTGCGGGTTCGCGCTCCATGAGAAGTCGTGCTGCGGGAGCCGGCCGACTGGACCATCTGGCTGATGTGAGGGCTCGAGAACTGCAGCGCGGGAGAAAGTCCGGCGAGGATTCCAATAGCGACCGAAACGGCCGTACTGAACAGAAGAACTGGAGTGTTCAGAGTGATGACTACTTCATGCGGGATCGAGTACTCGGGGATCAGGCCGGTGATCAATCGAATGGCAACGTAGGCAAAAGCCATGCCGAGCACCCCGCCGGTGATGGACAGGATAACCGCCTCGGTGAGCAGTTGCCCAATGATGCGGACCCGGGAGGCGCCAAGGGCGAGGCGCGTTGCCAGCTCCTGCAGCCGTGCGGTTCCCCGAGCCAGCATAAGAATGGAGACGTTGCCGCAGCCGATGAGAAGCAGGAGAGCGACGGCGACGAAGAGCACAACCAAAGTGCCTTTGAATTGGCCGAGAATCCAGTCGTTCAGAGTCTCAACCTTGACGCGATAGCCATCGGATGGCAGCAGTGATGGGTCAGCGTGGCTGACCTGTTGCACGAAGCCGGTCAATTCTCCGGCAGCAGCATCGGTCGAGACATCCGGGCGGAGACGTATGAGCGTCTGGAAGCGGCTCTTGGGATCCAGGCCGGCCGGCATGGGGACATACACCTCAGAGTCATGCCACGTGAAGCGAGGGCCGACGACTCCGATGACGGTGTACTTCCGCTGGTTGAGTTCAAGTACTTGGCCAAGCACGTCAGGGCGAGACGCGAAGTGGGTCTTCCAGAACGGATAACTGATGACCGCTATCGGAGGAGGAGCGGCACCGGCCGGAGCTTCTGCAGCGGTGAAGAGCCGTCCCATCAGAGGAGGCGCGCCGAGAAATTGAAGGCCGTTGCCGGTCATCTCCAGCACTTTGACCGACTGCGGAATTTCCCCGTCGGTGGCGACCATACTTGCATCGCCCTGCGCAAAGATGTCTTCAACCGATTTAGCCTGTCGGATCTGGTCAAGCTCGGCGAGAGTGAAAGGAATGTCGCCGCCGTTGCCTTGCTTATTCTGGACGGTAATGAAGGCGATACGGTTGGCATCGCGATAGGGGTAGGGGTCGATCAGAACTCCGTAGAGGACGCTGTAGACGGCTGCAGTAGCTCCGATGCCGAGCGCCATGGAGAGTACCGCTGTGAGGGCGTAGACGCGGTGCCTGGTAAGCTGCCTGAAAGCAAAGGAAATATCCTGGAGTCGTGCGAACATGATGCCTCCGTCTTCTGAGCCAACCCGCTTGTGACACAAGAACCCGTAACAAGACTCAGAGGCAATTAGACAGCCAATTCAGCCCGCGGTTATGTTCAACAAAATCACAGTCTGGGACGGAAAAGGTCTTGCAGCAGTGTCCGAAGATGAATCCGGGCGTTCATATACGGACAGTCTATTGCTTGAATAAGCCCGCCGCGAATGGGCATTCGAGAGAGACGCTGAGTGGATGATCCGCCGGTACAATCTAAAAATGGCAAATGAAGCTATCATCCTCTTCCGCCCGGTTGGCCAGAAAGAATTCGACCTGATCGCAGAGAGCGGCTTCAGGCATTTTCCTCCTCGCCTGGAAGGCCAGCCGATCTTCTATCCTGTGTTGAACGAGGAATATGCAACGTACATAGCAAGCAAGTGGAACACCACGGACGCGGCATCGGGGTATGTCGGTTATGTGTTGCGTTTCGCAGTTCGAGCTGACTACCTGACTGGCTTTGAAATTCACAAAGTTGGCTCTGCCACCGCGCTTGAGTATTGGATTCCAGCCGACGAGCTCCCCCAGTTTAACCAGAACCTCATCGGGGAGATTGAGTTAGTCTCGACCCACCGGGCGCAGCCTTAGCCATCGCATTGGCACACTGCCCGCATGCGATTTACATCGTAAGCCTTAGTTCTTTGGTACTATCTGCCATAGATCCTGTATCGATATCCATACCCCGGGCCCCTCTCCGGCTGCCCTGTGCGGTACTGCAGATTCAACAAGCGCATTTGGCGCCTCGGCTTCAACAACGGTATGGGGCGTACGCGTGGTTTTGGTAATCATCTCGGCGAAACTCTGAGCGTCCGCTCTCTGCAAGAAAAATCCCTTGACTTCACTACCGTTTGGTGAGGGAGTAAACGCTCCTGAGTTGTTGATCGACGTCCGTTCCGCCGCGTCAACGGCACGGTAGAGTCTGGTGCTCTCAGGGACTACAACTGCAGTCGAACCTTCGTTGATCTCCTCAGTCTTTACGCCTCCTTTGGCGCTGATGAGCTTCATGAGCTTGCTCGCAAAAACGGCAACACCGACGGTAATGATTGCCTGGGCCAGATGACCAGCCGCTTCATCCAGGTCAGCTGTGCTGGTAGCTAGGGTCGTAATCTGCACAGCTGCGGCAAGTTCAAAGAAGACCTGTGAGCCGATGATGAGAATGATTCCGAGATCAATCAACTCTCCCGCGCCTGTTAACTGAGATAGAGCAAAGGTCGCCACAGCCAGAACAAGAAAGTCGGTGGACATGAGACTTTTCAGCTGGGCCCAAAGCTCAGAAGGCATGTGGGCAGGCATTTTTTGGACCACTTGCCCGAGCCTCGTCAGAAAGGACCAGGAACTCACGTCCGCTGCAGACGGAGACCCCGCGGCCGGAGCTGAAATCAAGCGGTACCAGGTCAGTTTTCCCGCGACACCATCCACCGGCAGGTTACAGGCGGACTGAAACTTGCCCACGGCGCGACGTGTCTTTAGTCCGAAATCTCCATCGACCTGCAACGCCGGGCTCAGATTTAACCGCGAATTCAGCAGCGTCTGCAACCTGCGTACGTCGGCACCTCGATCTCCTAACCTGAGAACCACGGTGGCGCCGGAATGCAGACCCTTGTGGGTAGAGTGCCTTCGTCCCTGAGTACGCGCAACACCCGAGACACCGGGGGTCGAGGCGTTGCTCCCGGTCCGTGTCCCTGCGACAAACGGATCTACCTTCCCATCCCCCCCAAGATGGCCGGGCTTGCGAACTCCTGCCACGCGGACCTCCCCCCTGGCAATCAGAACGATCGACAGTTCAATGTCACATGCTACGTAGAATCGCACACAAGCGTAAAGGCGAAAGTCTCCACCGGGGTTTTAGTCCGCACCAGAAGACCGATCGTCGCCTGGTGACTCTTCTCGGGCAGCTTCCAGGCGAACAGTACCCCACAGCGCGACTCGGGAAGACCGCCCCCCGAGAATTCCCCGTGCCGTTCCCGAAACCCCGGTCAACCGGTTATCTGCTTGACGCAGCGAGGGTGAAAACCTAAGCTCAAAGCAGCGGTCCCGCATCGAGGCCTGTATCCGGCGATCCTGCCAGACACCAAAGCCAGCCGCCAACATCAGCTGCCGAGAGCGTGCATGACAGTTCCCTATTTCTGGCAATACATTCCGTTGTTGCTGCAGGTTCTCGCGGCGTTTGGACTCGGAATCGGCATGGCCGTAGCCTCCTACTTCATTGGCCGCCACCGCAACACAATCACCAAGCTTGATACCTATGAATGCGGCATTCAGTCGGTAGGCGACGCCCGTGGACGATTCAGCGTCCGCTTTTACATGGTCGCCATGCTCTTCATCCTCTTCGACGTTGAAGTCGTCTTCATGATGCCCTGGGCAGTGATTTATCGCGATCTGCCGAACCTTCCCGGCGTTTCGCGCTTCTTCGGCTTCTGGGAGATGCTGGTCTACCTCGGCTTCGTCGCCGTAGGCCTCTTCTACATAGTGAAAAAGGGCATTCTCAACTGGTCCAATGATAAGGGTGATCTTTAATGAGCGTGACCCTGCCCGATAAGGAATCCGTACTACGCGAAAAGGCCGATCATCCGGCGATTGCGGCGATAGGGAGCATTGTTCCAGAGGCGTTCACAGACGCTCACTGGGATCGTGATGAGCTCACGCTGACCCTTGCGCGCGAACACATCGTCGCCGCCGCTCACGCAGTACAGCAGTACGGCTACAACTTTCTTGAGGATGTAACAGCAGTCGACTGGTTCCCTGCCTCGCCGCGCTTTCAGATCAGCTACCACATCGTTTCTCACACGCTCAAAGAGCGCATCCGACTGCGGGTGATGATCGACGAAGCCTCCGCCTCGCTGGACTCAATCGTGTCGGTCTGGCCCTCAGCCAACTACTACGAGCGCGAGATCTTCGACCTCTTCGGCGTTCGCTTCGACGGCCACCCAAATCTGCGCCGCATCATGATGCCCGAAGAGTGGGAAGGTCACCCGCTGCGCAAAGACTACCCCGTCGAAGGCTACAGGTAAAAAAACAGTGTGAAGTGTGAGCATGTTTTTGTCTTTCACACTCCACACTTCACACTCGGCCCCCCGTTGTATCCTGTTAAGTTAGCGATTCACTGATACTGTACTGCCACGCATCACACTCATACGGGAGATTCGTTCTGATGGCCACCCTTACAGGCACACCGATTCTGGAAGCGCCCCGCGCCGAAGGCTCCAGCGATCAGACGATGGTCCTGAATATGGGCCCCCAGCATCCTTCGACCCACGGAGTGCTGCGCCTCGTCCTCGAAATCGACGGCGAAATCGTCGTCCGCCTTTATCCCGAAATCGGTTACTTGCATACCGGCATCGAAAAGACCTGCGAAGCCAAGTTCTATCAGCAGGTCGTGCCTCTCACCGATCGCATCGACTACCTCAGCCCGATGCACAACAACCTCTGCTACTGTCTGGCCGTCGAAAAGCTCCTCGAGCTTCCCATCCCCGATAAGGCCCAGTGGATGCGCGTTCTGCTCAGCGAGTTGACGCGCCTCAATTCGCACCTGGTCTGGCTCGGCACGCACGCCATGGACATCGGCGCGCTGACCGTCTTCCTCTACACCTTCCGCGAGCGCGAAGACATTCTCAGAATCTTCGAACTGGTCTCCGGCCAGCGCATGATGACCAGTTACTTCCGCATCGGCGGCCTGTCGATGGAGCCGCCGCTGGACTTCTTCGATCGCGTATCCGCGTTCATAAAGACCTTTCCGGAAAAGATCGATGAATACGCCAACCTCCTCACCGGAAATCCCATCTTCGTCAATCGCCTGCAGAACGTGGGCCATCTCTCCGCAGTCGACGCCATTGCGCTCGGAGTAACCGGCCCACCGATGCGCGCCTCCGGGATCGACTTCGACCTGCGCCGCGACATGCCTTACTCCAGCTACGAAAAGTTTGACTTCAAGGTGCCGACCTCCGACCGCTGCGACGTCTGGGGGCGCTACCTCGTCCGCCTCGAAGAGATGCGCGAATCAGTCAAGATCATCAACCAGGCTCTCGCCGGAATGCCCGAAGGGCCGGTAAAAGCCGACGCACCCAAGATCGTACTTCCTGATCGCGAAAAGATGAAAACGCAGATGGAGTCTTTAATCCATCACTTCAAAATCGTCACCGAAGGCTTCGCAGTACCGGCAGGCGAGGTCTATCAAGGTATCGAATCAAGCCGCGGACAGATGGGCTATTACGTCGTCTCGGACGGCACCGCCAAACCCTACCGCGTTCACATGCGCAACCCCAGCTTCGCCTCATTGCAGGCCCTCGAAACCATGTGCAAAGGCCGCATGCTTGCGGACGTAGTCGCAGTCATAGGCTCTATCGACGTAGTACTCGGAGAAATCGACCGTTGAGTAGTTGGTAGCTTTTAGGTTGTTATCCTGAACGAAGTGAAAGCCTGCCCTGAGCGAAGTCGAATGGGGATCTGCTTTTCTTATCGTTCCAAAAATCCGGGCCCTATCCTTGACGCATTTTGTGGAGACAAGGGTGGGTTACCACAAATCTTAGAAGTGTTTTGAAAGGGCGCGGCTTCAGCCGCGCCGCCATGGTCAGAATAGAACGGGCTTTAGCCCTCGAGGGAATGCCAATGGGTACCACAAATTCGATCGAAGCTACCCAGGCGCATCCGACTCATTCGGGAGACAATCTCTGGCCCGAACTCTGGGTCTCCCTCGCATCCCTGTTACGCAGCTACACCGCAGCCCACGGCCTCAACCGCAAGGAGCAGGCAACGGTGGAACTCGGCGAAGACCAGATCATCGTCCGCGCTGGTGATCGCTGGCTCAAGCTCGACCGTCATCAGGCCGAAATCATCTGGGCCCGCGAAGATGGCAGCAAAGGCCTCATGCGTTTTACCATCGAAGGAAGACTCGAAACGCACGTCGGCATCGAAGACCACGACCATAAAGAGGAAGAGATGGACATGCAAGCCGAAGCCTGGGCACGGGAGATGATGCAATGACTACTGAATCCATGTCAATCTTCTCGCCCGCACTGTCATCCCGATTCGACGCGCTCGTTCTCAAGTACCCCATCAAGCGCTCAGCCCTCATCCCCATGTTGTTGTACGCACAGGACGAGATCGGCTACCTCTCCGACGCGGTCATTGACGAAATCGCCGAACGTCTCAGCATCACTCCCCTCGATGTGCGTAATGTTGCCAGCTACTACTCCATGCTGCGTTTCAAGCCGGTAGGCAAGTACAACGTACAGGTCTGCACCAACATCAGCTGCATGTTGCGCGGTGCCTACGATCTCTTCGAGCATCTGCAGGACAACCTCGGCATCGGCCACAAGGGTGTCACCGCAGACGGGCTCTTCTCGCTCGAAGAAGTCGAATGCATCGGCGTCTGCTGCTGGGCTCCGGCCATTCAGGTAAACTACGATTTCCACGACGAACTGACCAACGATAAGGTGGACGAAATCCTGGCAACCTACAAAGCGAAAGCGGCGGGAGAATCGACCAATGCCTAGGCTCGTATCGCATCCCGACGAAGTCAAAATCATCTCCAAACGCTTTGGCATGGGCGCGACCAATATCGACCGCTACATTGAGCTTGGCGGCTATGAATCCACCCGCAAGGCCCTCGAACAAGGCCCCGAGTGGATCATCAACGAGATGAAAGCCAGCGGCCTGCGCGGTCGCGGTGGTGCGGGATTCCCCACCGGCCTCAAGTGGTCCTTCGTGCCCAAGCAATCCGCCAAGCCCAAGTACGTCCTCGTCAACGGCGACGAGTCCGAACCCGGCACCTGCAAAGATCACCTCATCTTCCTGCACGACCCTCATGCGGTCATCGAAGGCACCATCATTGCCGGTCTCGCTATCGGCTCGAAGATGGGCTTTATCTACCTGCGCGGCGAATATCGCTACCTCATCCAGATCATGGAGAAAGCAGTCGCCGATGCCTACGCAAAAGGCTTCCTCGGCAAGAACATCTTCGGTAGCGAAACCGAGTTCGAAGTCGTCGTTCAGACCGGCGCTGGAGCCTACGAAGTCGGCGAAGAATCCGCCCTCATGGAGTCGCTCGAAGGTAAGCGCGGCGTTCCGCGCATCAAACCTCCCTTCCCTGCCGTAGTAGGTCTCTACGGCGGTCCCACGGTCATCAACAACGCCGAAACCATCGCCGCCGTCCCGCACATCCTCGCCATGGGTGGGGCAGCCTACGCAGCCGTCGGTTCAGAGCGTAACGGTGGGACCCGTCTGTTTGGAATAAGCGGTCACGTCGAGCGCCCCGGTATCTACGAACTGCCCATGGGCTACAACCTCAAGAAGATGATCTACGAAGTAGCAGGCGGCATCCGCGGCGGGCGCAAGCTCAAAGCAGTAGTCCCGGGCGGCTCCTCCACACCGGTCCTCCTCCCCGAAGAGATCGAAACCCTCGGCATGGACTTCGACCAGGTCGGCAAGGCCGGCTCGATGCTCGGCTCCGGTGCAGTAGTCGTAATCGACGACCAGACCTGCATCGTCGAATTCGCCCTGCGCACCATCAGTTTCTACGCTCACGAGAGCTGCGGCTGGTGCATCCCCTGCCGCGAAGGCACCGACTGGCTCAACAAGTCGCTCACACGATTCCACGCCGGTTTCGGCACCATGAAAGACATCGACAACATCCAGTACCTCGCGGAAAACATGATGGGACGCACCTTCTGCCCGCTCGGCGACGCAGCAGCAATGCCCACCATCGGCTTCGTAAAGAAATTCCGCAAAGAGTTCGAAGCTCACCTGGACGGCAAACCCTGTCCGTTTGCAAAACATCTGGAAGTGGCGCTGGTTTAACGGGAACAAAGGATCAGAATATCTATGAGCAATGAGCAGGATCACAATTCGACAGTGAGGTGGGCGAGAAGAGCCCTCTTGGCCGTGTGTCTCTGTGCAATGCTCATCTGTCTCATTTATGAACTCATATTCGCTACGTTGGGCTTACTAGCCTTTACATCCGATCCGATGACAATCGCGGTCTATGTCGGACTGGTCCCATTGACTATCTCAACTTTCACATTTCTGAAATGGCCCATCGCAACTCTTGTAATTGCATGGTTCTTTTTTATTCTGAACTCAATTCGGGTCTGGAATTTCTCGAACAATGACGGATGGTTTCAAGCATTTCTCTATGTACATAGCCTTGAGTTGGGCTTCATCGCTGCCTCACACGTCGGATATTTCGGGGCTTTGAGGTACGGCCATCTTGGATTTCGTCCAAAGAAACACGCAATAGTGGCATAGCGACAAAGGAAATCGAGATACGAATGGCAGACGTAACCTTCACAGTCGACGGCAAAAAGCTCACCGCCCCAGCAGGCACACTGCTCATCGACGCCTGCCGCAAAGCGGGCATCGAGATTCCCGCCTTCTGCTACTACCCGGGCCTCAGCCTGCAGGCCGCCTGCCGCATGTGCGTCGTCCGTCAGGAAAAAGTCCCCAAACTCCAGACCGCCTGCACCACCACGGTCGCCGAAGGGCAAAGCTTCACCACCGAATCCCCTGAGATCGCCCAGGCTCGCAAAGCCACCATCGAACTCCTCCTCGGCAACCACCCTCTCGACTGCCCCGTCTGCGACGCCGGCGGCGAGTGCGAGCTGCAGGACATGACCTTCAAGTACGGCGCTGGGGAAAGTCTCTACGTCGAGGCCAAGCAGCATCGCGAAGAGCAGAAGTGGTCCCCGGCCGTCTACTTCGACCGCCCCCGCTGCATTCTCTGTTACCGCTGCGTGCGCATGTGCGGCGAAGGCATGGACGTCTGGGCGCTCGGTATTCAAAACCGCGGAGCCTCCGCAACCATCGCCCCCAACGGCGGCGACCATCTCGACTGCGAACAGTGCGGCATGTGCATCGACGCCTGCCCCGTCGGCGCGCTCACCAGCGACACCTACCGCTACAAGACCCGCCCATGGGAGATGAATCACGTCTCCACCGTCTGCACCCACTGCGGCGACGGCTGCAAAGTCACCCTTGGCGTGCGCCAGGCCAACGACGGCGCCGAAATCGTCCGCGCCGACAACCGCGACAAGTCCGGAATCAACGGCGATTTCCTCTGCGCCAAAGGCCGCTTCGGCTTCGACTTCGTCGAGTCCAAAGATCGCCTCACCAAGCCTCTCGTCCGCAACGCCAAGGGCGCGCTCGAACCCGCCACCTGGGAGCACGCCATCCGCGTTGTCGCGGCCAAATTCAAAGAGATTCGCGACGCCAAAGGTGGAACCGCCATCGGCTTAATCGGCTCGAACGCCACGACCAACGAAGAGAATTACCTGCTCCAGAAATTCGCCCGCACAGTTCTCGGCACCAACAACATCGACCACGTTCGCTCCACTGATTACGCGGGATTCGCCAAAGCGCTTGCGGGAACAAAAGGCCGCACCGCCAGCCAGCGCGACACTTCAGACGCAAAGGCCATCCTGCTCATCGGCGGCAACCCCACCGAAGAACACCCACTTCTCGCCTGGAATCTGCGCACCAACTTCCGCCTCAACCAGGCCCGTCTCTACGTCGCAACCGACAGCCCGATCAAGCTCGAGCGGCAAGCGCTCATGTCCTTGCCATTGCCGCTCGAAGGCTACGAAGCCTTCGCCGACTTCCTCGCCGGAAAAGCCACGGAGATTGACAACATCGCCCAGGCGGCCGCCTTCCGCGATGCGATTCACGCTGAAGAATCGCTGCTCGTGATCTTCGGCGAAGAATACCGCGGCCCCGCGATCGAAACCCTCGTTAACTGGGGGCTCAGCAACCCCGCCGTCAAGTTCGCCTATCTTGGTGACTACACCAACTCCCGCGGCGCAGCCGACATGGGCCTTCTGCCCGATCTCCTGCCGGGCTACGTCCCCATCGCCTCCGCCGAAACATTCGCCGCAGAGTACCCCAATCTGCCTTCACAGCCGGGTCTCGACGCATCGGGTATCTTCGACACAGCGGGCGAAGGTAACCTGGGCGCACTCTACGTTGTCGGCGCCGACCCAGTTTCAACCTATGGCGTCGATCCCGCGGCGCTGAAAAACACTTTCGTCGTCGTGCAGGACATCTTCCTCACGCCAACCGCAGCACTCGCCGACGTAGTCCTGCCCTCCGCCAGCCTCTACGAAAAGACCGGCACCGTCACCAACAGCTTTGGCGATGTGCAACTCGCGAAAAAAGCCGCCGACAAGGCCGGCGTCAAGCCCGACTTCGAAATCATCGTACGCCTCGCCGGCGCGATGGGGGCCGATGTTAAGAAACTCGTTCCGTTCGGCAAGACGAACGGAGTCTCAGCCGACATGGGCCAGTCCCGCGGAGCGCAATCCGGCGAAGCCGACCGCCACGCCGTTTGGCTCCGCGCCAACGGTCTTGAACCGCGTCTCAGCCCCTTCGATCCGCTGGCCATCCTCGACGAAATCGAGCGTCTCGTACCCTCCTATAAACTGGACAGGCTGAACCTATTTGGCGGCAATGATTCCGCGACCGAGCCCGGTTTTGTGCCGATAAGCAACATAACCTCAGCCCGCGATCTTATCCTGCCCGCCCACGACAGCCTCTTCACCTCCGGCGTACTTGGCGCGCATACCGCCGCACTCGCTGAACTCAACCAGTACCAGAATTCCGTCATAGCCGAAACCGCCGCAGATTAGAGCGCGAAGAAAGGTTCGAGAGTCGTGAGCATCTGGCTGTTCTTGCTGTTAAGCATTCTGAAAGTTGCCGTGGTGACCGTAGTTCTGCTCACCGCAGTGGCTTACACAGTGCTGCTGGAGCGCAAACTTGTTGGGCGTATCCAGAATCGATGGGGACCCAGCCGCGTCGGCCCGTTCGGCCTGCTGCAGCCGCTCGTCGACGGTCTCAAGCTCTTCCTCAAAGAAGACATGACACCCAACGGTGTCTACAAGCCGCTCTATCTTCTCGCCCCGCTGATCGCCCTCGGCTGCGCCCTGCTCTCCATTGCCGTCGTCCCCTTCGGCGCGCAGGACCTCACGTTTCACGGCGTCAAGGTCTTCGAAATCTCCGATCTCAACATCGGCCTGCTCGTGATTCTCGGCGTCACCTCGATCAGCGTCTACGGCATCGCGCTCGCCGGATGGTCTTCGAACAACAAGTATTCGCTCCTGGGTGCTTTGCGCGCTTCCGCCCAGATGGTCAGCTATGAACTCGCCCTCGGCCTCTCGCTTGTCGGCGTAGTTCTCCGCACCGGCTCTCTCTCCCTGTCCGACATCGTCAAGGTCCAGTCCACTCACGGAATGCTTTCGTGGAATCTCTTCGGCGGCGGCCAGTTTATCGCCTTCTTCATTTATCTCACCGCAGCCTATGCCGAAACCAACCGCGCTCCCTTCGATCTTCCCGAAGCGGAAACCGAACTCACAGGCGGCTACCACACCGAGTACAGCTCGATGAAGTTCGCAATGTTCTTCATGGCCGAATACGCCAACATGATCACCGTCGGATGCGTCGCCACGCTCCTCTTTCTCGGCGGCTGGACAAGTCCCTTCGGCGACCCTCCTCCACCGCATAACTTGTTCCTGCACGCGGTGATGCCGATCCTGTGGTTCGTGGCAAAAGTCTTCTCTTTCCTCTTCCTCTACATCTGGGTACGCGGCACGCTCCCGCGTTTCCGCTATGACCAGCTAATGGGCTACGGATGGAAATATCTCGTCCCCGTCGCCATGCTCAACATCGTGGGAACCAGCCTCGTGCTCGCGTTTCCGTAACCAGCCACTGCGATACAATCGGGCTTGGCCTGAATGGTTTAAGCGCCTTAACCTGCAACGTTTGCATGAGCAAGTCTTCGATGTTTTGAAAGGGCGTGGCTTTAGCCACGCCGTAAGGCAAACAGAATGTGAGGGGCTTTAGCCCCTGAGGGAATGTCGGCTGAATGGCAACTTGGCAACCGAACAAATGTCTCTCCATCCGAAGCCACGAAAACCGGACCACTTGAACCACGGATCGACGAAAGCCAAATGCACTTAGTTCTCTTCCTAATCTTCGCGGGATTCTGCCTCGCCGGCGCAGTTAATCTGCTCCTGCAGACGCACCCCATCAACAGCGCCCTGTCGCTGATCGTGGTCATGAGTTCGCTCGCCGTGCTCTATCTTCTCCTCGGCGCGGAGTTCCTCGCCATCGCGCAGATCATCGTCTACGCCGGAGCAGTCATGGTGCTCTTCACCTTCGTAGTCATGCTGCTCAACGTCGGCGAAGAAGAAAAGACCAACGGCAGCAAGATCGCCAAGACCATCGGCTTCCCCGCCGCCGTAGTCATCCTCGGAGTCATCGCCGACATCATCCTCGTTGCCCAGCGCAGCCTCGGTCGAGTCAGCCTCGACGAACCCATTACCACCACCAAAGATCTCAGCGCCGTCCTCTTCCGCGACCTGCTGCTGCCCTTCGAGCTCACCTCTGTGCTCATCCTCATCGCCATCCTCGGCGCCGTCGCCCTCGCACGAAAGGAGGGCCACTCCTGATGCACGTGCCCAGTTCCTGGTACCTCATCCTTTCCGCGCTGCTCTTCACCCTCGGCGTCGTCGGCTTCCTCATCAAGCGCAACCTCATCACCGTCTTCATGTCCATCGAGCTCATGCTCAACGCCGTCAACCTGTCCTTCGTAACCTTCGGACACATGTGGCGCGCCACCGGCCAGGCCGCCATCGATCACCACATCGCCGAACGCGGCCAGATTTTCGTCTTCTTCGTCATGATGGTCGCCGCCGCTGAAGCCGCCGTAGGCCTAGCCATCATCATCGCCATCTTCCGCGCGCGCGGCACCCTGAACGTCGATCAGATCGATTTAATGAAGCTCTGATGAAACTATGAACCTATATCTCTATCTCATCCCGCTTCTGCCCTTCGTTGGATTCCTCATCAACGGACTCCTGGGCCGTCGTCTGCCCAAGGCGCTCGTCTCGACGGTCGCCCTCGCCGCGCCGCTCGCCGGATTCCTCGTCGTCCTCCGCGCAGCGATGCTGGCATGGCCGGGAAACACCTCAGGCCCGCTGGCGATCACATTGCCCTACACTGAGAACTTCGGTGGCTCTTGGATCAACGCCGGTCCACTCCACGTCGACTTCACCTTCGCCCTCGACCAGCTCACCCTGGTCATGCTGCTCATCATCACCGGCGTAGGATTTCTAATCCATATCTACTCCGTCGGCTACATGAGCCACGAAGAGGGTTACTGGCGCTACTTCGCCTACCTGAACCTCTTCCTCTTCTTCATGAGCGTCCTCGTCCTCGCCGAGAACTTCCTCCTCATGTTCGTCGGCTGGGAAGGCGTCGGCCTTGCATCGTATCTGCTCATCGGCTTCTACTTCGACAAGAAGTCCGCCGCAGACGCAGGCAAGAAGGCATTCGTCGTCAACCGCATCGGCGACTTCGGCTTCCTCCTCGGAATGTTTCTGCTCCTCGCCCAGTTCGGCAGCCTGAGCTTCGGCAGCATCGGTAGCAGCCTTGCCGCGAATCCTGCCCTGCAGGGCGGAATCCTCACCGCCATCGCCCTCTGCCTCGTCGTCGGAGCCTGCGGCAAATCCGCGCAGATCCCGCTCTACGTCTGGCTCCCCGACGCCATGGAAGGCCCGACACCTGTCTCCGCCCTCATCCACGCCGCCACCATGGTCACCGCAGGCGTCTACATGATCGCCCGCACCCACGCCATCTTCGACCGCTCGCCGTTCGCTCTCGCTGTCGTCGCCATCATCGGAGCGGCCACCGCCCTCTTCGCCGCCACCATCGGCCTCGTCCAGACGGACATCAAGCGCGTCCTCGCCTACTCCACCATCTCCCAGCTCGGCTACATGTTCCTCGGCTGTGGAGTAGCCGCCTACTCGGCAGCTATCTTCCATCTCATGACGCACGCCTTCTTCAAGGCTCTGCTCTTCCTCGCCGCCGGCTCCGTCATTCACGGCCTCTCCGGCGAACAGGACATGCGCAACATGGGTGGCCTTCGCAAAAAACTCCCCATCACGTTCTGGACCATGACTGCAGGCGTCCTCGCCATCTCCGGAATCTTCCCGTTTGCAGGATTCTTCTCAAAAGACGCCGATCTCTATGACGCCTTCGAGCACGGCGCCTCCGGCAAAGCCATCTGGTTCGTCGGCCTTGTCGCAGCAGGCCTGACCAGCTTCTATATGTTCCGCCTTTGGTACCTGACCTTCTTCGGTGAATCAAGAGCAGAAACCCAGACCTCAGCCGTGAACGATAACTCACACTCCACACTCCACACTTCACACTCGGTTCACGAAAGCCCCTGGTCGATGCTCGCTCCTCTCGTCATCCTCGCGCTGCTATCCATCGGAGGCGGCTGGATTGGCATGAAGCATTTCGGTGACTTCCTCGCGCCCGTCGTCGGCGCCGTCGTTGATCCCGAGAAGGAACCCGGCGGCGAAACATTCGACTACTTCCTAAGCGTTGTCGCCGTCGCAGTAGCGGCCCTCGGCTGGTTCATCGCCCACCTCTTCTACTTCCGCAAAAATGACCGCGCCGCAAAACTCGCGGCTGCCATGTCCGGCGTACACAGCCTGCTGGCGAACAAGTACTGGATCGACGAGCTCTACAACTTCATCTTCGTCCGGCCGCTAAAGGCCATCTCCACCTTCATCCTCGGCTGGATCGGCGAAGGCGTCATCATTCGCGGCTCAACCTGGCTGCTGGGCGGCATCGTCATGCTGACCGGCGAACTCCTTCGCCGCTGGCAGTCAGGCAACCTGCGTTCCTACGCCGCATGGCTCGCCGCCGGAGCCGCTGTCCTCATCCTTTTCGCAGGGTATGCCATCACCGACACCTGGCTCGGAGCGCATGGAATCGACATCCACATCAACTGGGCGGGGAGATAAGTCATGGACAACATCATCCTCACTCAAATTCTGGTTACGCCCCTCGTCGGCGCGCTGCTCATCGCTTTACTGCCTGATCGCCGCAAGCTCTCTGCCGGAGTCGCGCTGACCTTCGCTCTTCTGACCTTCTTCTTCACCCTCCACTTACCCGCGCACTTCGATCCCAGCCTTCCCGGCTTCCAGTTCGTTCAGGCCATTCCGTGGATCACGAGCCCGGCTATCTCCTACCACGTAGGCGTCGACGGCCTCTCCCTCTGGCTCGTAGTCCTCACCGGCCTGCTAGCCCCCGTCGGAGTCCTCGCCAGCTGGAAGACCATCAAGACCCGCAGCAAAGTCTTCTACGCCCTCTTCCTCGTCCAGCAGACCGCCATGCTTGGCGTCTTCGTCTCGCTCGACCTGATGCTCTACTACGGCTTCTGGGAGCTCTCGCTCGTCCCCATGGCCATCCTCATCGCCATGTATGGCCGCAGCAACGGCCCGGCCGCAGCTCTCCGCTTCTTCCTCTACACCTTCATCCCTTCAGCGCCCCTGCTGGTCGCCCTGCTCTGGCTTTACGCGAAGACCCACAGCTTCGACTTCGCTACCCTGCGAACGGCAATCGTCTCCGGACAGTTCGCTGCCGGCCCTCTCTACTGGGCCGCCCTGGCGTTCCTCCTTGCCTTCGCGGTGAAAGTCCCTGTCCTCGGTCTGCACGGCTGGCTCCCCGACACATTTTCTGAAGCCCCGGTAGCCATGGCCATGGTCGTCGCCGGCAAGCTCGGCCTTTACTCGCTCATTCGCTTCCACGTCGGCCTCTTCCCTGAGCAGGCCCGCCATGCAGCTCCGTGGCTCATCGCCCTCGCCGCCATCGGAATCCTCTACGGCGCGTGCCTCGCGCTCGTCCAGAAAGACTTCTGGAAGCTGCTCGCCTACGGAACCATGAGCAGCCTCAGCTTCTGTACGCTCGGCATCTACGGATTCACCATCGCCGGCCTCGACGGCAGCGTCTTCCAGACCCTCAACGAAGGCGTCATCGGAGCAGCGTTGTTCGTCCTTCTCGGCGTCCTCTACGACCGCTTCGGCACCAGCAAAATCGAAAGTTACGGCGGCCTGGCCAAAAAGACTCCGGCCCTTGCGACCCTCTTCGTTATCACCAGCTTGGCCATGGTCGGCCTGCCTCTGCTCAATGGCTTCGTCGGCGAATTCCTCGTCCTCTCCAGCACCTTCACCGGCGTCAGCAAAGGCTGGGCTGCAGCCGCAACCGTCGGAGTCATCCTCTCCGCCGCCTACATGCTCACGCTCGTACAAAAGGTCTTCTACGGGCCGCTATCCAACGAGCTCACCCTCGACTCAGGGCGCGACCTCGACTTCCGCGAACAACTGGTCGTATGGCCGCTCGTGATCCTGATGCTGGTTATGGGCGTCGCCCCGAATCTTTGGCTTCCGAGCATTGAAGCTGGGCTACAGCAGGCCGCGGGCTATCCGGCAATACGATCGCTCATCCTGTCGAACCCATCTTCTTTCCACGTCGTCGCACAAGAAATCGTTCGCAAAGGAGGCCAGCGGTGAATACAGTTCCCGATATCTACCGCCTCCTTCCAGAAGTAGTCCTCACCCTCACCGGCGTGATCGTCATGCTTCTCGACGCAGCGTTTCCGCAAACGTCCCCCCCGCCGAGGCTTGGGCTGGGTTTCCGCCTTCGGAGTCATGGCCGCCCTCTGGGCCAGCCTCTGGCAGCTATCGCTCCCAAGCGGCACGGCCTTCTTTAATACCGTTCAGACCGACGCCTTCTCCGTCTTCTTCCACGTCCTCATCTGCGGAATCGTCCTTGTAGCCCTGCTCCTCTCGCTCGACGCCCTTCCAGCCGACCAGCACCATCGCGGCGAATACTTCGCCCTCATGGTCTTCGGCGCGGTCGGCATGTGTCTGATGACCTCCGCCGTAGAACTCCTCGTCGTCTTCATCGCCCTCGAAATCTCCTCCATCTCCACCTACATCCTCGCCGGATACCGCAAGCACACCGGCAAAGGCCCCGAAGCCGCCATCAAGTATTTCCTGCTCGGCTCCTTCGCCACCGGCTTCCTCCTCTACGGAGTAGCCATGATCTTCGGCGCCGTCGGCACCACGCAGATCAACGACATCGCGACCCTCATCCCGCTCGCGCAATCACACTCGCTGGTCCTGATCGCCTTCGCCCTCCTCATGGTCGGAGTCCTTTTCAAAGTCTCCGCCGCGCCGTTCCACGTCTGGACGCCCGACGTCTACGAAGGCGCACCATCTCCCGTAGTCGCGCTCATGTCCACCGCGCCCAAGGCCGCCGCCTTCGCGCTGCTCATTCGCCTCCTCTACGGCTGCTTCCCCATCCTCCAGCCCTTATGGACACCCATGCTCTGGATCGTTGCCGTCCTCTCTATGACCGTCGGCAACATCGCAGCCCTGCGCCAGCAGAACGTCAAGCGCATGCTCGCCTATTCCTCGATCGCCCACGCCGGCTACCTGCTCGCAGCCTTCGCCGGCCTCGGCACCAGCGGCATAGCAGCAGCCAGCTTCTACACCGCCGCCTACGCTGCCATGAACGTCGGCATCTTCGCCGTGGTCACCGTCGTCAGCGGATACGAAGAAAGGCTCCCCCTTATCGCCGACTTCCGCGGACTCATCTATCGCTCTCCGTTCCTCGGCAGCCTGATGCTTTTCTTCCTCATCTCGCTCATCGGAATTCCCTTCACCGGCGGCTTCTTCGGCAAGTTCTACTCCTTCACCGCAGCAGTCGGCGGCGGAGCCGTATGGCTCGCAGTCATCGGCCTCCTCAACTCCGGCGTAGCCGCAGCCTACTACCTGAAGCTAGCCGTAACCGTAGCCCAGGCCCCCGCGCCCGAAACCAAAGCCTCGCCAGCCCCCCAAATCGGAGTAGCCGTAGGTGCAGCCCTGGCTTTCTCAGCCCTGGCCACGCTGATTCTCGGCATCGCCCCCGGCAAAGTCCTGAGCGCAGCCCAATCCGCCGCCCAGACCTTCACCACCGGCCTGACCTCCTCCAAATAGGAAGTCCTCACCAGCCGCTAAAAAGGGTGCCCCATCCTTGGCACGTTTTTTGTCAAGGGTGGGATACCACAAAAGCCCGCACAGCACTCTAGTCCCTAGTCCCTGCCTTCCGCTAGTCCCTTGTAGAACTCCACCGCCAACCCCAGCACCCGCTCCCGCGAAAATTTCTCAACCACCCAGGCCCTGCCAGCCGCACCCAGCCGCCGCCTCTTAGCCTCATCCCGTATCAACTCCAGCGCCGCCTCCACAATTTCCTCAGGCCCCCCCGCCGAAACCAGCAACCCCGTCACCTCAGCCACCACCGCATCCCGCGCCCCAGTCGACCGCGTTGTAATCACCGGTAGCCCCGAAACCGAAGCCTCCAGCACCGCATTCGGAAACCCCTCGCGATGCGTCGGCAGCACAAACAAATCCATCGCGCGATAGTACTCCGCAGCATCGGCCACATAACCCACATGCCGTATCCGCGGATGCCCCGCAATGTGCTCCCGCCATCGCAGATCCAGCGCATCCTCAGCCTGATCGAACCACCCCACAAGCAGCAGCCAGGTTGCGGGTTCGCTGCGCAATATCTCGTCAAACGCAACCAGCAGCTCCGGCACTCCTTTATCCCGAGTAAGCCGCCCCACAAATCCAAGCACAATATCCCCTGCAGGAATACCGATCTCCCGCCTTATCGCGCTCTCACCCAAACAACGAGCCGGAAAGAACCTCTCCGTATCCACACCGTTGCTGCTGCCCTCGCCAAGCATGCGCAGCTTCCACGCCGGAGCGATCTTCAGCACGATCGCCTCAGCACGCAAACTCTCGCTGTTGCAAAGCACCACATGCGCGCACCACGCCGCCACCCGTTCTGACCACAGCAGCAGCGCGCGTTTCACGCCACTAGAAGACTCAAGCTTCAACCCGCGCAGCGTATAAACCCGCGTCGGAACCCGCATCAGCCACGCCGCCACATTGCCCAGCAATCCCGCCTTCGGCGTGCTGAAATCCGTAATCGCTGGACGCACCCGCCACAGCAAAAAACACAACGCTGCAAATGATCGCAGGTCCGCCACCGGAGCCATTCCCCTCCGCATAGGAACCGGCCTTGCACATACTCCCTCAGCCTGCGCCGTTTGCTCCAGCAGTTGCCCCGGCGAAGCCACCAGCGTCACCGCAAAGCCTCTCTGCCGCAGTGCGCGCAGCCGCCCGCCCAGCACCAGGCAAGTCTGATCGCTGGTAACTCCAACCACGATGCGCACCGCCGTGAGCCCGCTCTCATCGCGGTCCGAACGCAAAACAGGTTGTGTCTGAAAAATTCCTTCTACCCATGCAGCCATAGTCGCGAAGACCCTATTTCAACTGAGAAATCGCAGACGGGAAAGGAAGGAATACAAAAAGTTCCAGGTCAGTACAGGTGCATGTGTGTAATCGGGCCAATGGTACCGGAATGGGAACCGTATCGTCTAGCGACAACGAGCAATTGCGAGTAGTAGTCTTAAATCAAATCAATACTTCTCAATGACGCAGCCCATCAGGCTACTCCTTTTAATCCCACATCTCGGTGGCGGCGGCGCAGAACGCGTCGCAGCAGAGTTGGCATCGCGTCTTAAACGCGAACAATTCCGCATCTGCATGGCGCTCATCACTGCAGACGCCCCAGGCGCAGAGCCGCCTCCGGAATGGATCACAGTCCATCGCTTCAACGTCCGCCGCGTTCGCCATGCATGGCTTAAGCTCATCCGTCTCATCCGCACCGAACAACCCGACGCAATACTGTCCGGCATGGCTCATTTGAACTTCCTCATCCTCCTGCTCAAGCCCTTCCTGCCGCGTTGTACACGCATCCTCATCCGCCAGAATTCAACCGCATCGACATCGGCCCGCAACGCTCTCGATCGCTTCCTTTACCGCCGTCTGTATCCGCGCGCCGACGCTGTCATTTGCCAGTCCCAGGCCATGGCCGACGATCTGGTTGCTAACTTTGGCATTCGTCCCGGAAGGCTCCAGGTCCTTCACAACCCAATCGACATTCGCCGAATTCGCAACACAACAAGCAACGTTCACCGGTGGTCCGAGCGCACCTACCCTCGCATTCTTACTGTCGGTCGCCTGTCTTCCGAAAAGGGCAACGACCTATTGATTCGAGCCATGGAAATCGTTAAGCGTCACCACCCAAACGTCTGGTTTGCCATCCTCGGTCTCGGCCCTGAAGAGGCATCGCTCAGATTGCTCGCCTGGGAGCTAGGCCTCAATACAGCGGTAATCTTCGCTGGCCACGACGACCCAACGCTTTACTATCCGCGAGCAACACTCTACGTCCAACCATCACGCCACGAAGGCATGCCCAATGCCCTCCTCGAAGCCGCCGCCGCAGGCCTGCCCATCGTGGCGACACCCTGCTCCGCCGGTGTGTCCGAACTCCTGCGCGATGCACCCGGCACTTGGCTCGCCGCCTCCGCCTCACCCCAAGCCCTGGCCCAAACCATCTCCGAAGCCCTCACCTCACTCGGCACTACGCCACGCCGCTTCGAACACGCCTTCCTCGCGCCCTTCGAAGCCTCTGCAGCCATCTCTGCCTATGAAGCACTCATCACTCGCACCGCCAACGAGGGCCTCCAATGAACCACATCGCCATGCTCATCCCCACCGTCGACCAGATCGGCGGCGCCGAACGGCAGGTACTCGAGCTTGCGAAAGCCCTCGCAGCCAAAGGATGGCGCGTCACGCTGATTGCCCTCTCAGGCACCGGCGGCATCGCCGCACAAGAGCTATCCGCCGCAGGAGTCGCCTTTCTGTCGCTCAAGATGCGCAAAGCCTGGATCGATCCCCTCGGCTGGCTCCGCTTTCTGTATTGGGCACGTCAGCACAAGCCCGACATCCTGCACGCCCACCTGCCGCACGCAACCTGGTTTGCCCGCCTTGTGCGCCTGTTCCATCCAGTCCGCGTCGTCATCGACACCATCCATACCAGCAACACGGGCAGCGTCGCGAGGCAGCGCGCCTACCGGCAGAGCAGCAGCCTTTCGAACTGGACAACCTGCGTGAGCCATCCCGTCGCAGACGCAGTTATCGAGGCCGGCATGGTTTCGGCGGGAAAAATATCCGTGCTTCCCAACGGAGTCGCAATTCCGCCTCAGCCTAACGTCGCAACGGAACACGCTCAGCGTCGCAAACCAAATTTTCGCTGGATCGCCGTAGGCCGTCTCACTCCCGTAAAGGATTACCCCACCCTGCTCCGCGCCTTCGCGCAGCTTCCCGGGACCACGCTTCTCGAAATCGCCGGATCAGGTCCCGACGAACGTCACCTGCATGCGCTCGCCAACAAGCTCAGCATCGAAGACCGCGTCCACTTCGCCGGCTTTCAGAGCGATGTGCAGCCGTGCCTTTCCAGGGCAGACGCCTTCGTTCTCTCCTCGCTATGGGAGGGCCTGCCAGTCAGCGTCCTCGAAGCCGCCGCCAGCGGCCTTCCAGTCGTCGCCACCGACGGCGCAGGCACTCGCGAAGCCATGATCCCGGACGAGACAAGCCTGGTTGTTCCCGTCGGCAACGCGGATGCACTGGCGAACGCTATGTCCGCAATCATGGCCATGACGCCCGATCAGCGAAGCCAGATGGGCGCCCGCGGCAGGCGCTTCGTCAACGATCATTATTCGTTGCCAAAGGTCGTTAGAGAATGGGAAAGGCTCTACCACAAGCTTCTCGTCGAACTGCTTTACGCAAGGCGGCGCGCTTAGCGTCCTCACCCATCATCGCGGCCGCCTGAAACGCCTCCACCGAATCCCCATCAGCATCCGCACATGGAACAGCCGGTCAGCCACCGACCTCGGCCTAATCGTCCATTCCTCCAGCACCCGATCCACTGAAGTAAACTCCCCCGCCGACCGCGTCAAAAAATCCTCAAGCCGCAGCACATCCGCATCCGTCGCAGTATTGACATGAAGGCAAATCGTCCAAAGGCCGCGCCGCTTCTTCACCGGCCCCCAAAGCTGCTGCGGAATCCACGCCAGCCCACCAGCCCGAAATGGCCCCACGGCAAAACCATCGGAAACCAGCACAATGCCTTCCCCGTCGAGAACGCGCAAAGTCACCGCGTCAAACCCATGCCGCGGCGCGACCCAAATTCGCGGTGTCAGCCCATGTTCGCGAAGAATCGCCAGCCCCCTCGAAACCCAATCACGCTGCCGGTCGTGCGCTATCCCCGCAAACTCGGTGCGGCGATGCAGCGGCACCAGGCTTCGCCCTTCGCTATTGCACAGGTGCTGAAAACCATGCAGTCCAATCGTCGCCCCCCGCGCCTCCAGTCCGAGCATCTCATTCCAGAACTCAGGATCAGGCGTATCAACCTCAAGCTCCGGATCGCGATTGTCCGGCACCACCGCCAAAATCGGCTTGATCCCGAATCGCTCGATCAGCGCCGCAAACCGACGCCAGCGCGCGCGATCCATCCTCGGGCAAAGATCGTCAAAGCGCAGCAGGTATTGTGCCTTCAAGCGGCCGCTGCCCCCTCGACACTCGTCGTCCCCGCATCGCCTTCACCGGGTGGCGGCAGCAACCGATACGTCCAGTAGCAGAGAAAAACAAACGTGCTCACCGTCCATAGTGACGTCGCCAGCGCAATGCCGGCAACACCATACCAATGCATCAGCACGATGTTGAGCACCACATCCAGCACCAGGTTGATCACACCGCAATAGAGAATGAGCGTCGTTCTCCGGATCGCCACCAGGTACCGGTAAAACACCCGGCTCACGATATAGAACGGCAACTGAATCGCGTACATTGCCTGCACCGGAGCCACCGCTGCCGTATCCGCAGCCCCAAACGCTCCATGCTGAAAGGTCAGCCGGATCAGCAGCCGCGAACCGGCAATCATCGCCACCGCCACGGGAATAGAAACCAGCGCAGTAATCCGCACATACGTATTCAACGTGTGCCGGCAACTGGCCCAGTCCTTCTGCGCCACCATCTGCGAAAAATACGGAGTCACTGCCGTCGCAATCGCCCCCGCCAGCAGATTCAGCACCACGCTCACAAAGCGATTGGCATAAACCAGCGTCGCGACCGAACCCGACGGCAACGCAGCCGCCATCCCCTGATCGACAAGCAGCCCGCTCGAAGCCACCAGCCCGCTCAGCAGAATAGGGCCATACTGCCCGGCAACTTCCCTAAGAGCCGGCCGGATCGACAGATCGCTGCCATGCCAGTACAGCCGAAAACGATAGCCGTGCGTCTCCATCATCCACACCACCAGCACCGCGTAGATGATCGTGCCGACAACGTTGCCGTAGACCAGCGACCAGATTCCCAACCGCGGCGTAAGCACCCACGCGGCGACAATAATCACCAGCGGCATCACCACAGGAACGATGGCCGGCCACGCAAACCGCTCAAAGGTATTCAGAACAGCCGTGCAGTTCTGCGCGATGCCCACCACCAGCACCACCGGCAGCAGCCCGTAAAACAAGTGCTCGGTAAGCAGCAGCTTCTCCGGCGAGAAAAGCGGAACCACTAGGGGCAGAAAGAACCGCGCCGTCACTCCCATCACCAGCGAACCGCCTGCCAGCAACATGCAAGTCCAGGCCATGGCGCTCGATAACAGGTCCTGCGCTTTGGCATGCCCATCCTGCTCCCGCACGCGCACCAGCGTTGGAATCAACGCCTGATTCATCGACTCCGCAAACAGATTGATTAGCAGGCCGGGAATGAGAAACGCAATCAGGAAGGCGTCCATGTCATCGCTGCGACCAAATGCCCCTGCGACAACGAACTCCTTCACCGTCGCCACCAGCTTTACCAGTACGCTGGCCAACGTCACAATCACCGCCGCTCGGAAGATGCGGCGGTTTACGCTCAATCCCGGACCGTCGCCTGCGCTCGGTTCTTGCACAGTCGGCGTGATGGCGGGAGGCGCGGGCATGGGGGAAAATGAATGAGACGCTATCGCAAGTCTAGTGGACAGCCTGCAACTGTGGAGCCGGTCCCGCGCTCTTTGTCCCCGAAAAGGCCTGCGCAAGCCTGTCAGGCTCCTCGCTGGCCAGCCGTCCCGCCACCGCAATCAGCGCAAACAACAGCCATGTCATGCGGTTTTCCTCCACAGAACCAACCATCGAAGTAATGATCCACACCGCAAACGTCGTCCCCAACGCAATGCGCAGCAGCCCGGTCGTCTTAGCAATAGCCCAACCCGCGGCAACCATCGTCGTCGCAAAGATAATCAGGCCCACTACACCGCCCGTAACCAGCACGGCCATAACCGTATTGTGGGCCGTATCCCCCGGTGAAAGAGCCGCCGCGCCGGTATACGTCCCCGCTCCATAACCCCACCACGGAGCCTTCGCAAACGCGTGCCAGCCGGCCATCCAGATATTCAAGCGATCATTTAAGTCACCGCCTCCAACTTCCTGAGGAATCGTGGCCAATCGCGCCAGAGACTCCCCTGGGATATACAGGAAAACCGCGCCCGCCGTGACCGTCAGCCCCGCAAACACAGCCGACGCAGCCCTCGGCCGCCAGCTTACCAGCAGTATCGCCGAACCCAACAGCGCCACCAGCCCCGCCGTAAACCCTCCCCGCGAAGCAGTCAACAGCACCGCCGTCAAGCCCATAGGCACATAGCCAATCGCCAGCAGACGCGCAGTCCAACTCTCCTCCGTGGCAAACAGCAACGCGGCCAGCGGAAACCCAAAATCAAGAAACCGCGCAACGTCGTTCGGATCCATTCCTTCCGCCACATACCGAACGCGCTCAGCCGCCATCGCACTGTCAGACGCATAGCTCAACGCCGTAAGCAACGCCAGCACCCAGCACCCCGCCACCAACGCCCTCACCACCCCGCGAAGATTCTCCGGCGTCTCCATCACCTCCCACGCAATCCAGATCACCATCATCACCTGGAAGTACGCGCGCATCTTCTCCAATGTGGTTAGCGGGTCCAGAGTCCAGAAATAGCTGCACATGAAGTACAGGTAAAGCCCCAGCACCAGCCACTGCATCGCTCCCGGCGCACGCATCCGCCGCTGCAAAAGCATCAGCGGAACCACCGCCAGCAGCATCAGGATCCCGTCAATCCGTGCCGCATTCCCCAGCGGCTCGCCCAGATCGACCGCATACTCCCACGGCACCGCAAAGGCGTACAACATAAGCAGAATCATCGTCAGCTTTTGCACCGCACCTCCTATTGGTCCTCGCCAATGCGCAATTCGCTAACTCGCTAACCCGCTAAAAGCGTTGCGAATACACCATTCCTGCGTAAATCGTGACACCAATCGCCGACTGAATCGCCGACTCCAGGCTCTTGTTCAGCAAAGTCTTCGTCGCCGAATCGGGAACAAAAAGAATGTCCCGATCCCGAACCGGCTGGTCCGGATCCTGCCCGCGAATCATCCGGTGTAGATTGAGTGTGGTCAACGTGCGTCCCCCCGGCTGATCGCGAATAAGGATCGCCTTCGTAGACCCCGCAGTTGGCGTCGCACCCCAGGCCAGCGAAAGCGCCTGCACAATCGTCAGCCCCTGCACCGGATCGACCGCAAATCCCCCCGGCCGCACCACATCGCCAATCACATACACCAGCCCGGCCCTGCTTACCAGCACCGTGTCTCCCGGCGCCAGCTCCGGATTGTGATCCAACCCACTGCCAGCCTTCACATCGGTTCCACTGGGATCAAGCACCACCGGATGCGCCGTCTTAGGGTCATCGCGATGAAACACGCTCACCAGCCGCCCGGCATTCTGCGAAAGCCCGCTTGCCGACGAAATCACATCCAGCAGCCGATGATGCACGGTATACGGATACACTCCCGGACGCGCCACCTCGCCAAGCACGCTCACGTCCTGGCCAACCGCGTTCGTCACCAGCACCGAGACCTGCGGATGCAGCAGCATCCCGCTGTCCAGCAGAGCCTTCTCGATCGCCCGCGAAGCCTCCTGCTCACTCATGCTCATCAACTTCACCGGCCCGACAAGCGGCAACAGCACCGTTCCATCCGCCGCCACACGCACAGCGGAATGAAATTCCGGCGAATGAAATTCGCTGATATCCAGAAAGTCTCCAGCGCCAATCGGCAGCGCCATCGCAGCGCCCGCAGGACGAGCCACACCTTCCTCTCCCTGCGCGATAGACGGAGCGGCCGCATTCCAGATCGGCGGCGCCTCCTTCGCGTTTGGCCGCGGAATACCCTGAACACTCTGCGGCAGCTTCACCACCCCGCCCGGCAGCCCCTGCGTATTCGGCGTCGGTGCCTGCGCCGAAGCTCCCGCAGAGCCAGCCAGCACACCTACCAGCAACAGCCCCGCCGCCATACTCCTCAGGCCGGGCCGCAAAGCCTCCAGCAGCAGCGCCCCGCCAATCGCAACCCAGATTCCCGTAAACAAAGTGATAGCCAGATATACCGGCAGATCCGGAGACGCCGGCTTGTACGGCTCGCGCGCCCAATCCACCACCGCAATGCTCGAAGCGTGAACCCCCGCCGACAGCGTTGCCTCCTGAATCCGCTTCCCCAGCCGCGAACAAAGCTCACGCCCCGACTCCACCTGCTCATGCAGCACTGCATATTGAATCGTCGCGTCGTTCTGCTTCACGCCCTCCGCCATGCGCGCGTCCAGTTCCGTGCGCAACAATTGCTCTCGACCCGCCGCCGCCTTCCATGTCCGTTGAAAGGCCTCGACGAGGTTGGCGTCCTCGACCTTGATCTGCGCGTCAATGTCCGCCTGCGCCCTTTCCAGTTCAACCAGCCTCGGATAGTTCGGTCCATGCTCTGCCTTAAGCTGCGCCATTTCCACTGCAACCTCGCTCAAGTGCGTGCGCAGCTGCTGCACCAGCGCCGCCCCGCCGGGCCCCATCTCTGCCTGCAGTTCCGGATTCGCCGCCAGCACCTGCTCCGGATTTCCCTGCTGCGCCTCGCGGTACAACGCCTCGCGCAATATGCGGTCACCGCTCGCCACCGCCAGCAACCGCCCCGCTTCATCCACCTGCAGAGTCGTAGGATCATGCAGCGTCTCCACCGGTTGTCCTCCCGGCACGGTCTGCTGCGTCGTCGTGAACCCATGCTGACGCTCAAACTCCGCCAGCCGCCTCTCTTTCAACTCCACCTCCGCCGTCAGCGCCTTCAACTGCCCTGCAAGCCACCCCGAGGCCTGCGAAGTAGCCTCCATGCGCGTCTGGCTCTCGATCGCTATAAAGCTGTGAATCAGCTCGTTAACCACAGCCGCAGCCAGCGCCGGATCTTTGCTGCGAAAACGAATTTCAATCAGGAATGTCCTGGGCAGAGCGCGCACCTGCAATCGCTTCGAAAACCGATCGAGCAGATAACCCTGCGCGCCGGGAGTAGGCTTCGCCGCATCGAACCCCGGAAACCTGCCCGCGAAGTCGCTGACGAATCCCGCCGAGTCATACAGCTTTAGCCGTGTGATCACCCTCCACGCCAGCTGCTCGCTGCGAATCACATTAACCAGCGTTTCAATCTGCAGCGGAGTGCTCAAAATCGAAGCAGGAGTAATCGCCTCCGCCGCCTCAAGCGTCAGCGAAGTCGAAGGCTGCATCCTCAGCGCCACCCGCGCCGAGGCCTCATATTGGTTGGGAGCGATCAGGCAATAGACAAGGCAGAGCAGCAGCAGTCCGCCGACAGTCGAACCAAGAAACCGCCGGCGTCGACGAAGCATGACAATCAATTCGCGAAATGAATAGAGCCGCGACCTAGCGCGCAGTTCTTCGGCCATCGGAGACGCACTCCGGCCAACCGTCGAATCAGGATGCTCAGGAGAATCAGCCACGCAATAAGACCTCGAAGCCGGGAGAGTGCTCCAGCCGGGTATGTTCGCGCAGATTGGGAAAAATTAAATCAAGCAGTACAAGTAAAGGTAATCAGAGTGTCCAGCATTCCAGCCATTCCGTCAAATGCTTCCTCAGGATGTTTGCCATCCTTCACGTAGTAGTGGATCTGCTTCTCCGCAATTAATGAGGTCAAATTGAGCGAACTCTCGGACGTCCTCCTGTTCCCTAGTCCCTGCTCTCCCGATACCACTCCACCGTCCGCCTCAACCCCTCACGAAACCCCACAACAGGCGCATACCCCATCAACTCACGCGCCAGCGAAACATCCGCCAGCGAATGCTTGATATCCCCCGCCCGCTCCGGCGCATAGTTCACAGGCCCGTCATACCCGGTGATCTTCCGCAGTTCCTCAACCACCTCATTCAACGTCACGCGATCACCAGTAGCCACATTCATCACCCGCCCTGAAACCTTATCCGCCGGAGCCGAGGCCGCCAGCAGATTCGCCTGCACCGCATTCTCAATAAAAGTAAAATCCCGGCTCGTCTCCCCATCCCCAAAAATCGTCGGAGTCTCCCCAGCCAGCATCTTCCGGCAAAACACCGCCAGCACTCCCGAATACTGCGACGTCGGGTCCTGATAAGGCCCAAAAATATTGAAATAACGCAGCGCCACCGTCTCCATCCCATACACCCGCGCGAATGACTTCATGTAGTACTCCCCCGTCAGCTTCGCAACCGCATAAGGCGAGATCGGATTGGGCATCATCCCCTCATGCTTCGGCAGCGTCGGCGTATCTCCATAAGCCGAAGAAGAAGCCGCATACACCACCCGCCGCACCCCAGCCAGCTTCGCCGCCCAGAGCAGATTCACCGTAGCATCGACACAAGCCACATTCGAAGCAATAGGATCAGCCACCGACCGCGGCACAGAAGGCAGCGCAGCCTCATGGAAGATCACCTCAACCCCGTCGCAGGCATCCTCGCAAACCGCAGCATCCGCGAGATCCCCCTCCACAAACTCCATACCCTCAAGCCCAACAAGATTCGACCGCTTCCCCGTAGCGAAGTTATCCACCCCGCGCACAGCCTCCCCACGCTCCAAAAGCGCCGCCGCAATCGACCTCCCAATAAACCCCGCCGCCCCAGTAACCAGATACTTCGCCAATCCAATCCCCCTTCAGGTCCACAGAGGCCAGCATACATCTCTGCGTTTCAGCGCAGGAAAGCCACACATCTCCATCTCACTCACTCCCGCGAGGATCTTCGAATGAGGCCATTTTCCTCCCGTTCTCGCAGTCTCACTCAGAAGGCCAGACCCAATCCTTCGATACACCAAGCCTCCAGGCAAGGCACAGAGGTGAAAACCGTGACGCAAAGACATCGCAATCTCCCCATCAGGCATCTAGCATTGCTTCTCACCCTCGCGTGCAGCGCTATTCTCGCTCCAGCCCAGGAACTCAAAACCATCGACCCGCCCGGCGGCGGCAAAATCATGTACGGCCAGGTCGCCGGCCAGTTCACCGAAGCAGGCGCAATGGCCTACATCCTCCGCAACCTCCACCAGAACCTCGGCGAAAAGCCCCAGGTAGGCAAGCTCTTCGACGTCAAAGGAACCCAGTCCGCCGCCGTCTTCTTCAGCGTCAGCCGCCACGATCAGGGAGCAGGCAAGAAGCCTCTCCAGATCGGCGGCCTCATCATCGCCACCAAGGTCTCCACCGACCACGTCGAGGCCGCCCTCGTCTCCGATGAAGCCTCACGCTTCCCCAAGACCCTCAACCCCATGATGAAAACCCTCTTCACCGTCTGGCACCCCATTCCCCCAGGCGTGCCCACTTCCACCGGCGGCACCAGCGCACCCGCCGCGCAGCTCCGTCAAACCACCCTCCCCGATAACTCCGCCAGCATCGGCCTTCCAGAAGGGTGGCAAATCGCTCCCCGTCTGAGCGGCGGAGGAACCATCGTTGCACTCGGTCCAAACGGCGAATCCGCTGAAATGGACATCACGTTCCTGGCCGCCGACCCACGCAACCCCAGCGTCCAGCAAACGCTCCAGCAGTTGCGCAATGGCAGACTCCAGAACACGGCCTATGCTTCAGCCATCTACTACCAATACGGCGGGGATCTCTCCCAGACCTTCGTCTACATGATGCAGCATGTGCGTCAAAAAGCCGGCTTGCCCCAGGCCACCTATCACTTCACCAGCGTCACGCCCATGCCCGCCGGCGGGCAGCAGACCTGCACTCACATGGTCGGCACCGGCGACATGAACGATGGCAAAGGGCCCCGAGAACTCAACGCCGTCTATTGCGAAACCCCTCCAGGCCGCTTCGGCAACTGGATGAGCGAGGCCTACACCACCATGGCTCCCCAGGCCGTCGCCGCCAAAGAACGCGCCACTCTGGCCGCCATCATGCAAAGCTTCAACGTCAACATGCAGGTTGTGCAGCAGCAGGCCAATCGCATCGCCGCCCCAGCCATCGACCAGATCCACGCCATAGGCCGTGCCTCTGCCGAGCAGGCCAAAGCCGCCCATCAGATGGAAGACATCCACAACTCCAGCGTCTATCAGCATTGGGACAGCAACGACAAGCGCAGCCAGGAGTTCGAAAACTACCAGCTCGGCTACAGCGTCATCTCCACCAGCGACAACCAGTACCACGGCACCTTCTGGAACGAAGACGCCGACGCCATAGTCAAATCCCACCCCGACAAATTCGAATACGTAAACGCCCCCGACTACTGGAAAGGCATCGACTACTAACCACATCAGTTCGCCCGCAGATCAAACAAACCATCTGACCAGAAGCAGCAACTGGTATATTTCCTCGCATGATCAGCCTCGAAGACGTCCGGTGGTCGCAAATGACCGGCGGATACAAAACCTTACTCGACCCGCGCCCTCTCCTCAAAAGACTCGAAGCTGAGTACGACACCACGGAGGTCTGGCATGAACTGTGGGACGAACTCCACCATCAAGGAAACGTTGGCGAAGCATCATTCGCAGCCGTTCCTTTTCTCGTCGCAAGCTATCGAGAACGGGGCGTGATCAACTGGAACACCTATGCCATTGTTGCGATCATCGAACTAGCTCGCAAGAACGGCGAGAACCCGGATGTTCCACAATGGCTCGCGGAGGACTACTTCCAGGCAATTCGGAAATTAGCGGAAACGGGTGCCACGGAGATACTGCGGGCCGAAACCGCCGAGGACGCCCGCGCCATCCTCAGCGTAATCGCCGTCGAGAGAGGCCTTCGAACTCACGGGAAGCTTCTCGTTAACTATTCAGACGAAGAGTTGTTGGACATCGAAGCTCGGCTTTGAAAGCCGCTGCAAGGAAAACTTGCAGGGGTTCCACATCTGCGCAGCCTCATAGTAGCAACTCACGGCATCCTCACAATCCAACCGAAACTTGGGACTCCGCAGGGATTCCTATCTAAGCAGCCGAGTACACACCAGCTTCCCAACTCCGCCCGTTTAGAGTCATATGTAGATTGAGCGAGAAGCAGGAGTTGCGCATGATCTCCAGGGTAAGGTTTTTGGCGTTGTTGTGTCTGCAATTCGTTGCTTTCGCTTGCGCATTGGGCGCGGCGGAGCACAGGACAAGTCTTGTCCTCGTTGAGTTCGGTGCAGATTCTCACGGTGTTGCACGGACTCAAACTCTTGTTCGTTATCACTTCCGCAATGGGGCACTCGTCAACAAAGAGGAACTTCTCACCACATCCGAGATTCGATTCGATCTTGACAGGAACCAGATTGTTGATAGTCGTTACGTCGTCACCATCTGGGGCGACGTAGTCGACCTCACTACCGGAAAGATCGCGCTCAAGAGCAAGGGTGAACTGGTCGGAATTGACAAAAAATCGAACGCAGCTGTTATCCGCGTCGACCGCACAGATGACCGGGGTACCTATTCGTTCAGTCTCGACACGAAGCAGTACGAACCGTTGCGAAAGCCTGGTAACTGGGCCGTACCCGGCACGCGAAGCCCCAATGGGAAACTGGTTGCCGCCGGAAACTTCACAGGGATTACGTTGTATCGGCCGGATGGGAAGAGCTTTCTCCTCGGGAACGAGTTTCTACGTGGAGGGACCGCTGAGTGCAACTCCCTTTTGTCGCCGACCTTCCTCTGGCTGGATGACGAGCATTTATTGACCCAGCGCGGGGACGGCAACCTTGTGATTGTGGATGATAAGGGCAAGGTGGAACCGCTGGTGACGATTCCGGGCGTGGAACCGCAGCCTTGCGGACCCGAAGTAAGGCGCAATGACGGAGGCCAGATCATCTACTCGGAAGGGAGGGGCGATTGGCTGCTTGACGTAGACAAACGCAGTTTCGAAAAGCTCATTTGGGAGTCCCAGGGCAACGGCTTCGATATGGAACACGAGCGCAATGACAATGAGGGCCAATCGATCCGCTATAAGGGCGCACAGATCGATAGATGGCCATGCGACATCTTCCAGGTATCCACGGCGCCAGGACTCATCGCCGTAAAGTACAGACACGAGGGATCGCTCCTGAGTGGAGGCTCCCAAGGAGTGCGGGTCTGGTCGGCAGACAACGGTGAATGGACGACGATTGGACCGGCGTGCATTGCAGCTATCGTCGGATGGGTTGAAGAGTAACCTTCAGGTGGTCGCCGAGTGCGCGCCTCTGCACAACTTCATCGCACCACTTGCTATAAAAGACGCATGCGCCCACACGATTACGCACCCCGGCCCGCGCACCTCAAATGGCTCCTCGACTCCGACCCCGCCATCCGCTGGCAGGTCATGCGAGACCTCACCGGCGAAGCCCCAAGCGCCATCGCAGCCGAGCGCTCGCGCGTGGCAACCGAGGGCTGGGGAGCCGAGCTTCTCGCCCACCAATCCCCAGACGGCAGCTGGCCCGGCGGCCAGTGGGATCTCGTCACCCTCTGGAGCCTCGTCGTCCTGAAAGACCTCGGCCTCGACCCCGCCAGCAAACAGGCTCGCAAAATGATCGACCGCGTCGACAAGCACCTCGTGTTCAAGCCCCTCAACAACCGGCCTTTCCTTCACGGCGAAACAGAGCCCTGCATCAACGGCAGAATCCTCGGCGTCGGCGCGTATTTCAAGGGGCCAAACGACGCTCTGGTCGATCAGCTCCTGGACGAACAACTCGAAGACGGCGGCTGGAACTGCGAATCACCCAAAAGCCGACGCTCTTCCTTCCACACCACCATCTGCGTCCTCGAAGGACTTCTCGAATACGAACGAGTTGCATACGAACGATCAGGACGCAAACCGTCGGCCGTCACCAAAGCCCGCAAGAGGGCCGAAAACTATCTGCTCGAGCGCCGCATGTTTCGCTCGCTTCGAACCGGCGAGGTCATCGACAAGCGCTGGCTCCGCTTCTCCTACCCGACGCATTGGCACTACGACGTCCTGCGCGGACTCGATTACCTGCGCAGCGCAGGAATCAAACCCGACAGCCGCGTCGATGAGGCCATCGAAGTCGTAATCAAACGCCGCCACCAGAACGGACGCTGGCCTCTAAACATCCTTCATCCCGAATACATTCCACTCGAGATGGAAACCGCCGTCGGCAGCGCAAGCCGCTGGAACACGCTGCGCGCCCTCCGAGTTCTGCACTGGTACAACAACTCAACGCGTTAGTTGCGATGCACAGAAGATAACTACTCCCCACATCTGCACAGTTTCATCGCACAGATGTGGGATCAAGCGCCAGCCCTCATGCCATACTGGGCCATGCTTCTCCGCCCCGCTCAACCGCAGGATTCAATGGCCGTAGCCCGAGTCCACGTCCGCTCCTGGCAGGCGGCCTACCGCTCGCTCCTCCCCGATGAATACCTCGATCAACTTCGCCCCGAAGACCGAGCGCAAAGATACGACTTCGCCACCGCCGACACAACAAAACCACAAACCATCGTCGCCATCGAAGAAGGCATCATCCAGGGCTTCGCCACCACCGCCCCAACCCGCGAACCCGACCTGCCCAATCACGGAGAGCTCTACGCCCTCTACGTCGATCCAGAACGATGGGGCCACGGCGTCGGACTAGCCCTCATCACCGCCGCGCGTGACCGTCTTCACACCCTCGGCTTTCGACACGCCGTTCTCTGGGTCATGGCAGGAAACGCCCGCGCAGATCGCTTCTATCAAATCGACGGCTGGGTGCCGGACGGCCTCCGCAAGACAGATTCAATCTGGGGCGTAACCGTCGACGAACTCCGCTACCAACGCCCGCTCGATTAAAATCCGCTGCGTAAGCAAATACCTCCCCATCAAGGATCGAAATGCGCCGGCGCACCTTAATCCCTCTCATCCTGCTCACCGCGCCGGCGTTAATCGCCGCCAGCCGGCCCGCCGACATAGCTTTTCGCATTAAGATGATCGACCCTGGCTACAACGAAACCGCCGCCGTAGCCGACCTCAACCGCGACGGGAAACCCGACATCATCTCCGGCGACAGTTGGTACGAAGCGCCCCTCTGGACCAAACACCATCTCCGCGACATCGACTACGCCAACGGATACATCGATAACTTCAGCGACCTGATCCTCGACGTCGACAACGACGGCTGGCCCGATATCATCCAGTGCAGCTACTTCGCCCACAAAATCATCTGGCTCAAGAACCCCGGCAAATCAGGCGGCCCATGGAAAGAGACCGTAATCGACGACAGCGGCCCCACCGAATTCGCGTTCCTCGTCGACCTCAACAACGACGGCAAGGCCAATGAAATCCTCCCGAATACGACCGCCCCAACGTCCCGCTAGCCTGGTACGAACTCGACCCGAACAGCAAGCCCGGTAACCCATCCCCGAGATGGATCAAGCACGTAGTAGCCGACCACAGCTTCGGCCACGGCATCGGCGTCGGAGACGTCAACGGCGACGGCCGCAACGACATCCTCACGCCCAAAGGCTGGCTCGAAGCCCCCGCCGACCCGCGCGCAGAAGGCTACTGGAAATTTCATCCCACCGACTGGGATCAGCACCCAATCCCACCAGCAGGCCACGACGAAACTGCACACAGCACACCCGGACACGTCGCCTTCGGCCGCATGTATCTCCTCGACATCAACGGCGACGGACGCCCCGACATGCTCACCACCATGGCCCACGACTACGGCATCGCTTGGTATGAACAGACAGCAAACGGCCAATGGATCCAGCACATCATCGACAACACCTGGTCCCAGGCCCACGCCGCCATCCTCGCCGACATCAACGGAGACGGTCAACCCGACCTCATCACCGGCAAGCGCTACTTCGCCCACAACGGCAACGACCCCGGCGAACGCGAACCCCTGGGCATCTACTGGTACGAATACCGCAAACTCCCCACCACCGCACGCAACCCCAGCAACGGCGGCGTCGAATGGATACGCCACATCATCGACTACGGAGGCCGCATGGGCGGCGGCATGCAGATAGTAGCCGCCGACCTCAACAACAACGGCCACCTCGACATAGTAAGCGGCGGCAAAGCCGGCCTCTTCCTCGCAGAAAACCTAACCAAATCCCCCAAAGCCACAAAACTCTCAGCCCGATGAACACGAGCAAAGAGAACAAAAATTCTGAGTTAGAGAATAAAAAATGCAGAGTTGTCATCCTGAGCGAAGTGAAGGATCTGCTTTTCCTTCTCCACATCACCACGAATGTGGGTGCCCCATCCTTGTCACGCCCTTTGTGACAAGGGTGGGACCACACAACCCTCAGCATTCAGAAAACAAATTCGGACGCAGCCCGACCCCGGAGGGAGCAGAGGCCTTCAGGCCTCTGACAACCGCCCCGAGAAGTAAGGGCTTCAGCCCCGGGCCTCACATCGACGCTCAATATAGTGCAATGCAAAGACCCGCCAATTAGCCTCGTCGTACAATTCGTGGATGAGATTCCTGAGCAGTTCCAAAATCACCACCAACGAGTTTGCGGATCACCTGCAGGTCACTGTTTCCCGCAAACACGGCTGGATCGAACTGTTGGTAGAGGCCTTGGTCCTCGCAGGAATCACATACATCGCCCAAGCATCGGAAAACCGAATAGCCATGGCCGTTCCGATAGTGGGTCTCGTGAGTCTTATTTATTACTGGTTCAAGCCCACCGATACAAAGCTTTTCGTCACGCAATATGAGTTAACTGCGAAAGGAAATCTGGGCCACACCTTCACTAACGGAATTCTCGTTCCAGCCTCGGAAGTAAAGTCACTCGGATACTTCGTTGGCAACGAAAATGAGCCTTCAGGCCTGTATGCCAATCGAGGCTGGAGAATGACCTGTCTCTTACCCGCCTTGAACAAAAACGAGGCAAACTCGATAGCCGGGACGATACGCGAGAAATTTCCCGATCTTGAGCGAGGTGACACCACTCCCGGATCGATCCTTCACGGCGACGATAGCGGAGTTCAAACACTCGGTTTATCCAAAAGCCGCATGGATTAAACTTCGCCCAGCGCGCCCAAAGGGTGAGCCGCAGCTCGCAGCTTTACAATCATAAAGACATGACCACAACAGCCCCAACCAGCCTCGAAGCCCTCAAGAACAAATTCGCCACCCGCGAAGCTCGCATCGGCATCGTTGGCATGGGCTACGTCGGCCTTCCCCTCGCCCTGCTCTTCAGTGAAGAAGGCTTCCGCGTCACCGGCTTCGACATCGAGGCGGCCAAAGTCGATAAACTCAACAGCGGCGGCTCCTACATCGTCCGCATCCTGCCAGAGTCCATCCAGCACGCGCAACAATCCGGCTTCCATGCCACATCCAACTACGCGCACGTCGCCGAGATGGACGCCGTAATCATCTGCGTCCCCACCCCGCTCAACGAATACCACGAGCCCGATCTCAGCTACGTCACCGGAACTGTCGAATCCATCGCCCCCCACACTCGCGAAGGCCAACTCATCGTTCTAGAAAGCACCACCTATCCCGGCACCACAGAAGAACTCGTAGTCCCACGCCTCGAATCTGGCAACAAACTCGGCCTCAAGGTAGCCCGCACTGCCGACGACGCAGGGCTACACGTAGCCTTCAGCCCCGAGCGCGAAGACCCCGGCAACGACACCGTCGCCCGCCACGACATCCCCAAAGTAGTCGGAGGCTGCGGCCCCATCGCCTCAGAACTAGCCGCCGCCATGTACGGCGCAATCTTCCGCCGTGTCATCCCCGTCAGTTCGCCCTCCGTTGCCGAGATGACCAAGCTGCTCGAAAACATCTACCGCTGCGTCAACATCGCGTTAGTTAACGAACTCAAACAGCTCTGCATGAAGATGGGCATCGACATCCACGAAGTCATCGACGCCGCCAAAACCAAGCCCTTCGGCTTCCAGGCCTTCTACCCCGGCCCCGGACTCGGCGGCCACTGCATCCCAATCGACCCCTTCTATCTCTCCTGGAAAGCAAAGCAATACGACTTCCACACCCGCTTCATAGAACTAGCGGGCGAAGTCAACACCGCCATGCCCTACTTCGTAATCGACCAGATAGCCGCCGGCCTCAACGACCACAGCAAATCCATCAAAGGCTCAAAGATTCTCGTCCTGGGATTAGCCTACAAACGCGACATAGACGACCTCCGCGAATCCCCCTCTCTCACCATCCTCGAACTACTCCGCGACAAAGGCGCCAAAGTAGCCTACAACGACCCCTACTTCCCAACAGTAGGCCAAGGCCGCCACTACGCCCTAAACATGACCAACACTCCACTAGACGACTTAGGTAGCTACGACGCTGTAGTTATAGTTACTGACCACACCACCTATAACTACAAAGAAATAGTCAACCAATCGAAGTTAGTAATAGACACTCGCAACGCCACCAAAGGCATCCTCAGCGAAAAAATCCTCCTTTGTTGAACTGACGGCCGCCTTCGCATCCTATGGGTAAGCAGATAATTCATCCACACTTTTTGATCAGCCAAGATTGAGCATATGCCCCTAGGTAGCGAGAACCCTTGGTATCGAATGCTCCTCTGGATCCCTCGCATCCGTAAACGGCGTTATACTCTTGAGAATCCTCATTGAGGTTTCGACTGTGCCAACTTGGGTGCCCGTGGTTCTAACAATATCGATCACTCTGCTGACCATCGCTGAGCGATTCTATGTGAGATTCGTGCCGGAAATCGAGGTTCAGAAACGTCATCTCAAAAAATTCGCCGTCTGGATCGCGAGCCTAGGCGGAATCGCGATACAAATATATTTCCTTTATCAGGAAGCGCATGGCCCTTCCCCTGTCAATCCGACTCAAGCTGTGCGGATTAGTCTCGTGACAGGTGCGTTCGTACTTAATTTGGTCGCCATCTTCACAATTCGGACGCTAAATCTAATCGATCGATTCCTAGACGTCTATCTTCGCGGATGGAAAGTTGTCGAGAAGACTGTGCATGTGACCGAGAGGCACAATGCTGCGATTATGTTTTTGGCAGAGCAGCTCGAGTTAGCGCCAGATATCCAGCAAAAGCTGGACGAGATTTTAGTAAACCGTGAAAACTAATCTAGCAGGGTGCCCACATCTCGCCTTTGAAATGTGGGATCATCTTCGTCCGAAACACGAACCTATCACACCCGATCCAACTCCGCAAACACCTCACCCAACACCACCCGAATCAACGTCCCAGTCACAGTAAGCTCACCCTCCGTCACCGGATGCAGCCCGTCACGATCCGCACGCCAAGCCGACCTGCGCTGCGGATCGAATATCCATATATGCTCCACCCCAAACGCGACGTATTCGTCAATCTTCGTCTGCATCCCACTCAACCGATCATCCGGAGAAAGAATCTCAATCGCAATCAGCGGCGGGCTATCCAGCACACTCTCGAACTTCACGCCCGCGCGCATCACGAGGACATCTGGAATGCGGAATCTCGTCCGCGCAACCCGAGTCCGGAGCTCCGGATAAACCTCTAT
>Ga0206936_1049_pt1 | contig 39582 bp, 31 predicted proteins | sample Alteio_BWOrgHeat_14_FD_152922 | JGI IMG/M metagenome (GOLD analysis project Ga0206936, IMG submission 152922) | Enriched cells from forest soil in Barre Woods Harvard Forest LTER site, Petersham, Massachusetts, United States -... | ecosystem: Environmental > Terrestrial > Soil > Temperate forest >... | reverse complement strand
AATATAATTTGGAAATCTATGAAACATGTATTAGCTTCGCTTCATCAAATTCAATCAACCCATTTAGATGAAAGCAATTTTATTCTATTTGTATCTCTTAATTTCTCTTATTACTCATAGCCTTACAGCTATTATTACAAGTAAGAAACCCCTTAAATTAAAAACACATAACACACTATATAATAATACAGGAGGAGTTTTATTACACAGTAAACCTCTTTTAATTTTGATACTCCTCTTGCCTGGATTGTGGGGTAAGTCGTCTCTATAATTTGAGATGACGCAATACCGATTTTAATACCAACTTCTTTTCTCCTATTTATAAAAAGTGTATTTTTGTAAAAACAAACAATTAAAAAAGTAAAATTATGAAAAATTCAAAGTTAACAATCCTGACAATATGCTTATCGTTTTTCTTATACTTCAAAAGTGTAAATGCGCAGTTCACCTACGAACATACTTTTACTATTCCACTGAATGGAGGAACATCTGTATATGTAACTGACATTGGAAATAATAATTACAAATGGGTAGCGACTGATTATGGGACTAATCAATTTAGTCTTTATAATCTTGACTATACTCCCTTTATGATAAATGTTCCAATTGCTGTACCAACTTATGGTGGTGCATTACAAGTCGGATATATTACAACATCATTATTTGATTGTGATTCAACTACCGTAAAATATGCGGTAATGCCTCAAAATCCTAATGACACAGAAACATTTTCGGTTTATAAAACTGATGGGACACTTCTCTTTTCAAGAGATAGTGTTACTGCCCTATGGGGATATGGTGAGGTAATGGGAAGTATTTTTGAAAAGGGTATTGAGAATACCCCTGCTGGTACAAAATTAATTTTATTAAATAACCATTATCAGCAATTTATTTATGGACTTTGTGGCTTGTTACCAGAATCAATTGAAAAAATTAATCAATCAAATAGTTATGTTCAAGAGTTTCCAAACCCGACTTCGCATGAAATTTATTTTCATATAATATCTCCAAATAATTATGAAACTTTTGTATTGACGATTTTTGATTCATCCTTTAAACCTGTTAAAACAACTACAATTTCAGGAATAAAAACTCAAATAAGTTTAGATACCGAATCTTTGAGTTCAGGTACTTATATCTATTCTTTACAAAGTAAAAACAAAATATTTCAAACAGGGAAAATTATAATAACTAAATAATTTAAAATTTAAAAAAATGAAGAACAAAATTAATTTGCTAATACTAACTGTAGTGGGTAAACAACCGGACAGGTAGCCTTTTTAGGCTTCCTGTATGGTTGCCACATTTTGTCATAACTTAGATTATTATTACCCATAGTCATCACCATATTTTTAACTAATATTCAAATCCAGCATCATTTTGCTGATGATAAAAAATAAAATTTTCCAAATCACCAAACAATTCTATAACATCCATTCTTGGAATAAGAGTATGATTAATTGATAAAATAGAATTATAACTTGAATATTTCCATTCTTCAATAGTTGACGCAAAAGAATCATTAACAGGATTTTGATGAATATATCTAATTAACCTCTTCATATAATCATCTGTTTGAATAGGAATTCGACGAAAAGCCCTCTTAAATAAAGCTCCTCGTCGAAAATTCTCCATATTATAAGCTTTGGCATAACTATTAAAATAATTAGAAAATTGCTGACTTAAAAGCAGCGTAAGTTTCTCATCTGAAATAACTTTTAATTTGCCATTTACTAAAGTTTTATCTGCATTATTAATAAATTCCTCTATTTCATCATGAGAACGAAATCGAACAATTAAATGAAAGTGATTTCTCATCAAACAATAACACATTAAATCAGCATAGGGAAACATATATGTTTTAAAACCTTTAAGAAAAGAAAGGTAATTTTTATCAGTTCGAAAAATATTTTCATTTCCCACTGAATGATTAAATATGTGATAAGAAACTCCAGGTTCTAAAGGTATTAAAGCTTTTGACATGAAAAGTATTTTTAATGCTTGCAAAGATAGTTAATTATTTAATGTAATTTTGGCAACCATACAGGAAGCCTAAAAAGGCTACCTGTCCGGTTGTTTAACCACCAAACGAATGGTTAAGACACAATAACAATCCCTAAATTTCATCCAACAAAGAATCGCCTCTTTCAAAACTGAAAGAGGCGATTTTTTTTAAATAAACCATTTTAAAGTCATCATCTTCATTCTAAAACATGATTTCAACCCCATTTCACCCACTTTTGGAGGGCAGTTCTCAGGTCCCGGCATCTCGTTTTTTGATGTTTTGATTGTTTTTCAGGGAAATAAAACCTCATAATTCAATCAAAATTGAACAAAAGTTGGCAAAAATGAGGCAAAAACCGTCAAAAACACGAAAAAAGAGAAAAGTGATCATACGCTGTGTCATTCTACTCACCCGCTGTGTCATTCTATTCATACGCTGTGTCATTCTATTCACACGCTGTGTCTTTCTGCATACACGCTGTGTCATTCTATACACACGCTGTGTCATTCTGCATACTCGCTGTGTCATTCTATATACACGCTGTGTCATTCTGTACACACGCTGTGTCATTCTATATACACGCTGTCACATTCTGCATACTCGCTGTGTCATTCTATACACACGCTGTGTCATTCTATATACACGCTGTCACATTCTGCATACTCGCTGTGTCATTCTATACACACGCTGTATCATTCTATATACTCGCTGTATCATTCTGCGCACTCGCTGTGTCTTTCTATACAAACGCTGTGTCATTCTATATACTCGCTGTGTTATCAGTATAAATCGGTGTGTATATCAGGAAATGAAGTTTATTGTTGAAATTTTCATTTGAAATTGAATCCGACAGATTAATTTTTTTTACCTGCTAAATTTACAGCACTGAAATTCTGTTCTTTTCGGCAAAATAATTTGCCCAACATTTTGACAGGATTGTGATTAATTTTTCGGCATAAATTCTATGCCTTATTTCGTACCCCCGATATTTTTTTATTACACTACTATAAACCATGTTTAATTTTGGAATAAAGCACCATTATGAAAACCCTTAATTATCTAGGAATTTGAAATAATCAGTATTATTTCAGATTATTATAAAAAATTAATAAATTTTATTATACTCATTACCAACTCTTTAAGTAACAATTAGAAAAATAATAAAAAAAATGTTTGGTCAGTAAATATTTTTTTCGTAATTTTAATTTGTAAGCGCAGAAATCAGGGAAGCGGAAAATTGTAAAAAGAGCCTTAGAAAGTATAAAAAAAGAGGTTTTAAAAGAACAAAAAAAGAGAAGAAATTGAAGCAGTAAAAGAGACTAAAAAAGACGAATAAATTTAAACAAATAATCATCAATAAATAATAAAATAAAATGGCAGCAAAGAAAGACGCAAAACCACAAATTGCAATGGATTTACCAAAGGATGTACCTAATTTTCTACTGAAAGGACGTGTTTTTGTGTTAAATGTAACAGGCAATCCTCTTGAATTTTCTACTCTGAACCCTGTATCAACAATTGTGGGTACAGAATTAGATAATCTTGATGGCTTAAACCAAGCCTTACACGGCGGCACAGGTAAAATTGACCCGAGAAATAAAGCATTGGGAATAGCAGAAGGTTCGCTTATGAACTGGAGCAGCCAGGTAACTGTATTGGTAAGAAACCTTACCAATTATTTAGATAAAGTAGCTTTAATCCATTTATTTGGTGCAAGAGTAAAAGTTAATGGTAAGTTTATAAAACCTCCTTTTGCGGTAACAAATCCTTCTCCGGGAGTTGTTGAAATGGTAAAAACAAAAGTACCGGATTCGGTTAATGAATACCAGGTAAGTTATGACCTTGGTGTTACGTGGGATGGGGAGGATTTGGCTGCTACTAAATTAAATAAGGTTTCAGTACCTGGATTTGTAAAAGGTTCTACACCATTTCTCCGCACCCGTGCAAATTTAGGTTTTGTAAAAGGAAAATGGTTAATTGAAAGTATTATAATCACTCAATAAAAATAAGCATGGAAAAAATATATCTGGATATTACCAATGATCATTTAGCATCAAAAAAACTATCATTGGATGATTATTATAATTATGTAGAAGGGCTTTTAAGTGATGATCAAACAGTATGCATTTATGAAAATGTATTTTCAAAGAATGCAAGTGTTTGTTTTAAAACTCATCTTGATTTTACTAACTATTGGGATACCGTTGAAGCTAAGAAAACCGCTTTATTAGATAATGTTAAAGCGTTTAAGGCTAAGCCGAAGGAGACGGCTAAAGAAGAATAAAAAGAAAATCCTCGACTAACGTCGGGGATTTTTTTTTTGATGATTTATGCATTAATTATAACTTAATCGTAACCCCAACACTAAATATCGAAATAATAGTACCACCACCCAGTTCGGCATAAACACCAATTCTATCATTAAAATAATAATTGGCACCAATATAAAAACCAACACCAAAATCACTGGTAGAAGAATCAGAAGGAGGAGGAACAGTAGATAAATCGGATGTAAAATTGTTTTTTGTATCCATACTATATCCAAACATTACCCCAAGATTCATTTCAAAGCTCTCACCAAAAACAAAATGATAAGCACCTCTGGCAGCAACAATTAATTTTGTTTCCTCATAATCCCATTTGTATTGTTGTATCCCCGGAGTCATCCAGTAAATAGTATCAAAAGTAGTCGTTCTGTATATAGAACTATAACCCGTATAAACTCCGATACTAAGATGATTGGTAACACCCCTTTCATAGGATATAGAAAGAGGCAATATCCTATCAGAACTTGTTTCATTATAAGAATTATAATAAGAATCATGCCTGATTTCTCCAAGCCCGATACCTGCATGGATGATATTCACATTTTGTTCAAAAGCCTGTGCAATTGATTGTTTCGGTGTTATGATTATCAATCCTATAAGGATGATAAACAGGAGCTTTATTCTTTTCATATTCATTTGATTTAAGATGGCAAAAATATAAAAAGATATGAATTGAAGGGATAATTTAATTTCAATTACTATATTTGCCCATCTAAACTAAAATCATAAAGATGAAAATTAAAATAATAGTATTCTTTCTTTATGCCGGCATGTTCCTCCTGTCAGGCTGCGAACCTCTTATCTACACAGCCAAAGATGCAAAAGAAATAATGAAGAGTCATAAGATAGTAGCAATATTGCCATTCAATGTTACCTATGATTTAAAATCTACAGAGAAGCTTGATATGGATAAGATTAAACAACAGGAAAGAAATGATGGAAACTTTGTTCAAAATCAAGCTTATTCTTTTTTATTATTTAAAATGGATAAATACAGCATCACCTTTCAGGATGTGAATAAAACAAATGCTTTATTGCGCAATGCAGGAATAACCTCCGATTCCTTACTTATTAAAGATAAGTCGGATATAGCAAAGGTTTTGGGTGTTGATGCATTGTTTTCGGGTGATGTTCATACTAATAAGATTATGTCGGAAGCTGCCGCGATAGTAATAGACCTTCTTACTGATTTCTGGGCACCAACTAATCGTGTTGAAATAAACTCAACAGTATATAATGGTGCCGATGGGAAATTGTTGTGGCAATATAATTATGCTATCCGTGGAGGAATTACTTCGTCACAAGAAAGAATGACACGTCGGTTGATGCAGGAAATAAGTTGGGTATTTCCTTATCGGGTTAAGAGTTAAATAATAAGTATTAAGAACTACTCGGTATCAGCAACAAATTCCTTTGGATAATAGAGGAAGTTCTTCTTCACCACAGCCGATAAAAGAGAAACATTGTATTGGTCGGATGCAGAAGCAATATCTAATACTTTACCATCTCTGTATAACAAGTTAATCTTTCCTTCATCCTTGCTATAAGCAGCATTGGAAAGGATGCCTGTTTTAGTAAAATATGAAACCTGAACTATCTTGAGGTTATAAAGCTGCGTAGCTTTTTCTTTACAAAGCTTATACTTCTCACCATCGGGCAGTTTAGTGGTAATTTCGACCCTGTTAAGGTTTCTGTTAATCATCTTTGTGCACAGAATGGACAATATATCGTCGTTATGCTTCTGCCAAACCTTTATGGCACCAAGGATATCAATATCATCTAATTCAGCAAAATGCTTAAGTAATTCAGGTTGTTTATCAAAATCATTTTTAGTATAATTATGATTTAAAAACCTGGATAATACAGGCGAAGCAAACAAAGGACTTGTCCTTTCGACAACTTCTCTTGCTCTCCTTATAATATTAACAAGCAATATCTCGGCAGAAACAACTGTCTTATGAAGATATACCTGCCAGTACATCAATCTTCTGGCATTAATAAACTTCTCAATGGAATATATGCCTTTTGAATCAACAACCAGTTCATCATCATGAACATCAAGCATCTTGATAATGCGTTCAGTGCTGATAACACCTTCCGAAACACCGGTGAAGAAACTGTCTCTCTTTAAATAATCAAGCCTGTCCATATCCAATTGCCCTGAAACAAGGTTATGAAGAAAATGCTTATTATATTTATCATTAAAGATTTCAATAGCCAATGACAGCTTGCCTTTAAACTCTTTATTAAGAGCCTCCATAAACAGTCCAGACATGTATTCATGACTGATGCCTGAAACAATACTATCCTCTAAAGCATGAGAAAAAGGACCATGACCAATATCATGAAGTAATACTGCAATCCTTACAGCCGTGGCTTCTTCCTCATTTATCCGATGTCCTTTAGAACGAATGACTTCAATAGCTTCACCAACCAGATGCATTGCACCCATAGCATGTTGAAAGCGAGTATGAAGTGCACCAGGATAGACCAAACTTGTTAGTCCAAGTTGTTTTATCCGCCTTAACCTCTGGAAATAAGGATGTTCAATAAGGTCGAAAATCAAATCATTTGGAACGCTGATGAATCCGTAAATGGGGTCGTTAAATATCTTTTTCTTGTTCAATAGAATAAAAGTTTAGTGGGTTCCGTTTAATTTGTGTAATTTTAACTCGGCAAAAATAGCATTAATATATGGATAAAATAAGTATTTTGTGGGCAGATGATGAAATGGATTTGTTAAAGCCCCACATTTTGTTTCTTACAGAAAAGGGATATGATGTAACAACAGCGAACAACGGCGATAGTGCACTCGAACTGATGAAGACAAAATCTTTTGATATTGTTTTTCTGGATGAGAATATGCCCGGTAAATCAGGTTTAGAAACACTTTCCGGTATTAAGAAACTGTATTCCGGTGTTCCGGTAATCATGATTACTAAGAGTGAGGAAGAACAGATTATGGAAGATGCAATTGGTTCTCAGATAGCTGATTATCTTATCAAACCTGTTAATCCTAACCAGATTTTGCTTGCTATTAAGAAGAACCTGGAGAATAAACGTCTTATAAGCGAGAAGACGAACGTTGATTATCAGCAGGAGTTTCGTCAGATTGGGATGTCCTTAGGTGATAGGATGGATTATAAGCAATGGGCTGAAACATATAAGAAGCTTATCTATTGGGAACTTCAACTGGAAAAGAGTACAGATGATAGTATGTACGAAATCCTTACCATGCAGAAGAATGAAGCTAATAAACTCTTCGTTAAATTTGTTGAGAAGAATTATACTAACTGGATAAAGACCCCTGAAGTTAATGCTCCTGTGATGTCTAATTCACTTCTTCGTAAAAAAGTATTTCCTTTGATGGAAGGCTCCGATGAACCTGTTTTCTTTTTGTTGATTGATAACTTGCGTTATGACCAATGGAAGGTCATTCAGCCATTATTAACTGAGTTTTTTAAAGTTGTTGATGAGGATTCTTATTATGGTATCATTCCATCTGCTACGCAGTATGCGCGTAATGCTATCTTTGCGGGATTAATGCCATCTGAGATTGAATCAAGGTTCCCTAAGATGTGGAGTAATGATGAGGATGAAGGCGGTAAGAATCTTTATGAAGAGCAATTTCTTGCTGATCAGATACAAAGGATGAGAAAGACCTTCAAACACTCTTATACAAAGATAACTAACTATCATTCGGGGAAAGAGATGGTTGATAACATTCCAAATCTTTTTATGAATAAGTTTAATGTGATTGTTTATAACTTTGTTGACATGCTTTCTCATGCAAGGACTGAAATGGAAGTTATTCGAGAGCTTGCAGATGATGAGGCAGCTTATCGTTCTATTACTCTTTCATGGTTTGAGCATTCGCCTTTGTTTGAAGCGATAAAAAAGATTGCTGAGAAGAAAGTTAAGTTGATTATAACTACTGACCATGGAACTATCAGAGTTAAGGAACCAATTAAGATTGTTGGTGATAGAAACACAAATACCAATCTCAGATATAAACAGGGTAAGAATCTCAACTATGATAAGAACGATGTCTTTGAAATAAAGAAACCTGAAGATGCTATGTTGCCTAAGTTGCATTTAAGCAGCGCATACGTCTTTGCTACTGGCGATAAGTTCTTCGCTTACCCTAATAATTACAATTATTATGTGAATTATTATACCAATACTTTTCAGCATGGTGGTATTTCGATGGAAGAAATGATAATTCCTTTTATACATTTGCACTCTAAATAGTTATGTCGAAGAAAGAGTTTGTAATGAATTCATTGAATGATTTAGAACAATGTGCTAATGACCTTCTTGATACCTATAAAGATAAAAGAGTTTTTGCTTTCTTTGGCGAGATGGGTGCCGGTAAAACAACCTTCATTAAACAATTATGTATTAAGTTGAATGTAATTGATGAAACAAATAGCCCTACCTTTGCAATCATTAATGAATACGCAACTTCAGGTAAAGAATATGTTTATCATGCTGACTTTTATCGCATTAAGGATGAAGAAGAAGCTTTTCAAACAGGATGCCTCGAATACTTTGATAGTGGAAGTTATTGTTTCATCGAATGGCCCGAAATGCTTGGCAGTCTTTTGCCTGAAGAAGCTGTGAAAGTCCGCATCAATCTTGATAATAATAAAAGAACATTAACCATAGAAAACTAACCCGATGGAAAAACGAAAAGGTGGAATGAGCGAAATAGCAAAAGCGGGAATGCTGATGCCTAAAGAGTCTATGCTCGAAGTGCAGAAACATGATAAAAGTTTATACATCGGTATTCCAAAGGAAACATCTTTCCAGGAGAATAGAATTTCATTAGTTCCTGATTCGGTTGCTTTACTTGTTAATAATGGTCATGAGGTTGTTCTGGAATCAGGTGCCGGAATTGCGGCAAACTTTACAGATGCTGAATATAACGAAGCAGGAGCTAGAATTGTTTACAGTAAAGAAGATGTTTTTCATGCAGATATTATACTTAAAGTTGCTCCACCATCAGATGAAGAAATCGCTTTATTGAAAAATAAACAAAACATACTTTCCATTCTTCAGATAAATACGCAAACTGATAAGTATTTCAAGCAATTATCTTCCAAAAAGGTTACTGCCATTGCGTTTGATTATATAAAGGATAGGAGCAATATGTATCCCATCATTCAATCCATGAGTGAGATTGCTGGTAGCGCTTCGTTATTAATAGCAGCGGAATATCTTAGTAATAATATGCATGGAAGAGGGGAGATGCTTGGTGGTATTTCGGGTGTTCCTCCATCCGAAGTTGTTATTATAGGTGCTGGAACTGTTGGGGAATTTGCAGCAAGAACGGCTTTAGGTCTTGGTGCTGAAGTTAAAGTATTTGATAATTCATTATATAAACTACGCAGGCTTCAAAATCATCTGGGAGCGAGATTATATACTTCCATCATCGTTCCTGATACTTTATCGAAAGCATTGATGACAGCCGATGTGGCTATTGGTGCAATGTCTCCCAGCGATGGTCTTTCTCCTTGTGTAGTTTCAGAGGAAATGGTTAGCAGGATGCGCGCTGGTTCTGTCATTGTTGATGTTAGCATTGATTCCGGCGGCTGCTTTGCAACCTCTGTTGTTACCAATCATACCAATCCTACTTTCACTAAGTACGGTGTGATTCACTATTGCGTTCCGAATATCGCTTCACGTGTAGCTCGTACTGCTTCTTATGCTTTGAGTAATGTTTTTACCCCAATATTATTAAACATGGGGCAGGAGGGAGGTTTCGAAGAATTACTTTGGGCTGATTCAGGAGTTCGTCATGGCGTGTATATATATAAAGGTGTCGTCACTAATAAAATTATCAGCGAGCGGTTTAAACTTCCTTTTAAAGATATTGATTTATATAATATGAATCCGATGTAAAAGGTTACTTCAAACCTTTGCGTCGCGCTTTCTCTCTCACTATAAATTGTAATTCTCTTCCCATCTGACCGGCAACGGCAGTATTTTCCTGCGCTCGACGGATTAAATATGGAATCACAGCTTCTATCGGACCATAAGGAACATACTTCGAAACATTGAAACCTGCGCTTGCAAGATTAAAACTTATATGATCACTCATTCCAAGTAATTGTGAGAAATGAAGATGCGGATGATTGCGGGGGATATTATGTTCAATGATATATTCAGCCATTAACATGCTGCTGTTTTCATTATGAGTGCCTGCACATACTGAAATTATATCAATATTCTCTAAACAAAAGCGAACTGCTGCATCATAATCTCTATCTGTTGCTTCTTTTGCTGTATGAAGAGGTGAAGGATAACCCATCTTCGATGCACGCTCTCTTTCTTTTTCAAGATAAGCGCCACGAACAAGTTTCAATCCTATTTTATATCCGTTCTTGCGGGCATCCTCGGCTAATTTATGCAGATAATCTACTCTGTCGGTGCGATACATCTGCAAGGTATTATAAACAATAACTTTATCCTTGTTATAAGTCCGCATCATGTCTAAAATCATATCATCAATAGTTTCCTGAATCCAGGTTTCTTCGGCATCTACAAATAATGAAACACCTTTCTCATGACACATGTGGCAAATAAGATTGACACGAGCACGGGCAGCTTTAAATTCATTTTGTTCAACCTTTGTCAGTGCTTGTTTGGCATCTATCTTTTCTAATAAACCAAAACGCATCAAACCAGTGGGCTTAAACACACAGAAAGCAATTCGTTTATCCAATGAGGCACGATAAACTGTGGATAGAATTTCCTTTTGCGTGAATTCAAATGCCTCGGTATCATCATGCCCTTCACTTGAATAATCGAGGATGGTACCTATATTATACTTTGTCAGAAAATTAATGGTATCCTGGCATTCGCTCATATTCTCTCCGCCACAAAATTGTTTATAAACAGTTTTACGAATCATGCCCTCTATCGGCAAATTACGCCGAAGCGCCCAGTTGGTGAGCGATGAACCAATGCGCACAAAAGTGTTATAATTAAGAAACCGAAAAAGCCAATAGGCTCTGTTTAAATCCTTATCCGTTCTTCCTGCAAAAGCTATTTCAGTGTTTTCAAAAGATAGATTATCCTCTATGTTCATGTTTTATAATTTGGGTGCGCAAAGATAGGGAATAATTAGGAATTAGGAATTAGGAATCAGGAATGGAGACTATTAACGTATCACACTCACTTTATAAAAACTCCGTCCATCCAGTGCGAGGATATAAATCCCATTGGGCAAGGTGGAAACTGCTATTGTGGTTTCATCTCCATTTAGCTTGCCTTCTTTAATAACCTGACCGAGGGTGGAGGAAAGGGTGTAGGTGGTTATTGCTTTTCCTTTTATTGTAATTGATGAATTGGCTGGATTGGGGAAGATTTTGATTGGATTTTTATTTAAAACAATTTTATTAATTCCAGTGAATAATTGACATATACTTGTTGTATAAGGATAATAAGATAAATTATTCTGACTAAAACATGACAACCATCTACCTGACTCAAAATTAGGTATCATAGCCATAATAAATGGACCTTGTGTGCTCCCTATACCTTCAATTATTGCATAATTTGTATCTAAAGGATGATTTTGATACAATGGAGTTAATAAGAATCTTTTCCTATAATTGCATCGAATAAAAATTGAATCAATTGAAAGCACCCTGTTTGCTCCTGCAATATTACCTGTTAATGTATCGCCTATGGAAAGGTTTAAACTATATTGAAGGACTTCCGAAGTATCATAAGCCTTTATATAATAAAGTTTCTTGCCTGAAGTATCCTGTCTTATAGCACCTTCATAACCTAAAAAACCACTAGAAGTATCATAACCCAAACAATTATTGCCGCTAATTCTCTCATAGTCATAAATCTTATGATAGGTATTGTTACTAATAATTGTGTCACCAAGAATCCACTCATAAAAATTATAACAAATTCCATCTGTCCCATCACAAAGATCGCAAGTAAAAGCTCCAGACGACCAATATGCATTAGAATCAGGAAAAGGATGATAAACATTAGTCTGTGCCGATGCTGTTTTTATCAGGAGGAAAAAACATACTATATATATAAGGTGTAGTTTCATCTGGCAAAGATAGGGAAATTAATTAGGAATTAGGAATTACGAATTAGGAATGGAGAGGAAATAAACTCAACTATTTTGGTCAATCGGATTATTAGTATTAGTTTTGGCGCATGTTAATCACAAACAATTCCCTAAATATGTCTGCACTCACAAAGAGGATTCATTTAATGTCCTCTTGCAATGGAGAGTAGATTTTCAGGTTTTCATAGTTTTCTAAGTTCTCACGCATTGAGTAACGCTACTCATTCAGCGAGTAGTACTTCTCATTTGGCGAGTAATACTTCTCACTTCACGAGTAGCACTTCTCACTCCACGAGTAGTACTTCTCACTCCACGAGAAGTGCTTCTCATTCAACGAGAAGTGCTTCTCATTCAATGAGTAATACTTCTCACTCAGCGAGTAACGGTACTCATCAGGATACTTACCAATCATTTCAAAAATTCACCTTTAAACATTAATAAATTAAAAATAATTAAATTATGAACCAAGATTACATTCCCCCCGCCCTCGGAAAGAGGAAAACATGGTACCAGTTAGAAATCAGTACCGCTGATGCATTTTATGCAGGTATTGGCATGAGTGCCTTAGAAATATCTGATTATAAAGCCCATTGCCTTAATCAGATTGGCAAAATTGATGCTATTGCTACCGCAAAAGCAAATTTAAAAAGTGCTGTTTCTGATCAAAGAACCACTGGTAAGGTTGATGATGCAGCAATCCGTACCCAAGTACGGTCTATGAAAACCGATGCAGGTTATACTCCTGCAAAAGGTGAGGCGATTCAGGTTATAGGCACCCATGAAATCGTTGATTATCCGCATTATGTGCCTGAAATAGGAGGCGAGGCGTTTCCTGGTTATATCAGGATTATCGGGATGATGAATGGATTGGAGCAGTTAAATATTTATCGTCGCTTGAAAGGTGCTGTTACCTGGGGCAATCCGATTGCGTCGATAACTCACCCTAAATTTGATGACCATAGCCTTCCTGCGGGTGCTGCGGTTTATGAATATATGATTATTGGTGTGATGGATGACCATGAAATCACCAAGGAATCTCTTGTTCAGCCTGTAACTTACGGAGGATAAATAAATCTTTATAAAAACCAATTAAAAAGCTGCTCTGATAATTTCAGGGCAGTTTTTCATTGGAAGGCGGAGGATAATAAACGCAATTAACCCTACACAGTTAATAAAAATACTTACCCGAATATAAAAAATAATTGGCTGGATTAAATATTTTACCTATATTTGTCGCATCAAAGGGATTATTTTAAATAAAACACGATAACATAATGGTTATACTAATTAAATAAAAATGAATTATAGATTTACAAAATCAACTTTACTGTTCATTTTCTTTCTTTCATTATTTTTCTTTCACTCCTCTTTTTCATCGGCACAAAATAATGTAGGCATCGGAACAAATGCACCCAATCCATCAGCATTATTAGACCTCACTGCAGCTAATTTTGATAAGGGATTATTAATTCCGAGATACACAACAGCGCAACGACTTGCATTTGTACCACAGGCAACAGCATTAGGATTATTAGTTTACGATACTGATTTACAGCAATTCTGGTATTGGAATGGATTAGTTTGGGTTACAGTACAAGGAACCCCCGGACCAACCGGTCCAACAGGTCCTTCAGGAGCAAATGGAGCAACAGGACCAACCGGACTTAGCGGAGTAACAGGACCTCCCGGAACAACGGGACCAGCAGGACCAACAGGATTAATGGGTAATACCGGACCAATAGGTCCAACAGGACCGATAGGAGCTACAGGCTCTACAGGATCAACAGGTGCAACAGGAGCAATGGGAACCACAGGTGCTACCGGAGCGACTGGAGCAGTTGGGGCAACAGGTTCTACTGGCGCAACTGGTGCACAGGGACCAACGGGTCTTCAAGGAGTAACTGGTTCAACTGGATTAACCGGAGCCACAGGTTCAACCGGAAGTACTGGAGCAACAGGTGCTCAAGGTCCAACAGGTCCTCAAGGCGTAACAGGTTCAACAGGATTAACAGGAGCTACAGGCTCAACCGGAAGTACCGGAGCAACAGGTGCACAAGGTCCAACAGGTCCTCAAGGCGTAACAGGTTCGACAGGATTAACAGGAGCTACTGGCTCAACAGGAAGTACCGGAGCTACAGGAGCACAGGGACCCACAGGAATAACCGGTGCAACAGGTTCCACAGGATTAACAGGAGCTACAGGTTCAACTGGTGTCACCGGAACAACAGGTGCACAAGGACCAACAGGAATAACTGGTGCAACAGGTTCGACAGGATTAACAGGAGCTACCGGAGCAACGGGTTCAACAGGAGTTACCGGAGCAACAGGAGCGCAAGGACCTACTGGTTCAACCGGGGCAACTGGTTCAACCGGATTAACAGGAGCCACCGGAGCAACGGGCTCAACAGGAGTTACCGGAGCAACAGGAGCCCAAGGACCTACCGGTTCAACCGGAGCAACAGGTTCTACCGGACTAACAGGAGCTACCGGAGCAACGGGCTCAACAGGTTCAACAGGAGCAACTGGTTCTACAGGACTTACCGGAGCGACAGGTGCAACTGGTCCATCAGGAGTGCAAGGTCCAACAGGGGTAACGGGAGCAACAGGTCCCGGATCAATCTGTGGTGGTGCAATGGCAAATTATGTTACCAAATTTACCGGCTCCAGTTCAATGTGTAATTCAATAATGTATGATAATAGTGCACAAGTTGGAATTGGAACAGTAAATCCTTCGATTTCAGGACTTGGAGCTACTGGGGTTGATAAATTCAATATTACAAGTACAACAGTTTGTGCAGGATGTGATATGGTTGAGTTTTCTAATACAGGTGCATCTGGTGTTGCACTGCTTACGGGAAACACAAACGTTACCAGTGGGTTTAATGCAATGGCAAGTGAGGTAACTTATAATGCTGATGTTTATGGTCCATCAGCAGTCTTTGGTTTGGATGCTGCTACTACCGGAAGTGGCATAGGTGTTACCGGGGTTACCAATTCTGTTGATGCAAATTCTATTGGTGTCTTTGGTTGGGATGCAACGGGAACTGGCGTACCATGGGCAATTTTCGCAAATGGATTTGCAGGTGGAACAACTCCATGGCAAAATGTTTCAGACAGAAGATTAAAAAAGAATATAGTTACAATTTCTGACGCCTTGAGTAAAGTTTTACAATTAAGAGGTGTTGAATATGAATTCAGAACAGGAGAATTTCCAGGTTTGACTTTGAAACCTGGAAAGCAGTTAGGTTTTATTTCCCAGGAAGTAGAACAAATAATTCCTGAAGCTGTTTCAAACAGATCAATTACAGGTTATACAGGAAAAGTAAGTGCAAACAAGCAAATGAATAAAGTCAGTTATGATGTCAAGATGATGTCCTATACTGATATTATTCCCTTATTAGTTGAAGGGATGAAAGAGCAACAAAAGATTATTGACCAACAAAAAGCAGATATAGAAGCGTTGAAAGAACGACTGAATAAATTGGAGAATAAATAAGATTTTTGATAATCTATCTAAAAAGAAAATCCCTCTTGATGTATTTATCAAGAGGGATTTTCTTTTTAGAATTATTAGTTGATTAAATATCTATGTTGGCATATTTAGCATTCTTCTCAATAAACTCTCTACGCGGCGGAACATCGTCACCCATTAACATAGAGAAGATTCTATCTGCTTCTGCTGCGCTATCAATAGTTACTTGGCGAAGAGTCCTTGTTTCAGGATTCATTGTTGTTTCCCATAGTTGTTCAGCATTCATTTCTCCAAGACCTTTATATCGCTGAACTCCAACTGAATCTTCTTTACCATCTTTTGCTATTTCCTTTATTGCAGCAATTCTTTCTTCATCAGTCCAGCAATATCTTTGCTCTTTGCCTTTCTTAACTAAATATAAAGGGGGGGTAGCGATATATATATAACCTTGTTCAATAAGAGTTTTCATATATCTGAAATAGAAGGTAAGAATAAGAGTGGTAATATGGCTACCATCAATATCAGCATCGGTCATGATTATAATCTTATGATAACGAAGCTTTTCGATATTCAGTTCTTTAAAATCATCTACAGTACCAATTGTTACTCCGAGAGCGGTAAACATATTTTTTATTTCTTCATTATCATAAATGCGGTACTCCATTGCTTTTTCAACATTAAGAATCTTTCCTCTCAATGGAAGAATAGCCTGGAAACGTCTGTCTCTGCCTTGTTTAGCAGTTCCACCGGCACTATCACCCTCAACAAGATATATTTCACAAGCCGCAGGATCTGTATCCGAACAATCGGCAAGTTTACCTGGCAAACCAGTTCCTGTCATAACATTTTTACGTTGAACCAATTCTCTAGCTTTACGTGCAGCATGACGTGCAGTGGCGGCAAGAATAACTTTTTCCACAATCGTTCTTGCTTCTTTAGGATGCTCTTCCAGATAGTTGGTAAGCATCTCACTCACTGCTTGTGCAACAACTCCTTCAACATCCGAATTACCTAATTTTGTTTTCGTTTGCCCCTCAAACTGTGGCTCCTGAACCTTTACAGAAATAACAGCAGTTAATCCTTCTCTGAAGTCATCACCGGCGATTTCAAATTTAACCTTTTGTAATAAACCTGATTTATCAGCATAAGATTTAAGAGTACGGGTTAAAGCTCTTCTGAAACCTGCAACGTGTGTTCCACCTTCATGGGTATTAATATTGTTTACATAACTATGAAGATTTTCATTGAAAGAAGTATTGTATTGCATCGCAACTTCCACTGGCGTTCCGTTTTTTTCTCCCTCCATATATATAGGTTCAGGAATTAGTTTTTCACGCGTAGCATCAAGATATCCAACAAATTCTCTTAATCCACCACTACTATAAAAAGTTTCAGTTGGTTGACTTCCATCATCATTTAACGTGCGTTCATCGGTTAATGTTAGTCTTACACCTTTATTTAAATATGCAAGTTCTCTTAATCTTGAGGCAAGGGTATCATAATGATAAACAGTAGTTGTGAAAATTGTATCATCGGGATGGAAAACAACTTTTGTTCCTGTTTTATCAGTTGTTCCTATTTCTTTTACAGGATATAACGGCTTGCCGATTTCATACTCCTGTTGAAAAATTTTCCCTTCTCTGTAAACAATAACAGTAAGATGTTTTGACAATGCATTAACACATGAAACACCAACCCCATGCAATCCACCTGAAACTTTATAAGAATCTTTATCAAATTTACCACCTGCATGCAGAACAGTCATAACAACTTCAAGTGCAGATATTTTTTCTTTGGTAGTGATACCTGTAGGGATACCTCTTCCATCATCAGTAACTGAAATGGAGTTATCGGTATGAATTACTACATCAATATTTTTGCAATAACCTCCAAGTGCTTCATCAATGGAATTATCTACAACCTCATAAACAAGATGATGCAATCCCCTGGTTCCGGTATCGCCAATATACATCGAGGGTCTTTTTCTTACGGCTTCCAGTCCTTCGAGAACCTGGATACTATCGGCATTGTAATCGCCTTGTTCAACACTGTCTTTAACTAATTCGTCCATAATAGATTTATAATATGTTAGTGGTTAATAATAATTTAAAACTTTCAGAGATTATTTAAATCAAGTCTGTAATACCTCAAACGGCGTTCAAAAAGTGCATAAATCAAACCTGAAATTGTAATACTTTCTCATATGGGCAAAGATACGAAATATTATTATCATTTTAAGCTATTGTTGATAAATAAATCGAGATTATTTTTCTAAAGGATTTTAATTCAAAAATAACCTTGATTTATTAGTCCTTTTAAGCTAAATAAATGCAATGTTTAAGCTAAAAGTGTCTTCTGAGAATTGGAGTAATACTATATGATAATGTAGTAATACTATGTGGTATTAGAGCAATTTAAGCTAGTATTGGAATAATTTCAGCAGCTATCGGAGTTATACCATCGTCATTTTTGCAGTAATCTGAGGGTTTTAAAGTGCTTTTTTCATTTCTTCGAATACCATATTCGAAATATCGCTTAAAACATCTTTAAGTTCCTTATAATCTTTCCCATGGGTCATAATTCCTATTAAATAGGGTTGTTCTTTTAAATAAACGATGGCAAACTCATGTAATTCCCTTTCATCGTTAACACCTCTTTCGCCAAATTTATTTGCAACAACTATATCCCTATCCAATCTCCTTTTAATTCCATCATTAAAATCACTTTTAGAAAGTAGCTCCAAAGCATATTCCGACATGTCATTATCCAGATATCCTGCATTAAAAAGTACTCTAAAAAACCTCGAATACTCTTCTATTGTTGCATAATATTCAACATGAAGTTCACCAGGCTTCATATTAATAGCAGCGAGAAATTTATTTAATGTTCCGAATTTGAAATTATTAACAATCATAAAAGCTGCATCGTTAACAGAATACGCAACAGCATATAATAAAAGTTCTCTTAAGGTATAATATTTTCCGGGAGTTAAATTATGCTCCAAAATAGCCTGAGGACCATATTCGCCTGAAGGTTTTTCGTAATAGATTTTCCTGTTTAATAGTTCGGGATTATCTTCTGCCTCTTTTAGCAATGCAATCATGAAGGGAACTTTGAATAAACTTGCACCATTGTATTGAATTTCAGGATTGATAACGAACCATTCTTCATCACTAAAGGAATTAAAATAAACTGAAGCATTCTTCAATACATTGCTCTTTTGCTTTTCAAGAATATATGCATTGATTTGTTCTTTTAACGGCAATAAATCTTCAGATTCATCATCAACTGTGGCAAACATTAATGGATGAGTAAGTTTTTCATCATTGATTCTTACAAGGCTGTAGGGCAAAATGCAATCATCCGACTTTGCCTTAAGAATTGCAATCGGATTAATATAACGAGTCTGATAAAAAAGAAACGCCGCAGAAAAGCTAAGCGAGATAATTAATACAAGATATACCGGTATTTTCTTTGTTAATGTTATCCACTTAAAGAATTCAGCTTTCACTTCTGATTTTTTGACTTAAATGGTTTTAATCATTTCATCATAAACCATTTTAGATATTTCGGCTATAACGGCAGATTGCTTTTCAATATTATTTCCATCTGTCATAATGCCAAGTAAATAAGGCTTGTTGTTTAAATAAATAATTCCGAATTCATGAACTTGTTTCGATGAGCCTTCTTCATTAATAGAAAAGAAATGGGATACTTTTACAGAATTATCAAGATATTTTGTAATACCATTTTTGAAATTGGAATGTGTTAATAATTGCAACATAAATTCCGAATCTGAAATACTTAAATATCCTGCATTATAAAATAGTTTTAAAAATTTAGAGTAATCACATGCATTCATTTTGTAATTTTTACTTGGAAGCCCCGGAAATTGGTTCTGAATTGCCTCATAAACACTTTGATAGATTTTCATGTCAACTAATGGATTCAATAAATCTTTTACGCAGTCATCATCATTTGCAACCAGGCGATTGATTAAATCTTTTACAGAATAGGATTGATTTACTATCATTCCTGTTGATGATGGAATTGATGATCCTTTATAAATAATTTGTTTGTTAAGAAAGCTTGGGTCGATTTCACCTTGTTTCATTAAAGCAATTATCTTTCCAATTCTTAAAAGACGTGTAATGAGGAATTGCTGCTCCTGATTGATACCAAAATGTGACCCGTCATTTAATTCACTGAAATAAACAGAAGCGGAAGTTAAACTTGATGATTTTTTATTGACTTCAATATAGTGCGAAACCTTATCTTTTAATGAATTAAATTTTTTATCCTCCCCTTTCATATCTGCAATGAGCAAAGGACGAATTAACTTATAATCACTTTCACGCAAAATTGTTAAAGGGGCTTTGCATTTTTCCTTGCTTATGAGAGAAGGAATTTCCGCACTTTTTGATTCAATAAATACGCTTTTAATTAAAACGAAAAAAATCAGCGAGACAACTAATATCCAATATGCAGGGATTTCAATGTTTAGAATTTTTCTATCTTTCTTCATCACTGATAATTATATATGCAAAGTTAGGTGTTTATAAGCATACAAATACATGATTTTTGTCATGTTCTTCCAGAAATTAGAATAATTCATGAGATTATTATTTTAATTCAAGAAGTAAAAGTTAAAATTTATGGTCCCTTAAAATTGAAATTCCTTAACTTATGCTTTTAGTTGCTATAAAAATTACTTCCAGAGTAGGTTTTTATTTAATAAATTTTAATCTTGATCCTTTTTGCTTTCAATATCCCTTTTATTCTTTACTTTTGCAACTTAATTAAAATAAAGTGAACAAAATACTTCAAGGATTCTGATTTTATCTTTTCTGACCACTTAAATGGAATCTAAAAAAGCTTTTATTAAAAAGGCAACCCCAGCTGGAATTCTTATAACTCTCGGAATTATTTTTGGTGATATAGGAACATCCCCGCTCTATGTTTTGAAAGCGATTGTTGGGGTTAAGAATGTAATTGATTATAATGTTGTACTTGGCGGAGTTTCCTGTATTTTCTGGACATTGACTTTACAAACTACAATCAAATATGTAATTTTAACTCTGAGGGCTGACAATAATGGTGAAGGAGGTATTTTTTCCCTTTTTGCATTGGTGCGTCGTCATCGTCCATGGTTGGTTTATGTTGCAATAATTGGTGGTTGTGCCTTACTTGCTGATGGAATTATTACTCCACCTATTTCAGTTTCATCTGCTGTTGAGGGGTTGCGAATTTACAACCCTGATATTCCCACGGTTCCAATTGTTATCGCAATTATTACTTTGTTGTTTTTATTTCAGCAACTTGGGACAAACAAGGTGGGTGCTTCCTTTGGTCCGATAATGTTTATATGGTTTTCGATGATTGCAATCTTAGGAGGAATTCAACTATTGCATGGGGCTGAAATCCTGAAAGCCGTCAATCCTTATTATGCTTATAACTTATTATACAATCATCCTGGTGGATTCTGGTTATTGGGAGCAGTTTTTCTTTGTACTACAGGTGCTGAAGCTTTATATTCTGATTTAGGACATTGCGGAAAACAGAATGTCAGGATTTCATGGATGTTTGTTAAGACAACATTATTGATTAATTATTTTGGACAAGGGGCATGGTTACTAAGACATTCCGGTCAAGTACTTGGAGAAGACAGGAACCCTTTTACTGAAATTATGAAAACAAACAGTGTCAGTGATCCTAATCACCTATGGTTTGTTATTCCCGGAATTGTTATTTCTACTGTTGCTGCTATTATTGCGAGTCAATCTTTAATAAGTGGAAGCTATACATTGATTAGTGAAGCCATGCGATTGAAGTTATGGCCTAAAGTTAAAATTCTTTTTCCTACTAATGAACGTGGGCAGCTCTTTGTTCCGAGTGTTAACTTTATGCTTTGGCTAGGATGTGTTGGCGTAATGCTTTATTTCCAGGAATCATCTCACATGGAGGCAGCTTACGGTCTTTCTATTACGGTAACAATGTTGATGACCACAATTTTATTATCAAATTATTTTGTAATTCGTCGTTATACAAAAGGATTTACATGGGCGTTTCTTATTACTTATTTGATTATTGAGCCTTCTTTTTTGATTGCGAATCTCAGTAAGTTCAGCCATGGTGGTTGGGTGAGTTTAATTATCGGAACATTTTTATTTACTGTCATGTATATATGGTATAGGGCAAGAAAAATACGGAATAAATACATTGAATTTGTAAGTGTAAACCAATATTTAAAGCTGTTTAATGATGTGAATAAAGATGAATCGATTCCAAAGTTTGCAACCAACCTTGTTTATCTTACTAAAGCCAACCGTGCAAATGAAATTGAAAACTCAATTGTTTATTCTATATTCAGAAAGAAACCTAAACGTGCAGATGTTTACTGGCTAGTGCATGTTGATGTTCAAGATGAACCACATACTATGGAATACGAAGTGAAACAAATTATTCCAGGCATACTTATCAGGGTTGAATTCAAGTTAGGATTCCGGATTGACCAAAAGATAAACGTTCTTTTCAGGACAGTTATCGAAGATTTAGTTAGGAATAATGAAATAGATATTTCGAGTCGTTATCCCTCTCTTCATGATAATAATATTATAGGAGATTTCCGTTTCGTGGTTATTGAAAAAACGGTTACTTATGATAATGAACTAAGTTTTATTGACAGGATATTCATGCGGGGATATCATTATTTGAAAATTATTTCTCTTTCTGATGAGAAGGCTTTCGGATTGGATACAAGTTCTGTGATAATTGAAAAGGTTCCTTTGATTGTTACCCCTGTTCGGAAGTTTAATCTCAAAAGAATAATCAAGAATACTTAATAACAATGCGATAGAGGACAGATTATTAATCTTACTTCCTTACTCTATTGTAATCCTTTTTACTGTAGTTTCTTTATCAGTTTTTAGCTGAACAAAATAAATCCCTTTTGCAGCATTAGATAAATCAAGAGTATAATTTCCTCCTGAGGTATTACCTATATTCTTAGAGCAAATTTCCTGACCTAATAGATTTGTAACATGAAGGGAAACATTATCAACTCTGTTTAAGTTAACAGATACATTTAAAATTCCATTTGATGGATTGGGATAGAGATTGAACATTGTTGGATTATCTGATGAAGCTATTCCACCTGTATTACCAACAGAAATATTAATATCATCGAGATAAATATTATTACCTCCTGCATTGTAATTTGCAAATGCAAACATAACATTGCTATGCCCTACCAGGGAATTGATGGTAATTGAATCCTTTCTCCATTGACCACTTGAGGGAGTAAATGGAGAAGTTAAAAACCCGTTAACAGTCGCTAATGTTGCTCCTCCTTTTGCATAAATGTTTGACCATGTAGCACCGCAATCGGTTGAAGCGGAAACAAGTAATGAATCATTTATATTAGATGCTGCCTGCTGATAAGCAATACTGAATGAAAGTCTTATTGGTGATATTGCATTAGAGAAATCAATTGTGGGAGAATAAATAGTATCGTACTGCCCTTGATATTGATTGTTGGTATTGTTATCGTACTCGGCACATGATGTACTATTTCCAAATCCTCCAACTGCAATATTATGAAACCAGGTATCATTACCATCAGGGTTTCCTATTCTCCAGGTTTGATAAGGAAAAACAGCGTGTTCAAATCCTTCAGTGATTGGAAAATTGTTTAATTGAGTAACAAAAACAACAGTTGCTGTATCATTTGAATGATCTAAATCTGTTCCGCTGTTTGGTGATGAAGTATAAACTTTAAGAAAATGACTTCCGGATGGAATTGAGCTCATTGTAGTTAGCGTAACAGTAGCCATAGCATGTAAAAGAAGTGAACCAGACCATGGATGAGTTACTACCGGTCCACCATCTAGCTGATAATTAATGTTTACTGATGTCAATGTTGTTGAACCATGATTTTTAAGTACAACAGATGGAGTAATAGTATTATTGCAATAGTTAGTTTGAACAGGAGTATTGATATTTAATATTCCTGCATCAAGGGCAGGAGGCGTTACATTGGGGTCATAGCCATCATTAACCAAAGCACCCGTATTATTAGGGTCGAGCCAATCTTTTAATCTTGTTCCTGCGGTACTTCCATAAGCCCATGAAGTTGCAAACTTACCATATACATCATACCTGTCAATTGTGGTAACGCTACAATCAGAAGGACCGCCATAAAGCTGACCTATAACCCTGTGATTCTGATCATATAATGGAGAACCGGATGAACCACCTTCTGTAACTCCATTAGTCCATTGACCCACCCTCCATACATCGGCTGCACCATTTCCTTCATTCTGCATTCCGGCATCATGAGTTGGTGCTGCAGCAAAAGAAATCTTTTTTATATCTCCGGCAGGATGATGAATACCCGTAGTACTATCCGCATATACCCATATATTCGACCATCCTTCATAATACAAATTGAAAGTATCGGGTGGTGTACTGCTTAATTGTACCAGGTTAAAATCAGAATGACCATTAAATGCTTTTTGAGTAGCGCCTGAAATTGTATATCCGTAAGGACCATCATTGCTCGGAGTACAAGTAGGACTTTCCCAGTTAAAACGAAATACCCATGTAGGTGCATCGTTGGCAGTTCCACAATGATTTGCTGTTAAAAAATATGGGGTTCCATCACTTGGAACATCATTAATTAAAGAGCCCGAACAAACCCCGTTTCCATTAACTGTGATACAGGCTACCGCCCTCTTTTGTTTTTGCCAGTTAGGATCGCAGATTATATTGTTTTCACATGATTCTGAACTCCCGAATGATTTCATCAGATGTTGAAACAAGCTCCTGTAACCGTGCGTAACTCTGAAAATATTAATGCCAGAATTATAAGAAAGCGATTGACCAACAGGTACATCAGGTGATTCATCATACTCAATAATTATCTTTGAGCCTCTAACTAAATCAACACCCAACTGATGGTCTTGCTGATTCGTTTTATCTGTAAATGCTCCCAAAACCATAGTTCTATCAGCATTATAAATAAACATTTTGCCTCCTTTTGGCATAATAAATTTATCAAAGGCAATATTAATGGTTTGAGCATCGGGGCAATGGATTCCGAGCATCCACACATGTTCTAAATCTCCATTATCCAAAACAGTTGTGGTCCATTGACCGGAGTTTTCGGGGTTGAGATTTACATAATGATTATATCCAAATCGCCATGGAATCTCTTTATACTGGTCATTGATTAAATCCTCTTTTATTAATGAATCAACATTAACAATGGGCATCTCTGCAAATGGTATTGCGATATTAGCATTAGTTCCGAAGGCAGGAGTAAAGCTAGAAGGTGTTCCGTTTTCATGGATTTGAGCAAATGAGTTTCCGGAATTAAATATGAAGATAATTGAGGCAAACAGACAGATGAGTATATTTCTTTTCATTTAATGATATTTTATGATTTGAGATGGTAAAATTAAGATATTATTTGCTGATAATAAAGAAATCGTATTAATAAATGCTTCTAAAATTGTTTATCCGAAGATGGAAAACTTTCGACGGGAGTGAAAAACTTTTAGCAGAAGGTGAAATAATATCTTTAAAAAATGATAAATTTTCGAAGGAAAGTGATTCAACCTTGACAGAAGGTGACATAATCACGCCAGAAGGTGAAAAACTCATCAAACTCCTAGTAAAACTCCACCAATTACTGGCAAAACTCCTCCGACTCCTGGCAAAACTTCTCCAACTCCTGGCAAAACTCCTCCAACTCCTAGTAAAACTCCTCCGACTCCTAGTAAAACTCCTCCGACTCCTGGTAAAACTCTGCCAATTACTGGCAAAGTTGGTCCGACTTCAAGGGATTTCTATCGAATATCAAGGGATTGAATAAATATATCAAGGGATTGTTCAAAAAAAGGGCACTTTTGCCAGTGATTGCCCAAAAACACCTGGTGATTTGAAGAGTTTTGCCAGTGATTGCCAAAAAACACCAAGGGATTGAATTAGTTTTGCCAGTGATTTTGGGTTCTCAGAAATGGTAAAGAGTAATATTTACTCTATTTTAAGAGACTTTTTGGAGTTTTATCAAGAATTTCAATACCTTATATATAACAGCATAAAAATTATGATGCAGGTTAATCCTTAAATAAGAAAAGAAACTTTACTTCTTCAATTTCTTCTCAATCTTCAGCAATTGTTTAGAAACCGGAGCGGTGAATAAATTTGTCGTTGGTTTAAAAAGATAGATAACAGTAAGCCTTTCATCATCAATATATAGCTCTAATCCTTTGCTCCAGTATTCATAGAAAATATCATTGCTCTGAATACCTTCATTATCCATAGCTTTAAATCTTCCTTTTGTTTCCGGTTCGCCAATTGCCTTTACGATTTTTGGAACAGTATCATTATAATGAATGCCTCCCTGTAATTCGAACTTGCTTATATCTCCCTGAAAACCATAACTCGAAAGAATGGCATAACAAAGCTCATTCTTCTTGAAAAACAGTTTGAAAACAGGCAGATTAGTGGGTGTACCATTAAAATCCCATACCTCATCAAAGCCAAGCCGGCATTGAACCATGCTGTCGAGATAATAGCCATTAGTAAGATAAGCACTGCATTCTTCCGCGAAACTTCGGGTGTTATAGGATGCATGGAGAAGCTTGTTTACTTCCTTCTTATTCATTCCGATTTTAAGATCACCGGCACTTGTTCCGGGAATAAGCATGGTTGGTTGATTGCCGTTTTGCCCGAAATTGATTTGAACGCAAGCAAACAACAGGACGATAAGCGATAGGGAGGTTTTTATTTTATTCATGGTGCAAACATAGGTAAAAATTACGATATTCAAATGAAATGAATTAAAAGGCTTTCTGATAACGATTAAGTATCAAACTTTTCATTGATTTCTATTGGTTCAACTACAAGCTCCTTTTTCTTCTTGTATTGTTCGATGCTTCTTATCGCTATCATTATTCCAATCATCAGCATTCCGCTTACTACAGCGAGAATCCATTGACTTCCTTCTGTTCCCACCTTATCAGGGTCTAGCTTTGATATTTCATTGGAGAATAAATATGCCATAATTACAGCAGCAGCATTGTTTACAAAATGCCCCAACATCGGCAGCCATAAAGAACCACTCCATACAAAGAGGTATCCTAACACAACTCCAAGCAACATCCGTGGAACGAAACCATAAAACTGCATGTGAAAGGCACTGAATATAGCTGCAGTTACAAATATTGCTATATGTTTATTCTTAAACCATTCACCGAATAAGCGTTGTATCACCCCTCTGAACACCAGTTCTTCACCAATTGCAGGAATCAAACCCACCATAAACAAATTGAAAAGAAGGTCTTTAATAGTATGCATATCGAGGAAGTACTTGGTAAGTTCTCCGTTCTGGTCTTCCGATTTGCGCATCCATTCTTCTATTCCGTGCATGAATTTAGGGAGAACCATTCTGCCATTGAGTTCCATTAACCAATTTATAAAGGGAGTCATTACGAATATCATAATCACAACCAGCACCATTGAGGAAACCAGTGTTTTTCTATTCAGCTTAAGGAAATCAAAAATATTACTACTGAAAAGGAAAGCTAACAGAAACGGCGGTAATATAAATCCACCGATTGCTGATATAACCTGTATCAGGTTCAATGCAGGTAGAACGCCGGGCTTTGTGATGTTTCCTAATGGGTCACTTAATGTGCTGAAATCTATATGAAATATAAGTATGGAAAGAATAAGTGAAATAACTGAGGATAATAATAAGAATAGTATAACTACACCAACTGTAATCAGTAGTTTAGCATACGGAGGTGAGTTCTGGAAGAAGATTATTCGGGGCATATCAATTGATTTCGTACCTTTGCCGCGAAGTTAGCAAATAGAATCGAGAGTAGAGTAATGGTTAAGATAGGTAAGATAGAATTAGGTGAGTTTCCACTGTTGCTTGCACCGATGGAAGATGTGAGTGATCCGCCGTTCCGCGCTGTTTGCAAGGATAATGGCGCTGATATGATGTACACCGAGTTCATTTCTTCGGAGGGATTGATTCGTGATGCATATAAGAGTACCCATAAATTAGATGTCTTTGAGTATGAACGCCCTGTTGGTATCCAGATATTTGGTGGCGATATAGAAGTGATGCGTGAAGCCGCTATTATTGCCGAAGGTGCTTCGCCTGATTTGATTGATATTAACTATGGATGTCCTGTAAAAGCCGTTGCCTGCAAGGGTGCCGGTGCAAGCCTGTTACGTGATATTCCGAAGATGGTAAGGATTACCGAAGAGATTGTGAAAGCCGTTAAGTTGCCGGTAACTGTCAAGACAAGATTGGGCTGGGATGAATCAACATTGAATGTTCCTGAGGTAGCAGAACGCTTGCAGGATATAGGAATACAAGCACTATCAATTCATGGTCGCACCCGTGTTCAGATGTATAAAGGTTCTGCCGATTGGTCATTGATAGGGGAGATAAAAAACAATCCTCGCATCAAGATTCCCATCTTCGGAAATGGTGATGTTACCACTCCTCAAAGAGCGATGGAAGTCCGCGAACGTTATGGTGTTGATGGCATTATGATAGGTCGTGCAAGCATAGGTTATCCATGGATATTCAATGAGATAAAACATTATATGAAGACCGGAGAAATGCTTGCTCCGCCTTCTGTTCAGGATAGAGTTAATGTTGCCAGAAAGCATTTAAAACATTCGCTGGAATGGAAAGGGGAGAAGCACGGTGTCCTTGAAATGCGAAGGCATTACAGCAATTACTTCAAAGCATTCCCTAACTTTAAGGAATACAGAATGAAGCTGGTTACATTGGATAATTACGATGAAATATTTACCATTCTTGATCAGGTTCTTGAGGAATATAGCAACATCGAAATTCCTGTCATCAGAGTCCCTGAAGCAGAGAAGTTATTGCTTTATCAAAGTTCCTGTTAGGTATAAATACCTTAAATGTTTTGGAATTCTAAACCCGATTGTCCTGTATCTCCCTTTGATAAAGACTGGATTGAGAAGTCCTTTATCTGGTTTGAGAATCATTTAAGAAATGATTTTTTAAAAGAACATTCATTTTTACTCCCAACAAAAGAAGTATTCCCTTTTGATAAAATTCAATCTGGAATAGAAATAGAAAAGATAATTGAAATCATTTGCAATCACATTGAATTTGATTCATCTAAAATTGATATAAAAATTATTGTAGATGATGAAGTGGAATTCTCCGAAGGAATAAAAAGTAAAAATAGTGTTTATGATGATTTCAGAAAAAGTTTGTTAAATGAGAATGGTAAATATGACCTTTTAGTTTACTCAATGTATAATGATAAAATGATTCGAGCTATCCATTATATTAACAGACAATTAGTTTATTTTAAAATGAGAGATGAGAATATATTCAATTTCTTTAATGGGCACATGAATGATATGGCTTCGCTTTTATATGGACTTGGAATTATTAATGGAAACTCTGTAATTCTTCATGATAAATGGAAAGGCATGAGTCATTATGGATGGAGTGTAAGCAGAGCTGGATTTATGACTCAGCAGATGTATGGATATACGTTTGCATTAGTATCAAATATCAGAAATGAAACCAATCCATCGTGGGTAGAATTTCTTTCAAATGATATAAAAGGATATTATAAGCGAGCCTTAAGGTATTTGCAATTTGAATCATCAAAGAATATAGTTCTGAATAAAAATTTGAGAACTCAATTAAATGACGAAGATGTTTTCATCCGTAAATCTTATTATAAAGATGGACCTATCAATGTTATAAGTCACTTAAAAGATGGTAAATATGAAGGTCTAATGACCTTTTATCACAAAAATGGGCAACTTTGGAGTGAAAGGATTTACAAAAATGGAATTCCTTTTACTGTATTATCCAATTATGATATTGATGGAAATCCAATTGAAAAAGGTGATTTGAAAGAGGGTAACGGCAAACTTTATATTTACAATCCTGATGGAACCTTGAATAAGATAGAAGAATATAAAGATTGCAAACTAATTTATTGATAAACATTAGCAAAGTTTTGAACTTTGGTAATGTTAAAAGTTACTGATTCCATCATCATTTTATGAAGTTTAAAGAACTAAACTGAGCTTTAAAAACCTAACTTGTTGATGTTATTAAATGGTAATCTTTATAAATGAATTAACGTTGAATTATCATTAATTCATTTAATAATGATAAATGTCATCTAAGAGACCAAAGATGTTGTCTAAGGAACCAAAGACATCACCTAAGAAACCAAAGACATTGTCTAAGGAACCAAAGACATTGCCTAAGAAACCAAAAACATTGTCTAAGAGACCAAAGACTATGTCTAAGAAACCAAAGGCATTGCCTAAGAAACCAAAAACATTGCCTAAGAGACCAAAGGCATTGCCTAAGAAACCAAAAACATTGCCTAAGAGACCAAAAACATTGTCTAAGAGACCTAAAACATTGTTTTTGATCTCTAACTATCCATTTACCCCTTCAGAAAATCATTACCGGAAGTGTGGTTTTGACCGTATATAGAGGGTTTTGACGAAAAGAAAGGGAAAATAAATAGGAAAGAGTTCTAAACCCTTAAAATGGAATAAATCATTTTAACGACTAAATCTTTACTTCGTAATCCGGTAAATAGCCCCGCTTGTACTCTTCGGTCCTGTGGTTTTTTGAGTGAGAACATATATTTCTCCATTCTCATCCTCACCCAAACTATTGATATTTATACCTATATTCTCGCTCCCTATTGTATTTACAAAAAGAGGATATCGCAACCATAAACCAATATTATCCGATGAAAGATAAAACAACTTCCCCGACCAGTCGCCAAAGATGTATTTACCCTTCAATTCAGGAATCTTCTTGCCATTATAAACATATCCGCCGATGATGCAATTGCCAACATCATGAGAATATTCGCTGATAGGTAAAGTCAACCCATCCTGGTTGCAATTTGTTGATGGATTATAACAATGCAACCCTTCCATGATGCGCCAGCCATAATTCTTTCCCTTCTCTATAATATCCACTTCTTCATATTTATCCTGCCCCACATCACCACAAAATATCTTTCCGGATTGCTTATCGAACGAGAACTTCCAGGGATTTCTCATGCCATAGCACCATATCTCCGCCTTTGCATCTTTACCGATAAAAGGATTGTCAGGAGGGATAGAGTAGGGTTTTTCCTTATCAACATCAATACGCAAAATCTTTCCTTGGAAAACATTCAGATTTTGTCCATTTCCAATAGTTCCATGCCTGTCACCGGCACCACCGCCATCTCCGACACCTATATATAAATAGCCATCAGAGCCAAAGCAAAGTTGTCCGCCATCATGATTCATTTCAGGTTCGTTAATAGTCATCAGAATTGTTTCATCCATCAAAGCTTTATCAGGGTTGGAAGAAGAAACTTTATATTCGCAAAGAATATTCTTGTGATTATATCCATCGCCTTCTACCGATGGAATGCTGTAATAGATAAAGAATCTGCCATTGTTTTTATAATTGGGATGAAATGCCAAACCAAGCAATCCACGCTCATCATAGAATGGATTGATGGACATGACTCTGCTTTTGATATCCAGAAAAGGTTCTGCCAGCAGTTTATTATCCTTAATGATTTTGATAGTGCCGGGTTGCTCACAAATGAACAGACGATTGCTGCCATCACCTGCATTAGCAAGAACAGTGGGACCGGTGATATGGTCTGCAACTAATTCAAGATTGACTTTAATCTTATCATCAACACCATTATTTGTGTTGCAATTTGCAACAAATGTTAAAGGATTATTGAAAAAAGTTGATGAAATAATCAGTGCTACAATGATAGAGTTTTGTTTTGTCATGTCTGGTAGATTTTTTGATATTGCAAGTTTACGGTTTTTATGATTAATATCACACGGTAACGTGATAAAAATCATTTGGTAAGATTTAATAAAGAGGTTATTTTACATTGTTAATAGTATTTTTATATGAATTATATAAATCTTTTAAAAAATTATATAACAAAGATAAACAACAGCAATGGTAATTTTGAAATCCCGGAATATTAATTTATGAAGTCTTTAAAAATCTTTCTTTTAATACCCTTTTTGTTTGTAAGTATTTTGATTCATGCTCAGTTAAAACCGGTCTCTTTGCAGGATTGTATTGATGAGGCATTCAAAAAGAATGTTGCATTGAACCAGGTTGAACTCACAGCTAAACTGAATCAGGTAACCTTGAAACAATCGAAAGCAATGCTATTTCCAAATCTCTTTTTCACCGATGACCAGACTTTTAGTTTCGGAAATAATTACGACCAGGTAAGTCAGCAATATACAAGTCAGAATGTGGTGAGCAATAATGCATCATTAACAAGCAATGTTATTCTTTTCAATGGCTTTCAGGAAGTCAATACTATCAAACAAAATCAATATCTTTATGATGCCGGAACACTTGATGTTGAGAAAATGAAAAACGATATTACCTTGAATATAATGATTGCCTATCTTCAAATATTATATGCTTATGAAGCAATTGATATCGCTAAAAGTCAGCTCTCTACAGATAGTATTCAATTAGATAAAACACAAAAGCTGTTAAATGGAGGAAAACTTACAGAATTAAGCCTTTTGCAGGTTCAATCTCAGACTGCAAATGATAAAGCTGCTGAGATAAATGCGAAAAATCAATTGCAAAATGCGAAAGTTACATTGATGCAAATAATGGAACTGCCCATAGATACAAATTTTGATGTTGTTCATAATAATATGTCGGAACCCAATCCTGAAATACTTGTTTCTGTTGATGATATTTATAAAACTGCAGAAGGAATAAAGCCTGAAATCAAGAGTGCGGCTATGAGGACCGATGCAGCAGAAATTGGATTAGATATTGCAAAGGGATATGATTATCCGAAGTTGGGTTTATCGGGCACTATTCAAACAGGTTATGCCAGCAATAGGTATGATATTAATTACACAACTACAACTCAGTTACAAAATATCGGTTATCTGCAAAGTAATCCCAATGAAACTGTTGTGGGATTGGTGCCAGTAACGACTGTTGAGAAAAATAGTCAAAGCATTGGTTCACAATTCCAGAATCATTTAAGCGAGGCGATAGGATTGAGTTTAACAGTTCCGATATTTAATAATTATCAAGGCAAATATGGAATAGAAAAAGCAAGGATAAATATTGAATATTCAAAACTAAATGAACAGGCAACTAAGAATACATTAAGAAAAAATATTGAACAGGCATATACCGACCTTACCTCATCTGTTAAGAATTATCTTGCACTCAAAGAGGCATATGATTATGAAGAACGAGCCTTTCATGATATGGAAAAGAAATTCAATTCAGGACTGGCGAGTACAACAGATTTATTGTTTGAAAAGAATAATTTCACGAGAGCTTCTTTCAGTTTATTACAAGCTAAATTCGATTATATATTCAAGACAAAGACCGTTGATTTCTATCTCGGCAAACCTATAAATTTATAAGCTATGGAAGATAATAAAGATAAACAGGAAACAGATAAGGCAAACCAAAACCCTGATGAAAAAAGAAATAATGCTCCTGTTGAAAGCAGTAATCAGCAATCTGAAGAACAAAAGAAATTATCTGGTGAAAATAAAAACAAAGAAGAGGGACAAAAGAAGGATGAAATAAAGAAACCATCTAAAAAGAAAAAGATTATCATTATTTCTGTGGTGTTCATTGTTATCGTTTTAATCGTATATTATTTCATTGCCAAAAGTAACAGCAATAAAATAGAATGGAAAAGTACCCCTGTAAAAAGAGGAACTATCAGTACCTATGTAACCGCTACGGGTTCGGTGAATGCGGATACTATTAATATAGGAACACAAGTAACAGGAATCATTTCAAAACTATATGCCGATTGGAATTCTAATGTTAAAAAAGATGAAATTGTTGCATTGATAGATACTACTTTTCTTGCTGCAGCGAGGATAAATGCACAAGCTGCTTTAGATAAATCTCAGGTTCAACTGGACCAGGCAAAAAGAGATTACGACAGGTATAAAAAACTATTAGATGAGAAAGTTGCTTCCGAATCTGATTATGAAACATATCTTACAAATTATGAATCTGCCAAAACCGCAGTAACCTCTGGCAAAGCCGCATTGAATCAGGCATTGGTAAATCTTCAATATGCTGTAATAAGATCCCCCGCAAATGGTGTTGTTATTTCAAGAAATGTCGAATTAGGGCAAACCGTTGTATCAAGTTTTAATACACCAACATTATTTGTAATTGTTAATGATCTTACTAAAATGCAGGTTCTTGCTGATGTTGATGAGGCAGATATTGGTCAGGTGAAGAAAGGTCAACCTGCTACTTTCACAGTAGATGCATACCCAGATACAACTTTTACAGGAACGGTTTATGAAATAAGATTAAAAGCGGTAATGGTTCAGAATGTTGTTAATTATATTGTTGTAATAAATGTTGAAAACCCCGAGCTAAAACTATTTCCTGGAATGACTGCAAACATAAGGGTTAAGGTTCAGGAGCATAAGAATATTCTTAAAGTCCCAATCAATGCATTGCATTTTACACCGCCTGATAATTATATTACACATGCACCGATTAGTGATTCGACAAAGAAAGAATGGTACGAAATTATTGCAAAAAATAATGAGAATAAAGGTAAAAGCACCGGTGTACCTAATAAGGAAATGTATTTATGGATAAGAACAGGCAAAGATGGAAAAGATATTAGTCCAAAGAAGGTAACCGTTGGACTTTCTGACGGTAACTTTACAGAAGTTTCAGGAGAAATAAATGAGGGTGATGAAGTGATAACAGGAGTGGCGACAGCTGCAGAAACAGCTTCAAATGCTTCCGGAACAAAGAATCCATTCACTCCAAGTTTCCCATCAGGAAAAAGATAATCTTATTATGGCTGAAACACTAATTTCTGTTAAAGATTTAACAAGAACCTACCGGATGGGGGATGTCGAAGTGCAGGCATTGAGAGGTGTTTCATTAGATATTAAAAAAGGAGACTTTGTGACGATAATGGGAGCAAGCGGTTCAGGTAAATCCACATTTATGAATATTCTTGGTTGCCTTGATTTAGCTACTAAAGGAGAGTATTTCCTGGATGGGGTTAATGTCAATACTTATAACAGGAACCAATTGGCTGAATTAAGGAATAAAAAGATAGGATTCATTTTTCAATCCTTTAATATTCTTTCAAGAACATCAGCGATTGAGAATGTCGAATTACCTTTGCTTTATAATGCTTTAGTAGGAAGTAAAGAAAGGAGAGAGAAAGCCATGAATGCCCTTAAATCAGTGGGTCTTGGAGAAAGAATCAATTCTCTTCCCAATCAATTATCAGGGGGACAACAACAGCGCGTTGCAATTGCAAGAGCATTGGTCAATGAGCCTGTTGTTATCATGGCAGATGAACCAACTGGCAATCTTGATTCGCGTACCAGCTATGAGATTATGGGGATATTCCAGGCATTGAATGATAAAGGCGCAACAATTGTAATGGTTACGCATGAACCTGATATAGCGCAGTTTGCCTTAACTAATGTTATTTTCAGAGATGGTAGAATAATTGAAAACTTTGCCGTTAAAGATCGCAAAAAGTCGGATGAAGAAATAAAGAAATTACCTCAGATTGAAAACGTAATGGAAAAGAATGAATCTGAAAACAAAGATAAAGCCAATGATAAAATTCAAGACTCTGAATCACTTGCAACCAATAAAGAATCAACTTCTATAAAATGAAATTCCTCAATCTTTTTAAAGTAGCTTCTCGTTCATTAAGCAAAAATAAATTCAGAACATTTCTGACCATGCTGGGAATCATTATCGGTGTGGCTTCTGTAATTGCAATGCTTGCGATAGGGGAGGGGTCTAAAGAGAACATCAGGACTTCAATAGCAAGTCTCGGTACAAATACTATAATGGTGTTTCCAGGTGCATTCAATCAAGGAGGAGTTAGGATGGGAGCCGGTTCAATTTCTACACTAACTAAGGAGGATGCAGCTGTTATTTTGCAACGTTGCAATTTTGTAACTCACGTTGTTCCTGTTGTTCAAAAAGGGTCACAAATAATATTTGGTTCCCAAAATTGGAGGACTAATGTTGTGGGTTCATATATTGATTATTTTTCCATTCGAAACCTTACCCTTAAAAGTGGTAACTTATATACTGATGCCGATGAAAGAGGTGCTGCAAAGGTATGTATCATTGGTCAAACGGTTGTCATGAACCTGATGGGTGAAGGCGCAGACCCAATCGGAAAAACCATTCGTGTCAATTCCATTCCGTTTAAAATAATAGGATTATTGGAAAGAAAAGGGCAGAATAGTTTCGGACAAGATCAGGATGATATTATTATTGCTCCCTTTGCCACAGTTCAAAAAAGAATGCTTCAAACTACCAATATTAACAGCATTCTAGCTTCGGCGACAACTGAAAATGATATAGCCGCTGCGACAAAAGAAATGAAACCTATTCTTCGCGAACAACATAAGCTTGCTCCCACAGATGAAGATGATTTCACCATTCGAACACAGGAAGACATAGCAAATATATTCGGAAGTATTTCTAAAGTGCTTACAATTCTACTTGCAAGTATTGCAGGCATTTCATTAGTAGTTGGAGGTATAGGAATCATGAATATCATGTTAGTTTCAGTAACTGAACGAACTCGTGAAATTGGAATTCGACTGGCAGTAGGTGCAAAGGGTATGGATGTTCTTCTTCAGTTTATGATAGAATCCATTTTCATCAGCGTTCTTGGAGGAATTATCGGCATTATCTTAGGCATCCTTGTTTCATTCATGGTTGCTAAATTTGGCGGCTGGCCCATCTCAATTACTGTAACCTCAATTGTTTTATCTTCCCTCTTTTCAACCGCCATAGGAGTTTTCTTCGGATGGTATCCAGCAAGAAAAGCAGCAAGATTGAATCCTATAGATGCTTTGAGATACGAGTAACATTTACAATAAGTTTTGATGATTTGCGTTTAATAATTAATATACAATTCTGCATCATCATAAATGGTTGAAAGGTACCTTTCGAAGACTATTCTTCTTTTTTTTGTAATTTTAGTAAGTTCATTATTTTGTTTGCATTCCTCTGCCCAACAGAATCAGTACATAGATTTACATCCCAACCAAACATTAATCAATCCTCCAGTAAAATCCGGTTGGAATTTAGTGTTCAATGATGAATTTAATGGAAGTAAGGATAGTATGTGGAAGAGTGATTATTGCACAGGTGACCTTGGTTTTCCTTATTATTATACCACTGCAAATTATACTTTTGATTCCTCTTCCATTCATCTTGTAACCAGAAAAGAAAATGGAATCTCTGCTCCTTATGGATTTGTTACTAAGTATTATTCGAGTGCAGTATTAAATACAGATCCTTGCAGTAGTGGTGATACGATTCCTCAGGTTTTACCAAATTCAATTACATGGAAATATGGTTACTTTGAAATCCGTTGTAAGAATCCAAAAAGTCAATTGATGTGGCCCGCCTTCTGGTTAATAGGAGAACGAAATTCTCATAGTGCGTGGAACGAAATAGATGTTTTTGAATTTGGAGTAGGAGACGGTTTAGTAATGACTAATCATTATGGATATGGAGGTAGGTTTATTTCCCGTGGTATCGCAACTTGGCTTTATTCTTTACCTGGACAAACCTTTGGTGATACTTGGGTTACTTATGGAATGAAATGGGAACCTGATAGAATAATCTGGTATATAAATAATGTTCCTGTAAGAGTGCAAACTGATCAGGATAGTGTTTTGATTCCAAATTCTGCAATGCATCTGGTAGCAAGTACAGGATTAAGTTTTGGAAATATTGGTAGCGATTTGAATCTACCTTTAGTTCTTCCAAATGATATGCAGATTGATTATATCCGCGTCTATCAACGAAATGATTACACATTACCTGAACCTGTATTTACTATAAATAACCAACAAAGTTTTAATTCTCATTCGCCTGTCATTTTACCTTTTAATAATGGCTTACCTGTTTATATCGACGCTTCACAAAGTTACATGCCAAATCGTTCTTATTTTCTTTCTGTTCAGAATTGTGATACCAATGGAACCTTAATTGGAACAGAAGCAATGAGTTGGCTTGATTCCATACAAGTTGACAGCATTAATCAATTTGATATCAATGCGTTTGCATTATCACATGGATTAAATCTTTCTTCTGGAAGTTATTATCGTATTAAACTTGCAGGAACAAGCCCCTGGACTGAAGTTAATCAGTATATTTGTTTATCTCCCTGTAATGATTCTTCAGTCATTAGAATTAATGGAAACAATACAACTTTATTCCTTGCTGTAATTAATATCCCAAACAACTTCTTTAAACCTCGGATTATTTTAGATGCTTCAAATTCCATATCATGTAATAACAGTTTTTTTATCTCTGTTCAGCAATGTGATGTTAATGGAACGATATCAGGTTCAAAGGTATCTGAATGGTTATCTAATTCCGAGAAAAAATATCTTTCTTGTTTTGATGTTGAATATTTCTGTAATCAGCATAATTTCTTTCTACAGTATGGAAACTATTATCTAATAAAGTTTGGTTCAGGGGATTCTCTTAATACATTAAATCAAATATTGTATATACTTCCTTGTACCAATACAATTTCGTTTTCTATTAATGGGGACAGCTCTGTTTTCCCAAATGCAATATCAATTAGTAATGGAACGGATATTATCTTAGATGGAACAGCAAGTAATTTCTGTAATAATGAATATAATGTATCTGTTCAGCAATGTGATATAAATGGTAATGCTTTAGGAAATCAAGTATCAGAGTGGAGTCCTTATATGACAACTCCTTCTCCTTATTATTATACAATTGGACGATATGATATCAGAAGTTTATGTGCTAAGAATAATTATAATTTAGATTGTGGGAGTTATTATCGAGTGACACTTATGGCAGGTGATACACTTACCAATCTTGTTAAAATCATTTATATAGAACCCTGCATAACTGTTAATGATAGTTTCATTGTTTGGGGAATTGATAATCCATTGGTACATTGTTCCTCACCTTGCCCGAGTCCAGATTGCTGTAGTGGGAGGGAAGCAATAACTCTTTATGCCCCTGATATCATTTCCTGTAATGAATCTTATTTTGTATCCATTCAAAAAATGGATCATCAATTAAATCTTATAGGATTAGCAGCAGAAAGATGGTTGACTTTTGATGAAATATATCAACTCAAAACTCTCGGTGTCTTTAATCTTAGAATCTTTGCAATGACTCCAAATGGTAACGATACTATTGCATTTGGTCCTGATGCTACTTATAGAATAAAACTGATTTCAGGCACAGGTTCATGTAATTCTGATTCATTGAATGAGTATGATAAGATTATCTATTTAGGAGCAGGAACTCCAATCACTATACGAAACGATAGCTCTCTTATAATGAAAGTTTATCCAAATCCAGCTGACGATAATATTGCTGTTTCAGTACCTTTTGACGGAACGCCAATCAATTTAAAACTGATAAGTATCGAAGGAAAAGTCATTAAAAATGTTTCAATCAATAACGAACTGACAATTATTAACCTTTCTGGAATTGATTCAGGATTATATATTCTTCAAGCGATCTTAAAAGACAGGATATTAGTTGGGAAAGTTCAGGTTA
>Ga0206936_1048_pt1 | contig 40164 bp, 34 predicted proteins | sample Alteio_BWOrgHeat_14_FD_152922 | JGI IMG/M metagenome (GOLD analysis project Ga0206936, IMG submission 152922) | Enriched cells from forest soil in Barre Woods Harvard Forest LTER site, Petersham, Massachusetts, United States -... | ecosystem: Environmental > Terrestrial > Soil > Temperate forest >... | reverse complement strand
TTGCGAATGGATATCGCTGTAGTCACTGCGTCGTCACAGGGGGAAAGCTCCGGTTATTCAGCACTGAGAGAACCTACTTCGCGCGAGAAGAATTCGCTTATCCTGGTGCGGTGCGAATCGCGGGACGCATTCGAATGTTCGCTGTAGGCCTTCCCCTCCCGGACTATACCTCTTTGCGGCCGTTGTTGCACGCCGGGCGAGGCGCGGACCTCATTCTCCCATGGGAGCACCTCACGCGGGACAGACTACTGGCAACAAAGCGGAAGCGCTTTAAGAGGTCCAGGGAAGAGAAAGAGTTCATCCAGCAATTCCTCAAGAGCGAATTGAGGGCCAAGCTTAGTGAAAGAAGCGAACGGCGCTATCGCAGCGATACATCGTCCGACCCGCATGTCAATGCGCTGCTTCACCTCACGATCGCGCACGTCGCCCGCTATACGGATGCTCTTCGGACAGGAGGCTCCTGGTTTTCGGATAAGGGCCGCTTCTCACTCGACACTCTTCTGAACGCAACATCCTTGGAAGAGGCATTGGCCGCCGATCGAAATACGCCTTTGCCCACGCCTATCGATGTATGGGAGGCCCGGCGCAAAGAATTCGGTGAATGGCCTTCTCTTTTGTCGATCAAGTTTCCGCAACTGCAACGGTGGGACGATCGGGTTGTACGGCTATCGCAAGGCGGTGGGATCAAGGACCTGGCTCCCCCAATTGGCCCCGGATCGTGGCTGCTCCTCGACAAGGTTCTGTCGGTGCCGGATACGCGAAGAGATGAAAGACGGACTGGATGGTCGCGGCCGATCTACGTACTTCGAAGAGGGCTGGAGATGATTTGCGGGCATCTGGCGAGAGACGGTGACCAATTCGCTCTGCTCGCAGACAGATCCGGCGAAGTGAAGCAGATGTTCCGCAAAGATTCGTTCTCACAACTCAGTCGTGTTTCTGGTGTTGCCATTCCCGTATAGAAGCGTGGAAGCAAAGTACGCCGTAATTCTGGCCGAAAATGAGATCCGGCTCTGCACCATTGCAGCAACATCGGATCGTCCTAAGCCCAGTTAAAACAGCGGGCGATAGTAAGTTTGGCCAATATGACAATTCTCCCTTTCAGTTTCCTTCATCAAGGGTAAGCTCTTGTTCATTGTCGGCACGGCAACAATGCCAGAGACGAGAGGTCCTCGGTGACAAATTGTGGCTCACATCTACGAACGATTTCAAATCCGGATGGCGCAGCAATCCTCGATACCAAGCTCGGTAAGATTTCGACACTCAACTCAACCGGCGCATACGTGTGGGGAGCTTTGCAGCGAGGAGAGGATATCGGAAGGATCGTGGTCGATCTTGCGTGTGAGACAGGGGAACAGGTTGAAGTGCTCGAACGCGATGTGCGGGATTTTATTGACACACTGAAGACGCAACACCTGTTGGTCGGCTGACGTGGATGCCCATGACTGAATCCTGCGAAACGCCTGACACGCTGGAGTATCGAGCCATCATTATCGACGGCGTCTCCAAAGCTGTATTGGTGCTGCCAAGAGCCGACGGATTCGCATTTCCCCACATCTTTATTTCCCCAGGAGCAAGACCAGCAGAGCAGCTATGCAAAGCGATTCGTAAGGCATGGGGGCTGTTGGTTCTGATTCTCGACTTCCTGCCGCCATACACCGATTCTCCGTGCAGCGTAATCGCCGAACTACTAACCGAGATGAAGTCGAGGGCAGAATTTACGAGCTTGCAACTCGATCAGCTCCCATCATCCCTGCTGTCCAAACCGGATCGCGACACTTTGACTGAGACGCTGAACGGTGCAGTCTCGAATCCATTCTCCCGGCTCGGATGGATAGACGATGCGGTTGCCTGGTTGGAAAGGGAAACCGGCCAGAGGCTTTCGTCCAGAGATTGCATTGAACAACTGAATGCGGGCGGAGCTTTTGTGTTATTGCGACTGCCAATGGGAGACGGACGGAGGTATTGGTTGAAGGCGACGGGTGAGCCGAACGCTCACGAGTTCGCCGTCACCCTTTGCCTCTCCCAGCATTTCCCCGACGCATTGCCGCCTTTGATCGCTGCCAAAGAAGAATGGAATGCGTGGTTGACCGAAGAAGTGGGCGCTCGATTGCCTGATCAACCGACAGCAGAACTGCTAGTCAGGGCCACACGGAAGTTTGCTTCCCTTCAACTCAGGACAACCACTCGTACCGATGCCCTCCTGGGTTCCGGCGTATTCGACCTGAGAATTCCTAATTTGATGCAATCCATCGATTCGATCATGGAGTATTTGGCCGGCGCGATGACCCGGCAGCAAACGACGAAAGTGGATCCTCTCAGCCCAGGGCAACTCCAAGAATTGACAGCGGTCCTCCGCGACACCTGTGAGTGCATGCAATCTCTGGGCATTCCAGACACGCTGATTCATAACGATCTGAGTTCTGGCAATGGTCTAGACGATGGCAGCCGTTGCGTATTTACCGACTGGAGCGAAGCAGCCATCAGTAATCCTTTTCTTTCATGTGAGCGGCTCTGCCAATTGAATGCGGCCCACAGCGCGAGCGTCCAGGCCGTATACCGAGATGCTTGGTCTCAGCGTCTCTATTCCACGGTCATCGACAAAGCCTTCGCTCTGATGCCATTGCTTACTATCTACGCCTACCTATATGGCAGGGGCGATTGGATGAAGAGTGATTTGCGTTCCCCGAGATTCGAAAGTTACGCTCGCAGCCTCGCGCGACACATGTACCGCGCAGCGAAAGGTTCCCTACTTCTCGAGACGCTATGCCACTAAATATCTCAAAGCTGCCGATCCAAGAAACGCTTCATGGAGTGACGGTGCGCGATCCCTATCGTTGGCTCGAAGACAGAAGCCTGCCCGAGACCGAGGAGTGGATACGAGAGCAACAACGCCAGTGTGAGACCTATTTTGAAGCCTGTCCAGACCTCGACACGCTGGAGCGCCGAGTTCGAGACTACTTAAATGTCGAAGTAGTAGATCAGCCGGCGCGGGTGGAGGATCGCTACTTCTACCGCAAGCGGCGAAGGAGCGAAGAACAAGGCAGTCTATACGTCCGAAGGTTTGGTACAGAAATCGAGCGGTTGCTCGTTGATCCTTCTAAACTAGGGGCGTCTACTTCGGTTGGAATCCATTCGATCGCCGAGGACGGAAAGCTTCTTGCCGTTGAAGTACGCCGGGGTGGTGAGGATCGCAAGGAGATTCGCGTTCTCGACGTGGAAGGCCGACTCCTGCTTCCTGACAGGATTCCGCTAGGCTACGCCCGTGGGTTCACATTCGTCAACGAGAACACCGGCTATCTCTATGCTCAGGAAACCCTGAACTCTTCCAATGAGCACTCCATTCGACTTCATAACATCGGAGAACAAGCTCGGGACGAGGTCCTATTTCGAGTTCCAAGGTGTGCAGGCAGTCGGCTCATATTGATGGCGAACACTGATCTTCTCGGAGCATTTTGGATCCGGCATAGCGGCTCGGGCCGGATAGCGGATTTCTGGGTCGCTGCGAGGACCTCTCCACGCGATTGGTCGAAGGTCTTTGCCAGCAGACAGATCCCGTATAGCCCTCTTTTCTGTCAGAACAGAATCTTCGCTTTTGCAGAAACGGCCTCAAGGCGCCAACGGGTCGTCGAAGTCACGTTTGAAGGCGAAGAATTGCGCGTAGTCGTGCCGGAGACGGAATCCCGTATCCGCGAGTGTGCGGTCATCAAGGATCGACTTTATCTAAGCCGTTGGGTGCAGGGCGCCTCGAAGATCGATGTTTGGGACATCGCAGGGCAAGAGAATATCCCGATCGATCTTCCGGAGGATGGAACGGTTCGAATGCTCCCTTGCTTTACACAGACGGCCGACGGTTTTTTCTATAGTCGCGAGTCGTTCGATTCCCCTCCGGCCATTTATGAGTACGACTCGAGAAACGGGACATCACGGCTTTGGTATCAACAAGGGCCGCTGCATCGGGGCCGGTCTTTCAAGGTGCGCAAAGAGGTCTTCCCTTCCAAGGATGGCGTTCTCGTCCCGGTCACGCTGGTTACGCACAAAGAAGAGATCAATAGTTGCCCATCGCCGGTCATCATGACAAGCTATGGCGGTTTCGGCGTAGTAATGTCGCCTCAGTTCTCCGTGTTGGTCGCGATCATGATGGAGCTTGGCGCCATCCTCGCAGTCCCACACATTCGTGGAGGCGGTGAGTTCGGCAAGGCATGGCATGACGCCGGACGTGCCAGAAACCGCCAGGTCTGCTTCGATGACTTTATCGCTGCGGCGGAGTGGCTCTGCAATCAAGGGATTTCTAGCCCTCGCCAGTTGGCAACCTTCGGGGGATCAAACTCCGGACTGTTGGTTGCTGCGGCGATGACGCAGCGCCCTGACCTGTTCGCGGCAGTTCTGTGCATTGCGCCTCTGCTCGACATGATTCGATACGAGTCGTTCGATCAGGCGACGAAATGGCGGGACGAATACGGAACGGTAGGAGATCCAGAGGAATTCCGGGCGTTATACGCGTACTCACCATATCACCATGTTGCGGAGGACATTAACTACCCCCCGACACTGTTTGTTACGGGAGACAAAGATGATCGTTGCAATCCGGCACACGTGCGGAAGATGGCCGCAGTATTGCAGGAAAGAAACAGCCAGAAATCACCTGTGATTGTCGACTACAGTGAAGCGCGCGGGCACGCGCCTGCGCTGCCTCTTTCGGTCCGCGTATCGGCGCTTGCCCGCAGAATCGCGTTTCTGTGTCGGGAACTCGCCATCTCTTTGCCGAAAGGAGATCTCGATGTTGCGCCACGTTCTTGAAGGCTGGCTACTTCTGCTGCGATTCGAAATCATGATGCGTTCCGCGCAATTCCAGGAGTTGCACCGGGTTGTCCATGACGCACCAGTAAAAGTCTCCGCTAAGAATCCTCCCACTCTCAGCGAAGACCTTTGCACGGCGATGGACTACGCCTGTGTCTTCTACTTCAAGCCGGTGCTGTGTCTTCAGCGATCCTGCGCCACAACGCTGCTGCTGCGACGCTACGGCTGGAAGGCAGAGATGGTTATTGGTGCGCAACTCGTGCCGTTTAAGTCGCACGCCTGGGTGGAGATCAAAAGCGCGGTTGTCAACGACAAACCTTACGTCAGCGAAATCTACCAGATCCTGGAGCGTTGCTGAGGCGAAGCCATGAGCATTATTTTCGGCGTCTGCAAATCGCAACTGGATCCTGAATTGGGGAGACATCTGGCACGTTTGGCTCTTGCGACCCAGCAATATGCACACGACGGTACATTTTTCGGGGTCACAGGAAGGGTGGGGATGGGGTTCCAACCGTACCACACCGATGAACACTCCAAACTAGAAGAGCAGCCGCTTGGGAACCATCAGAAGGGCATGATCGTTTTCGATGGACGACTCGATAATCGAAAGTATCTACTCGAGCAACTTGAGGTCGAGGACCGAAATGCGTCAGATTCTCGCATCGCACTCACCGCATTTCATCGGTGGGGAGAGACATGCTTTTCTCACTTCGTTGGGGATTGGGCCCTCGCTCTCTGGTCTCAGGGAGAGAATGCGCTCTACTTGGCGCGAGATCATGCCGGGACACGAAATCTCTACTACGAAATTACTAGCGAGGCCATCATCTGGGGAACGTATCTGGAGACGTTCCTTGCCGACGGCCGAATGAGGGATCTTGACCGGGCATACGCCGTGCGCTATCTGATTGCTCAGCCTACGCGCGATTCCACCCCTTACCTGGGCATCCGATCCATATCTCCCGCACACTACCTGAAGATCCGGGGCCAAGAGGTACGCCAAAAGCTTCATTGGAGCTCGAAAGCACGAAAGAAGATTCATTACCGAAACGATGAGGAGTATGCCGATCACTTCCTATCGCTGTTCAAGCAGTCGGTAATGCGGCGCACCGGTCCGGGAGCACCTGTTCTTGCCGAGTTGAGTGGGGGCATGGACTCGTCGGCGATTGTATGCACATCCGACTACATGCGTAAACAACTCGGCGCGTCGTCCTCTGATCTGTTGGACACCATATCCTATTACGACGATTCGGAACCGGAGTGGAATGAGAAGCCTTTCTTTACTGTGGTTGAACGGCAGAGAGCGAAGAAGGGTTTCCATATTGACGTGTCCCGCGCGGAAGATTGCTATGAAGCACCCGACCCGGTGTATCTGCAACCGGGAGCGGACGCTTCTGCACTGTGCAAAGAGAAAGCATTCGAGGAGCAGATTGAGAAGGGAGATTACAAGGTCATCCTGTCGGGGATCGGAGGTGATGAACTTCTGGGAGGACCACCCAATCCGTTTCCAGAGTTGGCAGACTATATATTCGAAGGGCGCCTCGGGACGTTATTCTCGCAAGCGTTTTCTTGGAGCCTCGCATCCAGATCGCCGCTCATCTACACTCTCGCGCGCACAGCCGGATTCGTAAGAAAGCTTTATCCGTCCCCATCCTGGCGATCCAATGATAACCCGCCGTGGATTCTCAAATCTCAGCGGATACGTACCCGGTCCCTGGAGCCAGACGAACTACGCTATGCAAGGTTCGGTTGTTTGCCGTCCGCACTGGACAATTGCATCACCTGGTGGAACATGCTGGAGACTTTGCCGCACCGATACCAAACGGTGTTGCATCGCCGCGAGTACCGCTACCCTTACCTCGATCGTGACCTCGTGGACTACCTTCTGCGTGTACCGCGTGACCGGCTTCTCAAGCCTGGCCGCAGGCGCTTCATGATGCGAAATGCGCTTCGAGGGATCGTTCCTGTTGAGATTCTGGAAAGAAGGCGAAAAGCCTTCGTTGCTCGCAACTCAAAGATTAGTTTCTCGCGCGACCGGGAGAAGATCGCGACGTTGTTCGAGAATTCTCAGCTGAGCAAAGCCAATTTGATTGACGTCGACCGATTGCGGAGTGCCCTCATGAGAGCGAATAGCGAGCAGATCCGAGAGTGGCTCGTGCCCATGTTTCGCACAGTGCAACTCGAGTTGTGGCTCCGGAGAAAATTGTGAGCGACGCTCTCTTCCAAGTTTGTGCCGTGTTCCGATCGGCCACCAGCTTCTGCGTGAAGTGTAGATCACTCAATCTTTCTTACGCGCAGAAATTCCGCAAGGAAAGGAGGACAACATGACCAAGCAGTACGAAGCACCCAAACTCATTGAAGTGTTCGATGCCACCGAATCAATCCAAGGCGGCAAAGACGGCCTCAATGGCGACGCCCACATGGGGCCGACGCAACCAGCGACCACACCGGGCTATTCAGCGGACGAATAACCTCTAAACCGGGCAGGATGGAACGATCGCGCGCTCGTTCCATCGCTCGGCTCACATACCTCGTGAAAAGATCATTGGTACAGTTTACGAAACTTCTCCCACCTCTCCGAATGTGGAGTATTAGCGGGCGTTCGATCCCCTTGGAGCCAAAAGCAAAACCAATCCACGTTACCCTGTTGCGAGGCGTACCTGTCGAGTGGGGCCTGGAGAATGTGTTGTCCGTCGGGGATGTAGATAAAATCGATCGGTTTGTCTTGCCGAGTCAAGAGAGAATAGATTTCCCACTCGCCCAGTACGGACAACTTTCCGATCGCTTCGACCCGGACAGGAGTCATAACTTTATCCAGATTGAAGCCCGGAGCGCGTTGTACCCATTGCTTCAAACCCGGACCAAATGGCTTGCCTCCATTTGCCGCCTCGTCCTCGATGGCTGTAGAAGCCTCATTGGCCGCGAAGAGAATATCGGAAACATAGGATTGATCAACCCCGTCAATCAGTGTGGCCGCTTTGAAACAATTTGGGCAATCAATCAAAGCGCTTTCGACGTACCAGTGAGTTCTACTAAATCCGATGATCCCTACTCGGGCTTCGTCAATCAACCCATCCGCACTGAGATGTCCAATAGCGGATTTGAAGCCTGCTACTTCGAGTGCCGCTTCCTCCGTGGGAGGATAAGTAAAGCGATCTGCGCGGTCTTCCATTTGCAAAACGATCATGCCTTGGGCTGCTAAGGGCTGTGCTGCGAATCCAGTGGTGAACGAACCGTCTACCAGGAACTCATTTTCGTTGTAAAACCCGTGTGTCTGAATCACCAGAGGATAGCGACGCCCTGACACGTAGTGGGGAGGCAGCACCAGACCACCTCGCCAAATGTACCCGCTGCTGTCTTTCCATCTGTAGACTCGCGCCGCGCCGAAGTGGATATGCGTTAACTGAGGATTAGGATTCCATAACGGTTTGCTTGCGTGGGTGATGTTGTCTGTTGCCCACAATTCCGGCGGCGAATCGAGCTTTTGATGTAGCGAGAGGTTGAGCCCCTCTTCTTGCTTAGTATCTGCTCCATCGGCACGCTGCGACCAAACTCGCTCTGATTCCTGATAGAGCTCGGTACGAATCTGTCCATCCTTCAACCAACGTAGCCGTACCTGGTGGTCTGATTCCCCGAATTCCATGTGTCGCAAATACTCTTTGGGAAAATGTGTGAAGGCGATGCAGGACGCTCGCCTCTCGGCCACCTCAAGGATCGCGGCAGCGCACGGGTCGCGAAGCTCCATCTGCGTCCCTGAGGTCGACTGCTCAAGCGGCAGGTAACTGCCGGTAAAGAGAACCCGCTTCTCATCTTTCGACCAGACGGCAACAAAGGCGTCTCCGTTATTGCTCAAGAAACTCGATGGAGCAGCAACGAGTGGCTGGGACGTTCTTTTCTCAAGGTCGATAATTGTGTATTGCCATGGCCACAATCTCGATCTTCCTGATCGATCAATGTTTCGGAAAGAGCCGGCTTGGGGGCTGAACATAGTAATCGAAGTTTTGTATTTCGACCAAGACTCAGGAATCTCTTCGACCGGCTGAGCCGCAATCAAATATTTTCCGTCCGGCGACAAAGCTAGATGAAGGCTCGTGGCTCCCGTGGGGAAATACCTGCCGTGGTCTCCCATTAACTTCGATCTCTGCCCGTTACGAATGGCCCAAAGCTCATACGCAGGACCGACATAATCGCGATCCGGAAAATGTTCTGGGTCCACGAAGTGGAATATTGTGGTGCCGGTAAGCACCGAGGCTCTCTCGTTGATCGGCTGACCTATCGGACCACTATTGGGAAGTGGGGAGTGAGTATCCACCACGTATGCAATGGTTCCTGACGATTCGCTGAAGCTCTGAACATCGATCGAAGGCCCAGGTGTCAAGTCAGTCGGTGGTCTGTGACAGGTGACACAAATTCGAAAGAGATGGCGGTGCCCATGCGGCATTTCTGCCAATACCAGAAGCGACTGCGAGTCGCTCGTCCACTGAACACCGCGAATGAGCGATCCGTAAGAATTGGACTGCAACGCTTCCGGCACTTTGGAAAGCGTGAAAACCTGACGTGGTCTCGGAGGAACAGTTCCCTTCGCCTGCAGGTACGTTAGAATCTGCTGTGAGGTATAGACAAAGAGGCTGGACTTTAGACGGTTCGATGCGAGAGATCCTTTCGTGGTGATAACCACGAAGTACCGGCCATCGGGCGACATCTTGCTCGTGGCCGCAGGATCCCTCGTATATGGATCACTGAATGTGGTCATCTCGATCGACATGGCCACTGAGAAACGACTGTCTTTGTCTGTCTGCGCCTCAATCGTTGTGCAGAGCGCAGGGATTCCCACCAGCCACCATACGAGGCTTTTCATAGGCAGCAGCAGTCCTTTGTTGAATTGAAGAATGGTTAAGCGCTGTTGGGCGCCCTAGTTTGAAGAATCAGAATCCCAGCTTAAGGGAAAACTGCATCGAGCGAGCTCCTCCTTGTTGGTAGAGTGCGCTCATGGAAGCGAGACTCGCGTTCAGCATCGCGGTTGCCTTTCCGAACTGCAGGTCAGTCAGGGTTGGATCTATGTATCCGAAATTCGGCTGATTGAAGACATTAAATGCTTCGGCACGGAACGAAAGGTGAACATCGCCATGGATTGGAAAATCCCGCCGGATGGCGGTATTGAACTGCCCTGCCCCAAACCCACGAACAAAGTTGCGAGGTGCATTACCTGTATCTGTACCCGTAGGCAGACTGAACGCAGCCGTAGCAGACGGTACGTTGGGACCACCATTCAGCATGCGACCACCAGGAAATTGGGGGCCATAGAGATAGACAGCTTTTGAAGAGTCGTAATTTACCGAACCATAGGAATAGGAGCCGGTCGGATCGACTATGACATTTCCGGTCAACGTGATTGGAAATGCCGACCTGACACTGAGGCGTCCGTCGATTCCCCAGCCGTTCGCAAAAGTGTTCAGTGTCGATCCATGATTCGTGCGAGGGATGTCCCAACTGAGGGCTGCTTGAAGATCGTGACGAACGTCGAAATCAGCATTGCCGTATGTGAGCGGCAAAGACGTATTTGTGGAACCGAAGTCCAGCGCATGGGACCACGTGTAAGACGCGAGCGCCTGGAACCCAGCCGCGACATTTCGTTGGAACTTGACCTGAAGCGCTTCATAATTCGAGGTTACCCCTCCGGGATAGTAGTAGATGATTCCGAATTCGGGGTTGAAAGAGTTGACTGAGCGATATTGTTGCTGCAATAAACGACGGCCTTCTGCGCCTAGATAGGAAATGGTCACCACCTGTGTTCTACCGAGTGCTTGATCCAAACTGAAGTTCCACTGCAGGGTATACGGCAATTGCATATGCCGGGGATAGGCAAAGATAAAACTACTCGTGTAAGGGGCGCTCACAGCCGTCGTGAAGTCGTAATACGAGGCACCAAATGGCATCGTCGAATTGGCAGGAGTATTTGACGCCAGGAAACCGAGTCCTGAAAAACCATAGGCGCCTACTTGATTGCCGGTATCGAAGAAAACTCCTCCTCCGGCGCGTACAACGGTTTCCCACCTTGGAGCGCTGCGCGCCTTCCAGGCCATACCGAGCCGAGGCGCGAAGTTATACCACGACGTGTCCCAAAGGCTTGTACCCCGCGGCGCCAGTGTGAGAGACGCAGGATCATAGACGCTGCCCAGGACCGTGTATGGGTGTTGCCTATCAGCCGCGCCAGGGGCAGGATTTATGTCCCATCGTAAGCCAGCGGACACAGTGATCTGCGGTCTGAATTGCCACTCGTCCTGGATGAAAGCAGAGAACTCATTAAATGTCGGCCTTGCCGGATCGGTCTTGCGGATAAATAGATAGGACGTCTGGCTCGCCTCCAAGTCGGTCCGAGTGTAGAAATACGGATAGACCGAGAGCGCGGCAGGGTCGAGGGGACTAGTGAGGTGGCGCTCATCAAAGCCTGCGCGTATTTGATGTCGGCCAAGGGATAGCGCAATCGTATCGGTAAGGTTCCATTGCCGAATGCTATTGCCGCCCTTGAATGACTGGATATAAGTACTTCCTACCCCGCTGATATCGATGAAGGGGAAATAACTGTAGGTGTTGTATGCTCCGGGCGCTCCCACCACGGTTTGCAAGTCAGCCGGAACTGCTCCTCCAAACGAGTCCAGGCCGAATAGCGCAAGCGCCCTACTCGCGGCGAAGCCAATCCGGAAGTTATTGCTGATTTTTGGGCTAAAGGAGTTGTCCAATCCAGCAGTATACGTTTCACTGTTTTGCTGCGTTTGACCAGGAGACGATAAGTTTCGGCTCGAGATGTTAGTCGGCGAGTAGCTATAGCGAAGGAATGCAGTAACCTTATCAGAGATAACGTGGTCAACCCGTACGCTCGTGGCGTCGATGTTGGACGGCAACGAGAACGCTTTCACGAATTGAGACAGCTCGCTGGGATTTCCCGACTGGAAAATCTCATTTCCCGTCGGAAGTGGAAAGGCGTTCAGGAGCGCGCGCATCGAATCGTTCAAAGTCGGACTTTGGCGTAGTGATAGGGAAGGCACATACTGTGCTGAAGCATTCGTCGGCTGGACCAACCGTAGACCCTCGTAGGAGACAAAGAAGAAGCTCTTTGATCTGCCGTTGTAGAGTCGAGGAACAATGACCGGACCCCCGACCGCGCCACCGAAATCGTTTTGACGAAGCGCTGGCCTGCTAATGTCGTAGTAGTTATTGAACCAGTCGTTGGCATCGAAGAGATCGTTGCGAAGATAGTCGAATACAGTACCGTGCAGTGTGTTGGTGCCGGACCGTGAGGAGAATGAGAACTGCCCTCCCGGCATCCTTCCGTATTCCGCAGAGTAGCTTGAACTTGATACCCGAAATTCCTGGAGAGCGTCGACTGAGATTAGGTTCTGTGTTGTTCCCAGTGCGCTTGAGGCGGCGATAGATCCAGTCTGCCCGAATCCTCCAGTTCCATTTGCGCTTCCCGCAGACGTGTTGCCGGATACTCCATCGATCATGTAGTAGTTCGATTCGGTGCGTTGCCCATTCACGCTGAAATCTCCTTGGGCCTGGATGCTTCCTCCCTGCTGAGGGCTCTGTGTAACGACGCCAGGCGTCAGAGATATCAAATCCTGAAAGCTTCGTCCGTTGAGTGGAATGTTCTTAACGAACTTCTCGTCAACAACGGTACTGACCGAAGCATCCGTCGTGTTGATTAACGAGGAGCCGGCATCGACGGTGACGCTTTCGGAAGTGCTGCCAACGGGCAATACGAAGTTCAGCGCAAGTGCGCTTTGAACATTCAGGACGACATCGGCCTTGATGATAGTTCTAAATCCAGGCTTCGAGATTTGTACGTGGTAGTGACCAGGCGGAAGGATCGGAACAACATACATTCCAGAACCGTTCGTTTTGGAGGAGTAGATAACTCCCGTCGCATCGTTAGCGATCTCAACGTCGGCGCCCTGGATAAACTTGCCGGACGGATCTGTCACGCCCCCGCTGATCGTGGCATTTGTAGATTGAGCAAAGGAGATCGAATAGCAAAGTAACAAGACAAGGAGAATGAATCTACAGTTCATGCGGCGCTCCGAAAGCTCGAGAATGAATTGTGCTCACTCTGTCTACCGGAGATACTCCCGATGTGTACCAAAACAATTTTAGGAGCGATCAGGGATGATTCGGCTGAATCTGCAAATATGCCCTCAAGAGCGGTTTGCCCGTCGGGCGATTGCTTCCGCCAGGCGGCTCCACTGTTACGAAAACCATATCCAATCTGGCCAGCGATTTGGCGTCGTTGCAACGTAGTACCCACCGTTTGTGTGTATCGTCTTGATAGAACAAACCCAGGCTCACGGGAGCAGGTCTGTCGCTCCCACTTCCCCACACCTGAAAGGACACGTTTTGCTTATGACTCGCCTGACTGTCCAGGTCGAATCCATAAAATACCAAAGAACGATCCTTTGTATAAAAGATGCGTCCAAACTGCTTTGCGGTTCGGCCGCTCTCGGTTGTATCAAAGATGTCAGCTATATAGAGGTTGCGAGCTCCAATCAGATCTCGGATGTCTCGGTCGTGAGCAAGGAAGTCCTTGTCGAGCGCCAACATTCGATCCTTTTCACTCAATGCAGTATCTTTTTCGTCAAGAGCAGTTCGGAGTTCGCGAACTTTCGACTCGAGGACATTGATTCTTAATGCCTGTTCTGCTCCGTCGGAGCCGGCGGAAGCTGCCTTGCTCCGCAAAGAGCTTGCTTCAGCTTGTGCAGCAACTAACTGCTGATTTAATGATTCTTTCTCAGAGTCTATTTGGCTCCGGGCCGTGCGCTCCGTCTCAAGTTGCTTTTGAGCGGTTTCCGCAACTTCATTCGCCTGCTTGAAGCGATTTTCAGAAGCATTCAATTGTTGTTGGAGATTCGCGATTTCTTCTCGAGCATGCTGAAGAGCCTGCTGTGCACCGGAATCCGAAATTTTAGATGCTGTCGGAGGAAGGAGTTGATGGGTGGGAACCGATCGGGCTTCTTGCATCGCGGGATGATGTCGAAGGTTAAGGAAAAATATAGTGACCAAACCCGCTATCGCGATAGCACAGACAGCAGTCAATGTTCGGGGCGGTAGCCAATTGAATCTACGGCGGCCCGACCTTTCATGTTCAGGAGAGATTGAACCGAGTTGACTCATGAACCGACGTTCTGCGGCGCCGATCGAAGCCGGTGATTCCTCCATTGCGTTGTCTAATTCAGCAGCAGCAGCTGCAGCCATCGCCGGAACGACCTCAGAGGTGATCTGCTGATATTGCAGGAATTTCTCATGGCACGCGTCGCAATAAGCCATGTGAATTTGGAGCAGAGCCCACTCTTCCTCCGAAATCTCGCCGGAGAAGTAGAGGGGAAATAGAGCAACGAACTCGTCATGGAATTGAGGATTCACAGGTTCTGCCGTGGCCGGGACCTTTTTCGTACCAATTCTCTCACTCAAATATCCCTTTGGGGAAAGACGTTGGAGCGCAGCCGTTCCAGGCCTCGATAGTAATGATGACGTACATTTCCGATCGTTTGGCCGGTCCTTTCCGCAATTTCGCGAAGGCTATACCCATCAAAGAAATGAAGTTCCAACGTGCACCACTGCCCCTCTGAGAGCTGTTCTCGAAGGCGCTTCAAGAGCGATCTGGCAAGAATCCCATCGACGAAGACGGGAGAGTGCCTCTCTTCGATTTGCTCCCCGTTTAGTTCTTGTGCATTGTAGTGTTGCCGTATCGTCAAATATTGCCTGCGATTCAGTGCTCTGCTGTAGGCAATCTGAATGATCCAGGAGGATGCCGTCCCCTTACTTGCGTCGAAAGATTTCGCTTTCTGGAAGACGAGAAGAAAGACCTCCTGGCACAGATCTTCCGCCTCCGAAGCGTCCTTCAGAATTCGCGCAGCGACGTTCAATACGGATCGTCGGTGTCGTCGAAAGAGAAGGCCAAGTGCGTCCTTTGAGCCATGTCCCACTGCCGCAAGTAACATTTCGTCGTTTCGGTGAGCGTTCCTGGCCGTGGTAGCAGACAGTTCCTCGGCCCCTGTACGACCGTCCGTATGGCCGTCGAGTTCAGAAGTGGCAGCATCTGGTGGGCCAACTAGCGACTCCGGAAATATTGCGGTGCTGTCGGATGTCACGCAGCCCTCGGTTCCCTATGTTCGTTGAGGGGAACTTAATTGAGATTTTTGGAGATCAGCGAGGCAATACAAGGACGGCAAGCACTATAGTGCCTCATTACGTAGGCACTATAGTGCCTACGTAATGAGCGGTCAAGTTCAAAGATTAACTGATGATCGATCGCCAAATGCCAAAGGACCTGACCCTTGAACAGGCGATTGGACAAGTCTTACGCAAAGAGAGACTTGATCGAGGGCTCAATCAAATAGATATTGCGGTTGCAACCAATTTTGGTGTTCGGTCCATTCGGACGATGGAACAAGGAAAGCAAAGCATGACCATTCGATCTTTAGACGCACTGGCTATGTATTTCCAGTTGCCCATCGAAGAAGTAATTATCCGAGCTAAGCGGCTGCGAACCAGCTCTCTATGATGAGAGAGGTTTTCCTCTAAGGCACTATAGTGCCTTATTCCAATCAATATGTCGATCAAGATTAGCCTGTGGCGACAGGCAAAAAAAAGAAGCCGAAAACCTTAGAACAAGCCTGCGGCCAAATATTAATCAGACACCGCGAGAAATTGGGATTATCGCAAATGGATGTTGCTGTGGCAACCGGCTACAGCCTTCGTTATGTCGGGGACGTCGAGCGTGGAGCGAAAAGCGCCACGTTGCGTACCTTGAATGATCTGGCCACATTATTCAATACCCATCTCGGGTTAATAATCACCGAGGCTGAGACACTGCTGGGTAATTTGGATAAGCAGGATGAGGTAGTTTTTGCGAATAAAGGAAGACATTCCAGACCGCGGGCTTAATTTCTCTCGGATGTACAAAATGGGGGTCAAGCTGCTCGCGCGCCAATTCGAGCTACGTAGGTTTAAGTCAGTGAGTGCAATCTGCCCTGTGTTGGCCGTCCCAGCGCCTTCTGCGGAGAGTGCTGAGATCGGAACATAGACAGTCGGTACAACTCTCATCGGCTCGCGACAGATGCGTCCGAGCTGCCATATCTGAGTCGCTTTTCCTATGTGATGCCGAACTTCACAGCCTACTTTTATCTGCGGGCTTTGCGCTGCGATTGCGGGGTTTAGCACAACGGAGTCGGTAGCGCCAGTCTGTAAGCTATGTCCGTGTGCAATTACAAGAACAAGCAATCGCGAATGCGCCAGTACCGCAACGACTGTAAACCGACGATCCTGACCATGTGACCCGCTAGATAGTCGGCAGCTACATTGGCGAGTTCGCAGGCGGCCCCAAACAGGGCGTCATAACTTCGCGACGTGTGCAGAAGCACGACAGCCGTGGACCATCAACCACTGTATCTGGCTTCCTATCCTTCCACGTCTCCCGCGAGCCTGCCATAGCAAATAAATCGGTATCCTTGAGCACGATGGCATAGGGCTGCTTTGTCTTAGCGTCGATTCATAGAACGATACACCAGGAACCGGGCGGTGCCGGCGCTCTACAGCCTCTCCGAATGCTGGACTGGTGGTCAGTGTCTCCGCTCTGGCATCTATTGTCGAGAACCCGACCCTTTGTATCTTTTGCCCAAAGAGGAATCAGGCCCAGCGCATGACGGACAACTCTCGTTCTCCTCTCTCACGGCTGATTCGGACCACTGGCTGCATATCGGTAGGATCGATGCTATTAGACGGCGCAAAGTCAACGTCGAACACGTTTGTAATAGTGTGCTTGCATTCTTCCCGTGATGCATTGCTTGTGTGCTCGTCGTTCGTATCGTCCGCACATAAGCCGTTTCTACTCCGCCTTTGTCTCGTGATGTTCGCTTGTACAGTGTGTAACTTGATCGCCGCACTTCCAATCTCCGTGCCGTGTCTAGTCACAATCGTAAGCGAGCGTGGTTCGCAAGTGTGGTCAACACTCACCAAAACGCATCTGCCGCTTGTGGAATACGTATTCAGGACCGTTCGCCCAGCAAATCAGACAGACCAGCTGACAACTGAACGACTACAACTTTAGTTGTGGCAAGATTGCAACTTTCTGCCACCGGAGAACGGCAACTTCGACCTGTTCGTTTCTATCCTAAGCCAATCATAATACGAACCTTAGTTTCGCCTCTCCGTTTCTGTTCACGACTTTGACCAGGAAGTGGCGACAATGCGAATATCTCTCTAAATCAATGCCTACACATGAGCCTGCTTTTTTATTGAGAGGAATAGGTGAAGCGCGTTTGTGACAAGCGATTTTGTCGCGACGATATAGAACAGTTTGTATCTCAAAACATCAATTTAGGTCTTGATGATTATCTTCAAGGCGAGCCTTAAAGTTTGCAGATCTCTTGTCCTCGGGCGAACCCGCGAGAATAACGGGGCTAGCACGAATTTGCTTCAAAAATGGGAAGGGAAAATAGTTCAAAATGAGTTCCGCCAGTGTCTCCTCGTCGCAACAGCTTCGCACGGCTCCGCAGACAATTTCCACCACAAAGGCTGACTACAGTTCGCTTGGAGCGAAGACCCATCTCCGGGCTAATTCGCCGATTGTGGTCTGGTTCGTAGCTATCGCCTTGATCGCACTCTCATCTACACAACACTTGGTCGCGCAAGACAGCGTGCCCGGCGTGGTCGGGCTCAGCAACCGTACCGGGGACGTCCCGTATTCGGCACAAATTGGATCGCAGTTCGAGCACGTGGAACTGTCGAATGGGAATCTCATTGTCGAGATTCCATTTCTAAATCTCCCGGGCAGGGGAATATCGTTCAACTACGGGATCAGATACGACGCGGCCTATTGGGTGGTGCAAAATCAGCTTGGTGGCGCTCCGGAATATTGGAATCCGGAGATGAGAAACTGGTTAACGACGTCGACGCTTGGTTGGACCTCTACGCAGCCATATGCAACTTCCTATCAAGGACAAATGACTTGCGTTTCTCAAGGAAACCAGGGAGCAGCGGGTTCCCCCACCGTATCAGGTTCAGCCAACCCGACCGACCCTGCGAACACGGACGATGCACCGATGGATGACGCAGGTCCCGGAACTCCAGGAGAAGGAAGCGCGGCACCGGCTGGAAATCCTTCGGTATCGTATCAAGGGCAGCGAGCGGATTCATTCATCTTCACTGACACACATGGCTCGAAGCATCAAATACTCAATAACATGCAATCAAATGGAGATTGTACTGGGGGATCTTATTCCTTCAGCAATTTGCAGGGACCATCTGTAGACCAGCAGGGATTTTGGGGGACGGGTTTTGGTTCAACGGTAATTGGTCCGGACGGCACTCAATACGCGCAGGGCGGAACATCAGGAGGAAGATCCGGATCCCTACCAGGCCATGTGTTCGTGGACATGGCTAAGATAACTGACACTCGTGGCAATACCGAGGTCATGTCTCCTGGAAATATCGATACAGTAGGCCGTACCCCCATCACGCAACAGGTCGGTACGAATCAAATCACCTACACAGTAACAGATTCAAGCGGCACACCGCAGACCTACGTCGTCAATCTTGAAACGATTTCTATTAACACGCAATTCAATATCACCTCTCCGCAGGTGAAAGAGTATTCGGCCACCAGGACTACAGTTAAGTCGGTTGTCTTACCAAACCTCCAGAGTTACAGTTTCAGCTATGACGCCTACGGGGATGTGACTAAGATAACGCTTCCGACCGGAGGTTATGTCTCGTATCAATGGCAAAACATTTTAAACAACTCCTCAGTGATCCGTTCTGTAGTAAGCCGCACCGTAAACGATGGCGTAACTTCTAGCACCTGGAACATCGCGTATGCATTTTCATCGACCAGTTCAACTTATACAGTCACTTTGACTTCCCCGCATGATCCCCAAGGTGCCGCTCACACAACGGTCTATACCTATGGAAGTACTGGTGGCCCAGAGGTTCTTCTCGGCGTCGTCTACGATCCGGGAAGCGATGGCTCGTATGTTCGTGGATACCAGATGAGCTACTACCCATCACAAGGTTTCGCGAGTGTGGCTAATGTCTACTCAACTAACTTGCTACATAGCATCACAACAACCCTGGATGCGGGACCTAACGGATCGAACGGTACGGTGAGTAAGAAGGAATTTGACTACGATATTTTTGCGTATAAGGAATACGATTTTGACTGCTCAACGTTTTCGCAGGAGTCAATTTGTGAGAGTTGGGCCTCCGGTGGCGGCCTGCCAGCTCCCACGTTCGATAGCCTATCCCACGGAAACGTCACCGCGATAAGGGAATATGGCGCAGGAGCAGGTGCTCCCGGGTCATTAGTCCGCCAGACGATTCGCAAATACCTTCAGGATTCGACCTCGGGATATGGCATGAGTCCCAACGGTCTTGATCCTCTTAAGAGGGTGAAATACACCGGGGCAAATATCGTTGACAAGGCCATAGATGAGACTGTCTACGACGGTTCATCTGTCTGCACCGGGACGGGTACGATCAACCTTGACACAGGAGCTTTCACGCCCCCTCTGGCGTGCGGAGCGACAAGACTCGCCGAAAGAACCGTTCAATACGACAATTCAACTCCTGGCACCTACGGGTATCACGGCGAAGAAACCTCGACTGCGCGCTGGCTTAATACACCGAACTCCTTTCTAACCACTACGTACGTTCGCGACGGCTTCGGAAATCTGACCTCGATTACTGACCCCCTGCATAATACAACGACAATCGGATATACGGATTCCTTTGCTGCGAGCGCTCCTACTTGCTCAATTGCAGCCAACAGTGAAACTTATCCCACAAGCATTACTGATGCGCTTCAGCACACGCGCAAATTGACGTATTACGGATGCACGGGAAAAGTTTCTGCTGACCAGGACCCGAATGATATCGCCGCCGGACGGGCAGGCACTACATATAACTACGATGAGATGAATCGAATCCTGATCCAGACGAACAAGGATACCGGACAAATCTCCAACTCATACAACGACGCATACCCATCAACGATCACTACATCAACGCTGATGTCCGCGGGAGTAAATGAAACCGCGATTAACCAGATGGATGGACTTGGCCGCACCATTCAGACGACTTTGAGCAGTGATCCTGAGGGGGCCGTTCTCACCAAAACCACTTACGATGCACTTGGCAGGGTATATTGGGTCACCAATCCGTACCGGAGCACTTCGGAAGGTACCTATGGACTTACGACGACCACCTACGATGGCATCAATCGACCGGTGTTAGTTCAGATGCCTGACAATAATACCCAAAAGTGGAGCTACAACGGCAATATAACTACCTACACTGATGAATCCGGCAGTCAGTGGCAGCGCACCACGGATGCGTTGGGCAGGTTGACGAAGGTCCTGGAACCGAACGGATCTACCCAGACGCCAACGATGGAAACGGATTACGCATACGACGCGCTTGACAATTTGCTTAAGGTTACACAGAACGGTGCGGCCGGGAGCACGGCTCGGATTCGCAATTTTGGTTACGACAGCCTTTCCAGACTGTTATCGGCAAGCAACCCTGAGACCGGGACGGTCAATTATGGTTACGATGCCAATAGCAACGTACAGACGAAAACGGATGCCCGTAATATTTCTACTACGTACACATACGACGCACTCAATCGCGTGCTCACTGAGCAAGCTCCGGGAACATCCTATAGCTATGCCTATGACAACACCACGAATGGAAGTTCAGGAATTGGCCGACTTTTTTCAGAGACAAATAATGTCAACGTAGGCCGCGGTTACTATTACGACAAGATGGGCCGATCAAGTAGCGTCGTCTTTCAAAATCCCAGCATCGGCGCGTATCAGTCGGGATTCGCAGCGATCTATGACCTTGCTGGCAATGTCCAGCAGCTAACTTACCCAGATGGACGGGTTATCAAGCAGGCTTGGGATGCTGCCGGGCGCATTCAAAGCGTTACCTACGACAATTGGAACGGGACGCATGTTGGCTACAACTACCTAGCATCCTCGTCGTACTACCCCAATGGGGCTGTTCAGTCTATGAGTTTCGGAAACGGCGCTGTAAAGTCCGTAAGCCTGAACAATCGATTGCAACCGACAGAAATCTCCATGCAGATGATCGCAAACAGTGTCAGTTTGAATGTTTTCGATAAGCAATTCTGTTATGGAGCGCCCGTGCCGTCGTTCTGTCCCGCCGCAACGCAAAACAATAACGGCAATATCCTCAGCATTCCGGACACCTTGAGCGCTGCGAACACTCAACAATTTACGTACGACACGATCAATCGGATCAAGAGCTTTGTGACGACCGATGGAAGGATGCAACAGACATTTACAATCGATTCGTTCGGGAATGCCAGTGCTGTTGCTCCGGGAACTTTGCAGAACAATCTGAGCTTCGACCCTATAAATTTAAATCGGATCAGTTCCAGCAGAGCCTCTTATGACGCTTCCGGGAATGTTACAGCGATGACGAATGGCGTCTCCACGACGTCATTCACATACGACTCGGTGGGCCAACTGACCCAAGTGAATGGAGGAGCGACCGCGACCTACACCTATTCCCCGAGCGGCGAGAGAGTCCGCAAAGACGACAATGGAACTTACACTGAATACGTCTATTGGGGTGGCCAGCCGCTCGCGGAGAAAAACGCGGATGGAAGTTGGTCCGACTACATCGTGGCTGACGGCCAGCGCATCGCACGAGCTGACAGTTATGACGTTCGCATTCACACGCATGGCACTCAACCAGGCGGTGCGGGAGCGTCCTGGAGCCTTCCTACGAGTGGCGTTTATACGATCAAGGCGGGTGACATCTTGAGTTGGCGGCAGTACCAGGTCAACGGATATGGTGGGCCAAATGTTCAGTTCACCGACGGAACCCAGACCAATCGCTCTATCTACGATACGGCGGGCCAGCAGGTCGTGGCCTTGCACACACAGAACGCCTGGGTCGGGCGAAGCGCCGACTTGAGCGGCTATGCCGGTAAAATGGTACAAGACTACCAGGTCGTGACAGATGGAACCTCTCCCGCCGGAACTTTCGATATCTGGTACGGAGAGATGGCTATTGTCAGCACCGACGGCACGGTGACTACGATTTACAACCGTCAGAATGGCGTTTCTCTGTCAGCGCCCTGGACTTCTGGCATGACTCAGCTCAATGCGGTTACCGAGACTTCCAATGTTACCCAAGATGCGATAACGCCCATCAGCACAACGACCTACCTGGCGGGCGATCAACTGGGATCGGCCCGGATGGAATTCGCAGCCGGAGGCTGGCCTCTATCCTCCGACACTTTTTATCCATTTGGGCAGGAACAATCGCCACCAGTAACAACCAATCACTACAAGTTCACCGGCAAAGAACGAGACGCAGAATCAGGAAACGACTACTTCGGGGCCAGATACTATGCGTCAAGTATGGGAAGGTGGATGAGCCCCGATACGGACTTCAATCTTAAGCGAATCCTGCCGAACCCTCAGCGATGGAATCGCTATGCTTACGTCATCAACAATCCTCTTGTTCTTGTTGATCCCGATGGGTTAACGGACATTTACGTCTTTCGGCCAGAGGCGAAGACTAATGGGGCTGCGTGGAACAGGGCCATCAAAGATGCCAAAGCGAACGGAAACAACGTCATCATGGCCAACGGTTCGAACGCTACGCGGGCGGCGTATCTCAAGGCCCTAGGTACGCCGGACGCGCAAGTGGTGTTTGTTGGGCATAGTGTCGACGATGCCACGGGCAAAGCTGGCTCTCTCTTGCTAACGGGTAACCAAGCTGTAGGAAAGCTCAGCCCGTTTGTGAACCCTGATGGCACAGGTGGAACCGTCCCATCAGTAGCAACACCAGGGAACATCGATGCTCAAAGCGTCGGGGCATTCGCATGTACGAGTGATACGCTTTCAGGCCAGTATTTCAGCACAGATTTCAGTGGTCTTTCCGGTTTGGTGTTCGACCGAACAGCTGACGCAGGAGCGGCAGCCTATACCGATGTTCTGGCGAAAGATGGGTCAACTGCGGATGCGGACTCGGCTGCTCAGAAAGCAATGGACAGAACGCAGACGACCATTAACCCGAGTGATGGTAAGCCCGCAGGACCTGCACCGAAAGTGAAGGATCATCCCAATGACTAGGCCGAACGTAAAACGCCACAAACTGTCTAACGTTGTTGTTACAGTCCTCTTGATGTTCCTCCTGCATGGGGTAGCCAACGGGCAGGAGGCGAATAAAGAGAAAGGCGAAATCATGAATGTCGAAGCGAACGAAACGGTATCGGTCGAGTTCGACGTTCGAGCAGCAGATACAGTGGTCGTAGTTCCTCACTGTGGGCAAGATTTGGATACCGGCCACGCTCTCTGTTCCGAAGTAGCTTATTTGGAAGTGCTGAACGGAAAGACATGGACGCGAGCTACGCCTAGGAAGGGCCTGTTGGCTGTCCTCGGGGTTGCGTCGAAGGATGAGTTCAAGCCGGTGACTATATCACCCGGTCGTACTGAGCACTTCGTCTTCGTGTTCAGTCCGGGACTTTTCGGAATCCAGAAGGGCGAACGTATTCGGATCAAGGTCGGGGTGTGGACGAGCGAGGAGGCAATGCGCGATCATGATGCGGATACGACCTTCTCCAGCCCAGTGTTTAGCTGCCCATGAGGTGGGCGGTCCACATCTGACGACCCCAATATGAGCAGGTGTCCAGGTCTCGCTTCTGAGACCTGGGATTCATTTACGATGGATGGTCCGAGTTGAGTTCCATTTCTACGACGCCCTCCACCGTTTGTGCAATTACAGTGTGTTTTTCGCCATCCCGTTCTACCGGCAAAGAAAGAGACACAGAATCAGGACTCGACTACTTCGGGGCTAGGTACTACGCCAGCAGCATGGGACGTTGGATGTCGCCGGATTGGAGCGCCAAACCAGAGGCGGTTCCATACTCGAGTTTGGCAGACCCGCAAACACTGAATCTCTACGCATATGCGAACAATAGCCCTACGACCAAACGAGATTTGGATGGCCACTGGATGGGATGGGAGCATGTTCAGCTTACGCAGTTGGCCTATGACCGAGCAGGAATACGGAGAAACGCTAGCGTTGTGACAGCGGTTCGGAATGTGGATGGGGGTGGTTACAACCCCTATACCGGCTACATCTTCCATCACCAAGCATTCAATGCGGCCCAAGACGCGCCTGGCTCGCAGCCAGATCACTTCCTGCGCAATGCTGGCCAAAGCCAAATGAGCGCCTACCAGGATGGAATGAGTCGACTAACAAGCGATGCAAATTCCGCCCGTGCTGCGCTAATCAGTGGCGACACAAAAGCGTTCGACGCAGCTATGGGAGGAGCTGGCCATCTCATACAAGACAGTTTTGCTCATACGGACCGCGATGGCGGGACAGGAGACATAACGCATATACGGTGCTACACCTGTTCCGGCGCAGAGATGGATCACCAGCATCCCGCGTTTATGACAGACGCGACCCAAGGTCTTCTCAGTCCCGAGGCTCAGGGGTCAGTGAATGCAACCGCAGACTTTCTAACACTGATGAATGGAGCTGCGGGCATGACGAATGCTCAATTCCAGCAGGGACTTCAAAATTACGAGAACAAGTGGTTCCAACAGCAACTTCCCCAGAAGTGAGAATGAGGATGTGATGAGAAAAGTTCGGGCTGTTCTTTTGGGGCTGATATGCGGCTACATTTCTTATCTGCCGATCATGCTTCTTGTGGAGTTCATCGCGTATCGGCGAATAGATATGGAGAAGGTGTTTTATGCCCTCTACTATCCGCTCGGTGCTCCCTTCCTGCTAATGCCGTCGGGCTGGAAGTACGTCCGGGCCGATGAAGTTCTTCTAAACATCTTGGGTGCAGTTTTGCTCATCGCTGGTGTAGTTTATGCACTGCGGAGAAGCAAGGAATCAGCGCTGAAGAAGCAGCAACTTTAGATGTACGACGAGAGGTGCATAGGTACGATGCAGTCCGCCGTTTGTGCACCACAGTTCACCGGCAAAGAACGGGACGCAGAGAGCGGGCTGGACAACTTCGGGGCAAGGTACAACAGCAGCTCAATGGGCCGCTTCATGAGTCCCGACTACTCGATGAACAGCGTCATTCTTGAGCTGCCCCAATCTTGGAATAAGTACAGCTATGAACTCAACCGGCCTACGTATGGAACCGATCCCGATGGCCGATGCCCTTGGTGAGTAGGGGCGATTGTCGGCGGAGTTGTTGAAGGTGGTTTCGATCTCGGTAAGCAGCTCTATAACAATGGCGGAAGTCTCTCTAAGGTCAGCTGGGGAGAAGTTGGAGCGAATGCTGTTGGCGGCGCGGTAGCTGGGGCATTTGCGGTTGCGACGGCTGGAGCATCGCTCGTCGAAAGTGCCGTCGTTGGTGACATAGCCGCTGGTGGGACAGCAAAACTCGTCGTCGGGGTCGTCACCAGAGCGCTCGATCCCAATACAAAGAGCGATGATGTGTTGTCCGCCGGAGAAATATCTCAAGACGCTGTGGCGGGCTTCGTGGGAGGCGGCGTGGGGCATCTAGCGGGAGACGTAATCCATGTACCTGATGAGCCTGTTCACAACGGGCGGGCAAGTACGGGTGCGGTGAGAAGAGATAATGCCAAGTTCGCGAATTACAACAATGCTCTGGCAAACCAAATTACCCGCGCCACGGTGACCGGATCGGCAGCAACCCACACGACCAACGGAGGGTTTTCGCTGTTCAACTGGCTCTTCAATCAGCCGCCTCCTAAACCGCCTTGCTTCAGCACAAGTGTGGACGATGGGCTAGGAAATAGGAGCAGCTCCGGCTGCCAGTGAGGATATGCAAATGATCTACGACACAACCGAAAGTCCTCTCAGCGACGATGAGCTTGTTGCGGTCAAACAAAATGCGGGGGTGCGAGTCCGTCTCTGGCAGAGACGCGGCTGTACTCCACCGGCGCGTTGGTTCTAAGCTGCGCGTTGGTCTATCCGTTCCTGGAAGGGCACTCGCTTCACTCGTACTGGGAGTCGTTCGGCAAGTACCTGCTCTTCCTCCCGATGGCTCTCCTTCTCGTGTTCCTCTACTGCAACGGACTGTGGTGGGGCGCATGGCAGGCGCGGCATGACCTGGAGAAGGAGTAGCCGCATCACGCTAGTCTCTCGTCGCAGGCCGTCTCTTCGGGGGCGGCCTGTGCTGCGTCTGAGTCATCGAGGTGGTAACACCGCTTCGTCCAGGAAAATCATCCGTTCCGGCGAGATCGTACGGATGCGGGCGGCGAACTCTTGCCGCTGCCGGCAATTGGCGTCGGTGTCCCGCTCCTTGGCGTGGAGGGACCTTTTTTTAAGACGAAGACTCAGCTTGCGGAGCAGATGCCAAATCTGCGGCAAACTGAGCGAAACCCCGGCCTCGGCGTGCAGCTTGGCCTGCAATTCGGCCGGCGTCAGATCGGCCTGCGCGCTTACCCAGGACAGCACCTTCGGATACAACTGTGTACCGACATGTGGCTTGCGACCAGGCTTGTGTGGTACTCGCTCGGCCTGCCCACTGCGATTGCGCTGCGCGGAAATCTTCTTCGCCCAGCCAACACTCGCCAGAAAACGGTCCGCCAGTTCCTCCAACGTCCCTTCACCCTGATCGTAGGCCGAAAGTAGCTTACGGCGCAGATCGTCCCCATAGGCTATCCCCATATCTTCGCTCGCCGCAGAGTCTCGCCACAATCAGTCCTTACTATTTCCTAAAATGTCCTAGGACAATCGTGAATGCCATCCAACGATCACGGCGTAGCGGGGTCGCAAGCCAAGCGGGATGAGGGTGCAGGGAGAAACCAGCACGGGTTCTCTCTGCGCGATTTTTTGCGCAGCAAAGAGGAGGGGCGGCGAACTGCCGCCCCTCTATCTATTGTTTGCTAGGCTGCCTTCTTCGCGGTCTTGGCAATGGATGGCGGCGATTTCTTTGTCTTCTCTTTGGCCGCGAACTCCTGCTTCACCTTGAGGGTGATGGCCTCGGTGTCCACCTTGTAAATGCTCGCAGCATCACGAAGAATCGTGGCAGGATTCGACCGCGAGGCTGCCAGCAGGATACTTGTCTCCACCAGCAGACGGGAGAGGGTACCTTCGTCCGCGCGGCGGATGTAAGCGGCAAGGGTTTTGCCCATCTCACCGTCGTCTCGCTTCTGGCGAATGCCGTGTTGCCGCGCAAGCGTCTCAAGGCGTTGTTCTTCCATGAAACTTATTAGCTTCTCGATGACGAAAAGCAGGTCGCGCTTCAGCAAGCGAACCGGCACGACTGCACTCACAGCGGCGAGGACGCGGAGTCCGGTTGCGTTGGCGATGGCCTGTTCCTTGCGCTGCTTCTCGCGTTCGGCCTTTTCCTTGTCATCGTTGCGGCTGGTTTGCCGCTTGGGATGGTGAACCTGGCATGATACGTTTGCGCAGACCTTGTGGATGGTACCGACGTCGCTACCTTCGATGATGATGGCATCGGTGGTGAACTTGCACACTTTGAACTCAGGCCGCTTCGCCTCATCCTTCGACTTTGGCTGCTGCTCCCGAATGGCGGTGTACTTGTTGCGTGGGAGTACCGGGCTGCCTTCTTTCTGTGAACCGTAAGCCGTGCTGATCTGTACCAGTTCCGGCTTGGCAGCGATGGTGAGGGCGATGTGTGCCTGCACCTTTGCCTGATAGCAGGTGGGGTCGGTGCAGCGGTCACCCTGTCGGCCAAGATCATCGCCAAACAGCAGTTTGTTGTGGCCTGTACGTTTGGGGCAATCGGCGCAACTCCCCGCCGCCGGAACAAGCTGCGCGTCCCGTTTGTTGAAGGGCGCATCCTTCAAGACGAGCAGGATGTTTGAATCAATCCAGAATTGCAGATTGCGGACAGGCAGCAGGACTTGTGCCGGTTTAGCGCCTCCGTTGTATACCTCTTTGAAGCAAGCGGAGAGCGCCTGTTCCTGTTGATCGGCAGGCAGTTTTGCCAGCAGCAAGGAATGGCCCACCCCGATCTCACCCGCATAGAACGCTTCGACGACAGCAGGAATGAGGTCGGTCAGTTTCAATCTGGATGCCACAAATGCGGGCGACTTGCCCACCTTCGCAGCGATCTGCTCGATGCTGTACTTCGGTTCTTCAAGATTGAGCAAAGCGCGGAACCCCTGAGCTTCTTCCATCGGGTGAATTTCCGTGCGAATTAGGTTCTCGACGAGTTGGGCTTCAAGAGCTTCGGCATCGGTCATCTGCTTGATGCGGACGGGCACGCTATCCTGCTCCGCCAGTTGCGCAGCGCGGTAACGCCGTTCTCCGAAGATGATCTCGAAGCCGTTTTCGGTTAGAGGCCTAACGAGCAAAGGCGAAAGAATGCCCTGGGCGCGGATGCTCTCGGCCAGTTCCTTCAAGGCGACTTCATCGAAGGTGCGGCGGGGGTTGGTCTTGGAGACGTTCAGCAGAGAAAGAGGAAGGTTGCGGTACTCGGTGGAATTAAGGACTTGGGTTTCCATGTTGGTGTGCTCCTTTCGAGCGGTTGAAGGTGGAAGGATACGGAGCGGATAGGTGTTGGCTCGGTCCGCTCCAAGAGAGCGGACTAGCCAAGAATGGCCGTGTCCGTGAAGGCTCCGACGAAGCCCTGCAAGCGAAGAATGTTGTCCCATTCGGCGGTAAAGAGTTCGTGCTGCTTATGCAACTCAAGCAAGGCGACATATTGGCCGCGCAGAATGGACCGCGACCATTGCTCGACGCCGAGGTAGTCGTTACGCCAATAAAACGGGTCAAGGATGAATTCGCCGTCGATCGGCTTCGACAACTCGAAACACATCTCTGGGTCACGCATCAGGTCGCCATTCTGTTCGCCGTAGTGGGCGACAGAGATTGCCGGAAGTCCAAGCGGTCCCGGTTCTGGTGTCGCCTCGATGACCAGCGCCATGTATGGCGGGTTTTCGACTCTGAGATAGAGGGAAGGCCGATAACCTCCGGCCTTCTCCAAGATGGCGAGTAAGGCCGTCATTACGCCACCTCCGCAAGTTCTGCGGTGCCGGTGCCCGCTTCGTCTAAAAGGGGCGGCTCCAAAGCGGCCAGAATGACACCGGAAGTTTGCTGGATGACTTCCAACGATTCCGCTAGCAAGGATGCGTTGCCGTGATAAAGCTGAATGTAGTCGGCGGATGCGGTACCCGCTACCAGTCCAACGGCCTTCCCGACCACAAAGGCCACAGCCTCGGCCTCGGTCTCGCGTACCGTCTTGGTTGTCGCCGTGCGGCGTTCAGCCTTATGCAGAAGTTCATGCGCCGTCTCGTGGACGAGCGTAGAAAACTCCTCGGCCTTGGACTGTCCGGGCAGGATGGCAATGCGTCCGCCGTAGCTCATACCAAGCGCGGGAGCGATCTTCTCGTTGTAGACAAGTTGAATGCCCTGCGTCTTGAGAAAGGCTGCAAGACGCTCGATATTCTCGCCGGGATCACCTGTGACTTTGTGCAAGTCCGGCAGGTCGATGCCATCCGTCTGCGACACGTCGAAGACATAGGTATTGCGGAAGCCAAGCACAACGCGGGTGTTCTGCTTGGTGATGTCCTTTTCGGCTTCCTCGTCTTTCTTGCGACGAACTCCGACAATGGGAGCAAGAATGCGAATGCCTTTCTGTCCGGCCTTCACAGAGCGGCCTAGATTCTTCCATGTCCAGAACCCGGCAACGCGGGTTGCGGTTGGCATCTGACGCGCAATCTCCAGCACATTCCCAAAGCTGTAATTGTGAAAGCGGCTCATGGCCGTGAGGTAGTTGGTCAATGCGTCTGACTTACCAGCTTCCAACTGCTCGATGAGGAGCTTGATGTTGGCGGCAATCAGTTCCTGCTTAGTGTTGGGCTTCTTGCTGTCGATGGTGGTGACTGTATTGCTGGTGGTGGCTATGCTGCTCATGGGTGTTTCCTCCTTGGCTTTTGCCGTTGCTTTTCATGCCATGCGTGGCATGTACCTACATGCCGAACGCCTCCTGGCGAAGGCGGGGGTAGCAAGTGCAAGGAGAGGGGGATCACCCACCCTGAAGCGAAGCGGAAGGGCGAAGGGCTGCACAAGCGGAGCGCGGAAGCCTGGGGAGACTCCTTGCGCGCGCGGGGGGCAGCGCCCCTGAGTGTACTGGGGAGATGCTTTACAAAACAGACCGGAGACATGGTTTACACCATGGCGGAGAACAGTTGGCTTTCCCAGCGTTGGCTTGACGCATGAAGATGCGTTTATGCCTTGGAAAGAGACTCGAACCGTGGATCAACGCCTGCAGTTCTTATCGAGTTATCAGAGGGAAGAAATGTCAGTGACCGATCTGTGTCACGAGTACGGCATCTCGCGTCCAACTGCTTACAAGTGGATCAAGCGTTACGACGAGATTGGGCCTGAAGGCCTGCTCGATCTGACGCGCACACCGCACAGTTCACCATACGCAACGTCGGCAGAGGTAGAGAACGAAGTCCTGGCGCTACGGAAGCGGTTCCCTTCCTGGGGAGCGAGGAAGCTCAAGGCGCGACTGGAGCGCATGAACCCGAACGTGAGCTGGCCGGCTGCGAGCACGGTGGGTCAGATCCTAAGCCGGGCAGGGCTCACGAACCCGAAGAGGAAGAAGCGGCGTGCTACGCCCAGTTCGCAGCCGTTCTCGATGGTGACGGCGCCCAATCAACTGTGGTGCATGGATTTCAGCGCGCCATGATGGCGAGGAGGATGAGATGAGTTAATGATCGAGTCTTTTCGCCTGCTGGCTCTTGACCGGCCGCTGTGATGCGGTCCGACTCAGGAAGGAGCCTGAGTTGAAGGGGTCTGTCCAAGCGTATCGTGTTCCGACGATACGTGGAAAAGCTGACGGACTGAACTGTACCGGGCATCACCATCATCGATGTGCCGGGCTACCAAACATCTTATGGTGAGACAACGAAGCATACGCTGGAAGCCTCTGTCTTGAATGCGACGATGCTCCCGTAGTAGGTCAGATGGGACCGGGAGTTATGCGATCTGAGTTGGTGGGGCTTGAAGTTCTCCACTGACGGGTCTGGATAACGGACTCAGCGATGATGATCTCCTCACAGGTTGTCGCTCCGAATCGCCAGGGGTAAAGTATGCCACCTACGAGATGAAGGTCGAGAACTGGAACATGGGAACCCTGATTAACTGCCCGGCAACGGAGTCGGGCTAGCCACGGAGACTGGAGATGGTCAATCGAGGGGGCGGAGCCTGCGTAGTAGTCCGAACACGGGAAAGCTGTGTGCATGGCGAAGGCAGGCAAGGAACCGACAGAGTTGCGAAGACGGAGGAACCATCCATGGACTTGGATGATCAGGCGGATGAAGCCTGGCTCTTCAACGTGCAACGCAAGCTCTATCAATGGAGCAGGACACATCCTGAAGACAGTTATCGCGAGGTGTGGAACTGGATAACAGACATCCGCAATCTGCGGTGCGCCTGGCGGAAAATCGCTCTGAACAAAGGGCGTCGCACTGCCGGGGTCGACGGGATGACAGTAGCGGGAATCGGAGTGGCGATGGGTATGGAGTTGTTCCTGGAACAGCTCCATGGCGACCTGAAGAGTGGCCGGTACAAGCCGAGCCCCTCGCGACGGAAGCTGATCCCCAAGCCGCGTCAACCGGGGAAGTTCCGACCCCTCGGTATCCCGACCGTGCGTGATCGCGTAGTTCAATGCGCGGTCAAGAATATACTGGAGCCGATCTTCGAGGCTGGCTTCTGGCATGTATCGTACGGGTTTCGACCCGGGCGAGGTTGCCACGGCGCCTTGGAGCATATCCGCATGAGCATGCGTCCGCGAGCAACGGCAGAAGATGGCCGACGCCAGCGGACGCCCTACCAATGGGTCATCGAAGGAGATATCAAGGGCTGCTTCGACAACATCGATCACCACCAGTTGATGAAGCGGGTTCGCGCTCGCGTCACCGATGGTAAGGTTACGAGGTTGATCGCACAATTCCTGAAATCTGGAGTTCTGGCGGATGGCTTCCTACTTCCGACAGACAAAGGCACTCCCCAAGGTGGTGTGATCTCGCCGCTGCTTGCCAACATCGCCCTCGGCATCATCGAGGAACGATATGAGCGGTGGACACACCATCGTCGAAAACTCCAGGCTCGCCGCAAGAGTGATGCTACGACGGCGGCGTTGTGGGCACGCATGACGGACCGTAAAGCTGGACGGGCAGTGTTCTTCCCGATTCGATATGCCGATGACTTCGTAGTTCTTGTATCTGGTACTCGCGAGCAAGCTGAGCAGGAAAAGGCGGACCTTGCGAATTACCTGCGGGAGACGATGAAGTTGGAGCTGTCCATCGAAAAGACGCGGGTCTCTGATCTGACCGAGGGCTTCCAGTTCCTCAGTCAACGGGTGCGCTACAAGTGGCATCCGCGATTCGGCTATATGCCGAGGATCGAGATACCAACCAGTAAACGAGCGGATCTTCGGCATACGGTGAAGCAGATGACCAAAGGCTCTAACACGCTCTGGTCTCTGACCGAGCTTCTCCAGAAACTCAATCCTGTTCTGCGGGGATGGGGGAACTACTATCGCTTCTGCACCGGCGCAAGCTGTCAGTTCGCTGCACTCGACTTCTATGTCGGGGACTGCATCTGGCGTTGGTTGATGAAGAAGCATAAGAAACTCCATCGCAAGAGGGCACGGCTAGTGCGACTGCCGAGTCTACTTCGTCCTACTCGCAAGCTATGGCGTGAAGGCAATGTCGAGCAGTTCCTTCTCTCCATGTTGCGGGTGGAACGCTTCCGCAGAGGCTGGATGCGCACTCCTGCATACATCAGCGTTCCCGGAGAGCCGGATGCATAACGAAAGGTGCACGTCCGGTTCGGAGGGCGGGCATCAGAACCCGACGGTAGCAATACCGCACGGCGCTGATGCTCGACCCTACAGGGGTACTTCGCTACGGGTGATGGCTCGCCTTGCGATCCGTTCACAATCACCGATGCACACAGACGTTACTTGATCCGTTGTCAGGATCGTCTCCCGGATGGACTTGAGCTAGGTTAGAGCCGTTTGCGAAGCAGCGATGCGAGAGTATGGAATGCCTTCGAGGATCAGAACGGACAACGGTGCTCCCGTAGCTGGGACGGGCTTACTGGGCCTGTCGAAGCTCTCGCTCGGATGGATGAAGGTGGGGATCATTCACGAGCGTATTCAGCCTGGGCGCCCTCAACAGAACGGCCGTCACGAACGAATGCATCGGACCCTCAAGGAAGAAACAACTAGGACGGCGGCTCTGGCATTGCGGCTGCAACAGAGGAGTTCGACCGGTTTAGACAGGTCTTCAATTACGAGCGACCTCACGAAGGACTAAACAATGCAACTCCAAACAGCGTATATCAGCCAAGTTCTGTCTTGCTGCCTCGAAATCCGATCAAGTTCGCTTATCCGCATGGATTTATGCTCCGACGAGTGAACAATAACGGCGATATAAGCTGGCATAAAGGCCGTGTATTCGTCAGCGAGATTTTTAGATTTGAGATTCTCGGCCTCGAGCAGGTCGATGAAGACTTCTACAAGGTCTATTTTCGAGATGTTGAGATTGGCGAGTTTGACGCGGAAGCGCGTCGGTTTCGGCCGATTCAGGTCTCGCGATGAGTGGATCTTCGAAGTCAATTTGCGACAATCCGGTCTTACGCTTAGCTGGACTGATAGGTAAACAGAGACCGACTCGCCGTTATCGATCACCGTTCGTAAGCGGCTGCGGATCCAGGTGAGACGAGATGATCCTGCCCTTGTATCATCCACGCGACTGCGCTCGAAACCCATAAAACAATTGCGAGCATTACGCCATGATGCGCGAGGCTCTCGATTCCTTGACTAATCGGATTGGGTTCGTCGAGTACCCGCTCGACAATCCAGGCACAAGACGCCACGCAGGCAAAGCTGGCACCCGTAATTCGAAACGCTGAATAGAATCTCGTGCGGCTCAACAACAGCAAGGCTGGAAGCGTAACCGTCACGACAGCGAGTTGCATCACCTCTATGCCGAGATTGAAGCCAAGCACGCTGATCAGCCGGTACCAGCCGGTAACTCCGAGTTCGTTGAGAGCGGAAGCAAACGAGAGTCCGTGAATGAGTCCGAATGAGGCTGCGATGATTGCTTCACGGCCGGGAAAGAGTGGCCGTATCGCGTGAATTGCTGAAACCAGAATTGACACGGCAATCAACACCTCGACTGGTTGGCTGGGGAGACGAACCAGACCGAAGCCTGAGAGGGCAAGCGTCAGGGAATGTCCGAGAGTGAAGGCAGTCACGATACGCACAATTTGCGTCAGGCTGTTGCGAACCGTCGTGCGCCCCTTCCATCGGCCAGCTAGTGCTAACAACGGTGCAGGCAGTAACAGCGTCAGTAGAAACAGGAGATGATCCGTTCCCTCGGCGATGTGACGAACGCCGAGATGAAACGCTCCCGCCAATCCACTCCATGTAAAGCTCTGCGCCGTAACGGAACCGGCTTCAGCGAGGGTCACCTGATAGAACGATTGGTTCTGGTTGCGGCTCTGCGCTTCCAGCTGAAGATTCTTGTCCTGGGGCACGAGGCTGTTGACGAGATAGACGGAGATGCCTCTCTGGTGATGGTTCTCGAAGACGAGTTGATGCTCGCCTCGAACAGCCGGGAGATCGGCAGAAAAGGCAAGCTCGATCTCACCGGTGCCCATCTTCATGTGATCGACGGTCGGGAATGTCACTGAAGCCAGGTGGAGTAGGAGGCTCCGTCCGTCCTCTTTCAGCTGCAGGTCGGCCAGAACTCGTTCGGCATAGCGGTGTTGCTCATCCGGAGAAAGCACGCCGTCATGGTTGCTATCGATGCTTGCAATCACACCGGCCGCCACCGCAACTCCCGGCACCAGGCGCATGACCGCGTGAACGCTTCCGGGCTCGATGGACAGGATAGTGGCCTGCAGATATTCATCGAGACGGTGCGCCAAGGCGGTCGTGGACACCAACCCGAACAGCGCAAGCGTCATGAGAATTCTTTTCATTCCGCACCGTTGAACTTCACGCCGTAGTCGTTGGTGGGATCACGGTAGATGGTGTGAACGTGCATCGTGCTGTCGCCACCAACGCCCTGCGGAGAAAACTCAATCACGATTCGAGGGCCTTGAATGCGGTAGTACGAGCTGCCATTCTGGCCCGGCCTGTGGGTCATCGGCCCACTCCATGCGAAGTATGTATCGTTCAGGCCAGCCTTGACCTCTTCCATACGTGGGCCGGCGTAGGCGCTCTGAACAATTCCTGCCCACTCGGCGATGACATCGAGCAGCAACGCCTTTTGGCGGTCGTTCATCGCGGACGCTTTAAGGCCCTCTGGCTGAATCTGCTCGCCTGCATGCCCTGGCCCCAGAACGAGATCATCGACTTCGTAATTCAGGATCGCCTGCTTACGCTGAGTTCCATCAAGCTCATCGAGCAGCGCAAAGGCCTTATCATTCTCCTGCGCGAGCACACGAACAGACTTTCCGTCCCGCTGGTATACCGACGGCTGCGCCCCGGTGAGAGTAGGCGTCATGACACCGTTGTTTCCCGCGATTACGATATTGAGTCCGAGATGATGGCCACCGAATTCGACCATCCAGGGCTTGTTGTCGCTGGGTTCGCCGAAGATGCCCACTGTGTAACAGGCTGTGCCTGAGCAGAAAGGTTGTCCCGTCTCAGACAGCGCCTGGTCGGATCCCATGATGTCGAGGACTTTCTGATAGCCCATGGGGCTGAGCATTGATTGCAGCAGATGCATGGCAGCATCGCGTTGCGCGACGCTTAGCGACCCCAGCTGAAGTCCGGGACGGAGCACATCACTTACCGGATAGTTCGACCAAACGGCCTTTCCATATTGCTCGCCTACGAATCCGCCGGGAGGTCCCATGCCGAAGCCCGATCCTCCAGGCCCCCCGCCGGGAGGGCCGGGTTTGCCGCCGTTTGGCGGACCCATGCGCTTTCCCCCATCAGGAGCATTCCCCGGCGGAGGGCTGGCCGGACCCTTCATGGCAGCACTCGCAGTTGGCGCACCTGGCGCCACACCGCTGTCAGAGGTTCGGTGGAAGCGCGCGATGACGGCGGTCTTCTGCGGTGTGAATTCGAAACTGACCTTCTGTCGCTGCTCCGCGTTCAGGGTATTGAGAAACGCGGTCGCGGCTTGCGCCACCTGCTTGGTTTGCGCTGCTGCATCTTCATTGTGAACGCTATTCGCCGCAGGGTGAATCGCACCGAGGTAGCCGCAAATCGCTCCTACGCTCAACACGGACGCAACCAACGCAATTCTCTGCAAGCCGCTCTCCTTCTTTCGCTAACGATGCACTTTCCAGCGATCATCCCGGTCGATCATTTGCCTATGTCGCCCTGACCGTAATCATTGGTCGGGTCACGATAGATTGTGTGAACGTGATTGCCAGGCTCATCGCTTTGCGGCGCGTACTCGATAACCAGGTGCGGTCCCTGAATACGGTAATACGCGGTGATATTTGTACCCAACTGTGAATCTGTCGGGCCGCTCCACGCAAACCAGGTGTCGTTCAGTTCAGACTTGAGTTGAGCCATGCGGGTTGAAGCCATGGCGTCGTTCATGATGCCCGCCCACTCCGAAATCAACTGCAGCAGCATGGCTTTCTGCTTGTCTGTCATCGTGGAAACCTTGAGCCCCTCCGGGCTGATTTGTTTTCCGTCCTGGCCCGGCCCGAGAACTAAATCCGCGACCTTATAGTTGAGCACGGCCTGCGATCGCTGCCTGGCATCGAGCGATTGCAACAGGGCCAGCGCTTCGTCGCTCTCCGGGCCAAGCGGGCGGATAGTTTTACCATCGACCTTGAACATGGCAGGCTGCGCCCCGGTGAGGGACGGCGTCATGATGCCTTTGCTGCCAATGATCGTAATGTTCAACGCGAGGTGATGGCCGCCGAACTGAAGCATCCAAGGCGCGGTTGTCGATGGCTTGCCAATAAAGGAAATGTAGTAGAGGTCGCTCCCAAACATGTTGTCACTATCGAGGTGCGGAGGGCCGCCCCCGAGGCCACCGTTTGGTGGGGTTCCACCTTGGCCATTCGGAGGAGGGCCACCGTGATCGTTTGGCGGCTGACCACCACCCGGCGGCGGTCCACCCCCGCGTGGTCCTCGCTTCGAGCCGTTGGCTTTGAAGTCATCGTCCGCCATTCGGATCTCATTCACCTTCTCATAGCCGCGTGAGCTGAGGACGATCTTCATCAGATCGAGTGCCGCCGTCTTCTGCGCTGCGCTCATCTGCTTCAGGCTCATGCCACCGCGCGGAACGAAGCCAGTGGGAAAGTTCGACCATCGCGCCCGCTGTTTACTGTCATTGAAGTCGTAAACGACCTTACTCCGCTCGGCATCGCTGAGTGTTGATAGGAACTTGTTCGCAGACTGTACGACCTGCTCGACGGGGTTTTGAGCCGCGCTCGTCGTCGTCAATCCGACCACGAAGGTCATTGCGCAAACGAAGCGGGATAAGCTGGCAGTTGGGATCATGGCACTCATTTCTAGGCTTAGACGTTCACGCCTGGGTCCAAGATTACCGACGGAATTCTTTGAGACAAACGCTGATCGGCTTTACTTGTTGGCGGCTGCAGCGAAAATGCGCAGGTAATTGGCGCCGCCGATCTTTTCGATCTCCTCTGGAGTAAAGCCAGTCTTCAACATCGCATCGACAACCACGTAATAGAATCCGGCAGTCTGATTCGCCCATGCCAAGTTGGTGCGTTCCCCTACACGCGGCCCCTGCTGCCCAAGACGTGGGCCGGGCGGAGGACCACCGGGACGTGAGCCAGGCGGAGGATCACCGGCAAGGCCACTGTGATCCCCGGGTGGAGGACCCGCAGGGCGAGGGCTCGGTTGAGTGAGCTTAGTATCCGTGCCGATGCACACATGATCGACCCCAATCACGTCAACCAGGGCACGAATGTTGTGTGCGTACTCCAAAGACGTATTTGCCAGATGCGTCCACACGCCAACTGCACCACCAGCGTCGGCGACCATCCTCGCCTGCTCTTTGCTGATGAGTCTTGGTCGCATCATCTGCGCCATACGCGGGTCGTTCCCCAATTGCGTATCGAGGCCGGTGTGGGAGATGATGACCGGCCGGGTCGTGAGTTTGAGCGCCGCTCCTGTGGTTTGCACGTTGGCATGCGCGAGATCGATGAGCATGCCCAGTCGATTGCATTCCTTAATCACGGACGCACCAAACGGGGTCATGCCGCCATAGCGTGGCGGGTTGGTGTAAACATCGCCGAGTGGCACCGAGGGATCACTGTCGTGAAGCAGCCCTAAATGCCGCAGACCTCGCCCGTAGGCTTCCTCTACGCGTTCAAGATGGCCCTGAAGAAAATGTCCGCCTTCGACTGCCTGGATGACGGTAGGCTGGCCATTTTTATGAGCGGAGCGAACGTCATCCGGAGTAAGAGAACGCTTCATGCCGCTGCGTTCCAACTGCCGATCCATGGACGCCAAACCCTTGAGAAAGCGATCGTAGGCATCGCCGGGTTGATAGTCCGTTGCGAAGGTCATGCAGATGGCAGCCAGGCCTGATCGCTTCATTTCGCCGGCGAGGTCTATGTCTGGTCCAGGCATATCAGAGGCAGTGAGGGGAACATCGACGTGGTTATGAGTGTCGATCCCGATCGTTCTGGCTGCGATGTCGGCCACACGCGGATCGGCAGTATCCGCTGCCCAGATTGAGTCCGGTCTCGGAAAGATTACCGCCGCCGCTATCCTCGCCGCAGCCGAGATGAATTGCCGCCTTGTGCCACTTGTCTGAAGTTTCATCAATGACCCTCATTCGCGTGAGTTGGTGACGCAAAGAATCAAATCGGCAAAGACTGACCTTTATGACGCGACCTGATTCTTTGTCCCAAATCGCGCTACAACAATTGTCAAATCATCTCGTAGTTTTTCGGCACCTGTGAACACGGCTAACGATTTTAGAATCGCCCGGCGAACTTCGCCCGCGCTCTCCTCGATAACAGTGGCGAGCACCTCGCGCAGTCTGTCTTCCCCATACTCCTCGTCGCGCGAATTTGCAGCCTCGACCAGGCCATCGGAATACATCACGAGAATGTCACCGGCTGATACCTTAACCCTCGCTTGCTCATATCCTGCTTCTGGCAGGATTCCCAACACCGGCCCTCCCACTTGCAAGGACGACATTTCGACTTCGCCACCGTTCCTGCGAACCAAAAGCGGTGGACAGTGTCCCGCGTTCACAAAACTGAGAGAGTGCGCAGTGGGATCGTGGTAGCACCAGAACATGCTGGCAAATCGCTCCCTAGATGCGCTCTGGCAGAGTAGGCGATTCAGTTCTTGCGATTTCAATTCGTGTAGCGAGGGTGATTCTGTCCACACACTCGAGCGCACTGCTCCGTGAATCACGCCCATCAGCAGCGCTGCGGGCACACCCTTGCCCGAAACATCCCCCATCACAAGGGCAGTGCCCGAGTTTTTCACGGGGAAGGCGTCATAGAAATCTCCGCCGACCTGTTCGGCTGGAGTGTACTCGGTCGCCAAGTCTACTCCAACATATCTCTCCTTCAAGGATGGCAAAAGTTCGGCCTGGACTTGCCGAGCAATCTCAAGTTGTTCCTCAAGATGTTTGCCGTGAACGTAGGAGCGGAATCCAAGACCCCCGATCACCACCGTTAGAAGCAACGCCAGCGCTCCTGTGCAGTTTATAAGAAGATTCCGGCGTATGGGCCAGAAACTGGATTGATCCACGTCGCTCAAGGGCATAGCTATCTCCAGCATCATCGGGGAGGGCGGACGGGACTGCCCTCCAATGGTCCCAGGCGCCGGGTTGAGGGGCACGCGAATGGGGAAGACTTCCACTACGATTTCGCCGCGCGGGCCAGTGACAATCTTATAGAGTGGATCGTGATTTCTAGCATGGTTTCGTTCTTCGTCATACGCGAACAGCCGTTGTGAAGGATTGCCTACATGCTCAATCACGTTGCCGTCCGCGCCGCGCAGCTCCATCCACACCGCGTGACTTCCAGGCTCGATTAAGGAGTTCATCGAGGGCGCGCGCGAATTTGGATCTCGTCTCAGTTCGCGTTCGAGAGCCGCGGCACTCTGATTCATTTGGTGGCGGATTTGCTGGGTCGCTATTACCCGAGCAACGAAAAAGTAGTCGCGTATGGTATTGGCCAGTAGAAGGATAGCGATCAGCGCAGCCAGAGAGAGCCATGCTATGACCCATTGATAGATCGTTCCTGAACTCATCTTCCTTGACTCAAATACCTGACTGATCGGCCTCATTCGGCGCGCCTTTCCCTATTGAAATTCCTATACCCCTGCCCCTTTACATTGGAACGCGGCTCAAGGTGGCTAATGGCAAGATCACGGAAGTCGAGATCAAC